>Ga0114129_10002746_pt1 | contig 24536 bp, 23 predicted proteins | sample RhiMetdeltSRZDD1_FD_80071 | JGI IMG/M metagenome (GOLD analysis project Ga0114129, IMG submission 80071) | Populus rhizosphere microbial communities from Tennessee, USA - Rhizosphere MetaG P. deltoides SRZDD1 (version 2) (version 2) | ecosystem: Host-associated > Plants > Roots > Rhizosphere >...
CATATTGGAGATAGCCGCGCCTACTTTATCTATCCGGATGGACGCGTGGAGCCGATCACGCGCGATCACTCGCTGGTCAAACGCCTCGAGGAGTTGGGTCATATAACTCCCGATGAGGCAGCCAACTACCCGCATCGCAATGTTTTATACCGCGCCCTGGGTCAGGGCGAGATCCTCGACCCCGATATTTTTACGGTCGGTTTTCCGCAGCCTGGTTATTTAATGATTTGCAGCGACGGCTTGTGGGGCGTGTTAACAGAGCAGGATCTGACACGTGCCATCACGGAGGCGCCGACCCTCCAGCGCGCCTGCCAGAATCTGGTCAATGCTGCCAACGCTGCCGGCGGTCCTGATAATATCAGTGTGATCATCGCACAACTAATCGGATAAAGATGCTGCCCAAGCAGGATTACTATTCCCTTCTCGGCCTCGCTCGGGACGCCTCCCAGGAAGAGATCAAGCGCGCGTATTTCGAAGCCGCCCAGAAGCTACATCCTGACAAAAATACAGCAGCGGGGGAAACGGAATTATTTTTGGGTGTGCAGCAGGCGTATGAGGTGCTTTCCAACCCCACGCGGCGGAAGCAGTATGACGCTACATTGCCGCCCGAAGAAAAACGTATTCAGCCTTACACCCATCGGATTATATACAGCCGTCCCAACCTGGTTCACCTGGATGAACCACAGATGCTTTACTTTATTCTGGAATTGGGTGCACCCGACGAAGCGCGCGCCGCACCTTCTCCGCCCTTGAACGTCTGCCTGGTCCTGGATCGCTCGACGTCCATGCGGGGCGAAAAAATGGACATTCTCAAAGCGACCGCCATCCAGGTGCTGCGCAATCTCAGGCAGCAGGATATTTTGAGTGTGGTCACATTCAGCGATCGGGCGGAGGTCATTGTCCCGGCCTCCTATCTTCAGGATAAAGCACGGTCCGAAGCGAAGATCCAGATGATCCAGCCTTCGGGCGCAACCGAGATCTACCAGGGGCTGGAAGCGGGTGTGAAAGAAGTCATGCGCAGCTTGGATGCCAAGCGCATCAACCACATCATTCTGCTCACCGATGGACATACTTATGGGGATGAGCAGCAGTGCCTTGCCCTGGCATCCCGGCTTGCCGAACATGGGATCGGCATCAGCGGGATGGGCATTGGCCAGGAATGGAACGATATTTTCCTGGATGTCCTGGCCACCCGCACGGGGGGCAGCAGTGCCTATATTGCCCGGCCACAGGATATCAAACGACTGCTGCTGGAAAAGTTCAATGCCCTGTCCCTGACGTATGCCGAAGATATAGCCCTGGAGCTGAAAAAGATCGAAGACGTGGAATTGACGTATGCCTTCCGCCTCCAGCCGGATCCCTCGCCCATCGCACTTGGCGAGAAATCACTCCACCTGGGCTCTATATTGCAAGATAGTAACACAGAGATCATTTTCGAATACATGATTCATCCAAAAGCGGTAAAATCGGAAATATTGGCAGTGCTGGATGGTACTCTTAAGGTTTCGATCGCCTCCCAGGTGATCCCCGTGCCTCCGCTCCGGCTGCAGCTCAATCGTCCTGTAACCGAGTCTCCCGAAACGGAGCCGCCCCCGCCAAAGATTATCCAGGCCCTCTCCCGGCTGATGCTGTATCGCATGCAGGACCGCGCCCGCAAGGATCTGGAAATAGGAAATGTAGATAGTGCAACCCGTCAGCTTCAAGTGCTGGCCTCCAATTTGTTGACCCAGGGCGAACGTGGTCTGGCGCAAACAATTCTTTTGGAAGTGGATCATCTACAGAAGCAAAATTCCCTTACAATAGAGGGAAGCAAAAAGATCAAGTATGGTACACGCTCTCTAATTAATGCGCCGTCTAAGAAGGAGTTGATCTCATGATCGTTTGTCCAAATTGCCAGTATAAAAATGTCACCGGAGCGATGTTCTGTGCGGAATGTGGCGCGCAACTGGATGGTGTCGATACGTTAATCACCCAGGCGATTACAGATGAACAGATAGCCGAAGAGCTGGCGAAGAAATCTCCTCGTCCCGAGCCTGCCGCCCCCGTCAACAGCTGGATTTCCCTGCACCTGATGGATAGTGGCAAGATCCTGCCGCTGGCTTCCAGGAATGAATTTACCCTGGGGCGCCTGAGCGAAGGTCAACCGATCATGCCCGATATTGACCTGACGCCCTATCAAGCCTATGCATCGGGCGTTTCCCGACTGCATGCGGTGGTCAAACGGGATGCAAGCAAGGTGATGGTAATGGACCTCGGCTCATCCAATGGCACGTACATTAATGGTCGCCGGCTCAACCCACATGTGGAGGAATCGCTGAGTCACGGTGATATTGTCGCGCTGGGCAAACTGAAAATCCAGGTCCTGCTGCGCAATATCTAGGTGATTTCTTTTGGAAAGGTAGACGAATGGCGTATTCTGTGATCTTGCATATTGCCGGCGAACCATCGATTCTGGGGGAGGTGGATGAATTGCCGAAGCCAGCAGACAACCTGGTCATTGTTTCCAACCCACGCCTGCGGGATGGCAAGGATATTCATTACCTGGAACACAATGTGGTCAAGGTGATGTGGCCCGTGAATAGAATCACCCTGATCGAAATCATGGAAAGCGAAGACGAAGAGCATCTGATCGGCTTTGTGAGGGAGTAATTCATGCCTGAAGAGTTTGACCGTCGCCGCATCCTGGTCGTGGACGATGAGGAGCGCATGGTACGCTTCATCCGCATGAACCTGGAGCATGATGGGTTCCAGGTCGCGGAAGCCTTCAACGGAAAGCAAGCCATCCAAAAACTGCGCGACGTTACCCCCGATTTAATTCTGCTGGATGTCATGATGCCCGACCTCGACGGGTTCGAAGTGCTGGAGACCATCCGTGAGGGCAGCAATGTTCCGGTCATCATGCTGACTGCCAAGGGCGAAGAGGATGATCGGGTGCGCGGCCTCGAGCTGGGCGCCGACGATTACATTACCAAGCCGTTCAGCCCGCGCGAGTTGGTCAGCCGCGTCAAAGCGGTCGTCCGCCGCACTGAGGGTGCGAGCGGCTCGATGCACGACATCATCGAAGTGGACGACCGCCTCAAGATCGATTTCGACCGCCGTGAAGTCTGGTTGGAAGGGAAACTGGTTAAGCTGCGCCCGACCGAATACCGCCTGCTCTATCACCTCGTGCAGAATGCAGGCTGGGTGGTGACACATGATCAGCTGCTCGTGAAGGTCTGGGGTTACGAGTACCGGGATGAGCCGCATTACGTGCGTCTTTACATCAATTATCTTCGCCAGAAGCTCGAGAAGGACCCTGCCAACCCGAAATACATTCTCACTGAGCGCGGCGTGGGGTACCGCTTTGTGGATTACAAGCGGCAAAAAGCGGAATCGAAGTAAGGCGGGATTCCATCCCGCCCTCCAGAACTCTGATGAATTTTTTATACAGAGCTTGCGTTTTTTTAACGCAGGCTTTTTATATTAAGGGTAACAAACAATACCAACCAATTTGATAAGGAGGTTGTTATGTCTAACTTAACCCGTTGGGAACCTGTTCGTGAGATGATGACCCTGCGCGAGGCGATGGATCGTCTTTTTGACGACGCGTTCACCCGCCCGCTCAACGTCAGGGACGGCGGCTGGTCTGCGCCTGCAGTTGACATGTACCAGACCGACGATGAGGTCGTCGTGAAGGTCGCCCTCCCGGGCTTCCAGGCTGATGAAGTGCAGATCAACGTGACGAACGATGTCCTCACACTGCGCGGCGAGTTGAAGCACGAGGAAGACCAGAAGGATAAAGCCTGGCATATCCGCGAGCACCGCTGGAGCTCCTTTGAACGCTCCATCGCACTTCCCACCGCAGTGACGGCAGACAAGGCAGTGGCCGAATTTGAGAACGGCATTCTGACCATCGCTCTGCCGAAAGCGGAGGAAGTCAAGCCCAAGACCATCTCTGTCAGAACAAAATAACAAACCTGAATGACAGTCACCCGTACGGGTGACTGTCCCTCTTTAAAGGGGAAATGCTCCAAAAAGAGGCTTAGTTTGCAGCTTCGATAAGTGAAAAGCCTCCCAAAGACGCCCGTACCCCTCATATTGGACAAGTTTTGGTGTAAAATCGACCGTATGCCAAAGCAAGCCGCCAAACAACGGATTATCCTTGTAGACGACCATGAGGTCGTGCGGTTGGGGCTGAAATCCTTATTGGAACGCCATCCCCAATTTGATGTGATCGCCGAAGCCAGCTCCGCGCGTGAAGCAATCGAAAAAACGGATATCCTCAAGCCAGATGTGGTGGTGATGGATATCCGCCTGCCTGGTACTTCGGGGATCGAAGCCTGCGAGCAAATCGTCAATAAACATCCCAACATCAAAGTGATCATGCTTACCTCGTATGCCGAGGATGAGATGTTGTTCTCGGCGATCCGCGCGGGAGCGTCTGGCTACATCCTCAAGCAGATCGGCAGCGATGACCTGGTCAAGGCGCTGGAGGCCGTGTCGCGTGGAGAAGCCCTGCTCGACCCGGCCGTGACCCAGCGTGTGTTCCAGGAAGTGCGCCGGGCGGTGAAGGAGGAGGAAGCTTCCGCCTTCCAGCACTTGAGCCAGCAGGAAAAGCATGTGCTGCTGCTGGTCTCCGAAGGCAAGACCAACCGCGAGATCGCCAAGCAGTTGTTCCTGGGCGAAGGCACCGTGCGGAATTACGTCTCGAGCATCCTCTCGAAGCTGGGTGTAAACAATCGGGCAGAAGCCGCGGCCTACGCGGTGGAACATAGTCTGCGCGAATATATATCGACCTGACAGTTCAAACATAGATCACGGAGGCAAGCGTCTCCGTGTTTTTATTTAAGAGTGTGGAGTGCTCATGCTCTCTTCCATTGAATTGACCGATGAAGATCTCCTCCTTCGTCCGTTTCGTTTGGGTGACGCGCCTCGCCTGTATTGTGCGGTTCACGAATCTTTAAAAGAACTCAGCCCCTGGATGTCCTGGGCGACTGACGGGTATACCGAGCTGACAGCCAGGGAATACATCACCATCGCGCGGGCGCGCTGGGAGGAACATGCCTTTTATGGTTTTGCCGTCCTGCGCGGGGAGGATCTGCTCGGCGCCTGCACGCTGAGCAGTATTCATTCGATTTACCACTTCTGTAACCTGGGCTACTGGGTGCGGACCTCCTGTCACGGTCAGGGCATTGCAGGACGCGCCGCCAAACTCGCTGCGCGCTTTGCCTTCGAGCATCTGGGACTAATCCGCATGGAGCTCGTCATCGCGGTGGGGAATCAAGCCAGCATCCGTGTCGCGGAAAAGATCGGCGCTCACGATGAAGGGATTCTGTTGAACCGGATCGTGGTGGGTAAATCAATTTACGATGCGCATATGTACTCACTCCTCCCTTCCGATTTTGGGCTGACTGGCCATCTATGAACACGATCGGCATAGAGACATTGGTCCGCGAGCTGCTCGAGCTGGGAGTGACGCCCGGGGGAATTCTGCTTGTTCACACCTCGTTTTCAAACGTCAAGCCAGTGGAAGGTGGACCGGAAGGACTGATTGCAGCATTGCGGACCGCTCTCTCTGCAGAGGGCACGCTTGTCATGCCAAGCATGAGCTACGACGACGACCATCCCTTCGACAAACACGTCAGCCCCTGCCCTGAAATGGGCGTCGTAGCTGACACGTTCTGGAGTCTGCCGGGCGTGCTGCGAAGCGACAACAATCACGCCTTTGCGGCAGTGGGCCCGCGTGCAGAAGAGATCCTTGCTCCGCACCCGATCGATGTCCCGCACGGGTTGAACAGCCCGGTCGGTCGCGTCTACGAGCTGGATGGGCAGATCCTCCTGCTGGGAGTCGGGCACGACTCCAATACAACGATCCATCTGGCAGAGAATCTTGCAGGTGTGCGATACAGGCGCGATAAGTACGTCACTCTTCTCCACGATGGAAAGCCCGTCCGCTTCGATTACCGCGAGATCGACCACTGCTGCCAGAACTTCTCGCTCGTCGATGGCTGGCTGGATGACCGGAACCTGCAGCACCAGGGGAAGGTCGGTCACGCCGGGGCGCGCCTGATGCGTTCACGCGCTGTTGTGTCCGTGGTAACAGAACAGCTTGGAGGAAATGAGACGATTTTCCTGCATCCGGAAGGATTCGACGAGGAATGCGATGACGCTCGCGCCAGCCTGGCACATTGATCTTTTAAAATCAGTACATACGGCTTCTCTGGACCGTTCTTGCTCCCTGCTTAGGGAACTCTTAGACAAATATTATTGACAAAACTTCTCTAAATATGTTAATATCCCGAAACTCAAGTAGGGAGTAGCCATGGCGCCGCGGGCGCCATCGGTCAGTCGTCAAGACATGGCGCGAGCGCGCCATCGGCTGATCGTACGTGTATGTGAAAACACTACTGGCGAGACTACCACGATAAGGTCGTGGGGTCTCGTTTTTTATTTTCCCCGACCAAATACACAGTGCTGCATATCCATTAAATCTTGAACAGCTGCAGTTGGCTTGCCTGCTGAATTCAAAAGTTCAAGCAGTAATGAGATAGGTGGCAAAAGGAGATGTGGTTATGGACACACCGATTTGGTTGTGGATCGGATTTAACGTCTTTGTGCTGGCGATGCTGGCGCTTGACCTGGGGGTTTTTCATCGCAAATCTCATGCTGTTTCCGGCAAGGAGGCTCTCACCTGGAGCCTAATCTGGATTTCTCTGTCGCTGGTCTTCAACGCCGTCATCTATTTCTACTGGGACAGAATGGCGCCAAACAGCACCTACACCAACGGTGAAGCCGCGCTGGCTTTCTTCACCGGCTATTTGATCGAGAAGTCGCTCAGTGTCGACAATATTTTTGTCTTTATCCTGATCTTCTCGTTCTTTGCGGTCCCGGCTGCGTACCAGCACCGCGTGTTGTTCTGGGGCATCCTCGGCGCTTTGATCATGCGCGGCACGCTGATCGCGGTCGGCGCAGCCTTGCTCGAGGAATTCCACTGGATCATTTATGTCTTCGGTGCCTTTCTGATCTTCACCGGTATCCGCATGGCATTGCAGCAGGAGGAGCATGTACAGCCCGATAAGAACCCCGTAGTCAAATTCTTCAGAAGGTTTATGCCGGTCACGGAGAACTTTGAAAAGGACCAGTTTTTTGTCCGGCGCGCCGGGAAGCTTTTTGCAACACCCCTGTTCCTGATCCTGCTGGTGGTGGAGAGCACCGACCTGATCTTTGCAGTCGACTCGATCCCCGCTATTTTCGCGGTGACACAGGACCCCTTCATCGTGTACACCTCGAATGTCTTTGCCATCCTGGGGCTGCGTGCTCTGTATTTCCTGCTGGCAAACGTGATGGATAAGTTCCAGTATCTGAAGCTCGGACTCTCTGCTGTACTGGTCTTTATTGGCGCCAAAATGGTGATCGTGGATTTTTATGAAATCCCCATTGGCATTTCCCTGGGAGTGGTCGCGGGCATCCTAACGATCTCGATCCTGGCTTCGCTTTGGAAGGCAAAGATCGAACAAAGGGAACGCGAATTGAGTCTGGAGACTAAAGAACTACACAGGTAAACGCATATCTACCTGTCTACCTTAAGGCGTGGGTGTTTCTGTTGGGGTTTCCGTGTCGATTGGAGGGGGCGTCTCGCTCGGGGTTTCGGAGGGTGTGGGCGTGGAAGTGGGAATTCGCGTGAACGTCGGCGTGATGGTAGGAGTGTCGCTGGGCAAAGGCGTCGGTGTCAGGGTGACGGCTGGCAGATCGATGGGACCGCTCGTTCCCAACCCGAGCAGCTCGCGAAAAATCCAGCCCCCTTCGTATTGTCGAAGCGCTGCATCCGGTTGGTTGGGAGCGATCTGCAGCCAGGTCGCTTCCTCGTTGCGGGCGCTGAAGAAAAGACAGGTATCTACCAGTAGAGGTTCCCCCAGTGGGGGGTACATGGTACCGGGCCCCGAACGTACATTGATGCGGTTTGCGTAATCAGATTGGACACAAAGACCCAGCCGTGGGAACGGTCGATTTGTCGGTGAAGGTGTGATTGTCCGGGTGGGAGAGGCAGTCAGCGTGATGGTAGGCGAAAGAGTCGCGGTATGTGATGCGGCTGGCGTCGGAGTCGGAGTATCGGCTTCTCTTGTGGGCGTCAGCCTCGCGGGGACAGTCGGCGTTTCGGTGGGTGGAACGTTTGAGGGCGTCGCAGTTGTAACTACGAGCGGGACAAGTATAAAGGTGGATATCGCTGCCAGCAGAATCCCAGCCGCCAGGAGGATCGGGATGGAATACTTGCGGAGCATAAGCGGAAAGGCTGACGAAGTCGTAACAGGGTTTTTGCCGGCGTACCCGAGGGCATCCAGCAGGTTCTTAAAATTAACAGCATAGTCATCCGATGTGAAATCAACATAGTTGATGGTATTTAGTGCGAACGGGACACTGGATCGCGCCAACATGAGGGGAATGATCTTCTTGCCGGAAGACAGCGCCTGTGTATATTCCTTTTTGACCCAGTCCGACAGAGCAGAATTCGGCGAAAGAACCACGATGAAAAACTCGCTCGATTCGATCGCAGAGGGGATCACGCGCAGCCAGTCATCGCCGCCCCGCAGGTCGGTGAGATCCCACCAGACGTCGTACCCGGCTTTTTCCAAATCCCCGGCAAGCGTGCGGACGAAGCCAATATCCTTGCGCGAATAACTGATGAAAAGTTTTGTCATGTGATTCTGAGTGTTTACAGATTTAACCGCGTTCACCAGGCAGATGTTCCGCTATCCTTCCCTACTTTGGTACCATTGCGTAGCATCCCCGTGGGATCGTGCGCTTCACGAGGCAGCCTGCCTTTATCCCTGAGAATGGATGTCAGTGTATGCGGATAAGCTTCCCTATCAGACCGATTATAATGTTTTCTGGCCATAACAAAAATATCATTATTTCCAGATTCTTATTTTGGAGGTAGATATGTCGATTCGGAATGCATCCGCAGTATGGAATGGAACACTCAAAGAGGGCAATGGCACGATGAGACTTGGGAGTGGGGCTTTCGAAGGGGAATTTACGTTTGCATCGCGCTTCGAGGAAGGTGAAGGAACGAATCCGGAAGAACTCGTTGGGGCAGCCCAAGCTGGCTGTTTCTCCATGTATCTGGCAGCGGTTTTGACCGATGCAGGCTTTCCTCCGGTGCAGGTTCGCACGAGCGCCAAAGTTCATCTTGGAGAAGGACCACGGATCACGCTGGTCGAGCTGGACACTGAAGCAGAAGTTCCCAACGTGGATGAGAAGACGTTTCTTGAAAAAGTTGATTACTCGAAGCAAAATTGCCCGATCTCGCTGGCATTGACCGGACCGGAACTGCGTGTGTCGGCTCGGCTGGTTTAGAATTGCCCCACAATGGGGTAGCTCTTTTGACCTCAGAGATTGATTAATCCACCTCATCCTGACATATAGGATGGGGCTTTTGAATTACGCGTATCGCTCAGCCCGACCCGCGCCGCGTTTTGTACATGTTTTCCACCTCCGCCCGCCACTGGTCCTTATCCACCCCGCCGGGTTTGGCTGATAAACGGTCGAGGAACTCCACGACCTGGTCATGTGAGCCTTCGATCAGATTGTTGGCAAACGACCGATTCAATTTACCGGTTCGCAGGCTGATGTGAAAGGAATGGATCAACTGGTCGATGCACAGCATTCGCTCTTCTGTCTTTCTTGCGCGCGGATAGTCATTCAGATAGGTTTCGACGGCCTCCATTGCGGCTGTCCCAAGCAGCTCCCGGTGCTTCCAGGAGTCGTGCCACTCTTCGGCGGTCGTTTCCCAGCCACAGCCTGGTGTGGGGCAGCGCTGCACCCCGGGCAGAGTTTTCCACGAGTCTGGCTCGCAGAGGGTGAACGTCGCTCCACAGCGCGGACATTCCACTTCGCGCCGGGTAACCAGCCAGATGCTGCGGCAGCGGTCCAGCAGTCCGAGGCCTACGTCCTCTACCAGGATCTCATCCACTGCGCCCAGCGCATCATTTTGATATAGCTGGCGGATCTTCGCCTGTCGTATCTTGGGGGACCAGGAGATTTTTTCCATATTGAATTACGTCCTATTCTCCGCACCTGCCTAGTATACTTCGATTGCAGACGTTGCTTTCATGGCGGGTTTGAATCTACCCAATTTACCTGCCCTCTATCGGGACACGGATTCCAGGGAAGGATTCGGGCTATCCGTAGCGTCCCTGTACAATGGGCCAGGCGTTGGATCCTGATAAAGCCGTACCCTGTTTGTCTTAGAATCTTTCGACTCCATTCACTCGGCAGTATACTTCTCACGCACCTATCGGTTCAACTGGAATACAGACGGAGAGCAATGCTCGGGTTGTTGAATTGAACGGTGTAAAAAGGCAATTTTAGTGACCAGTTTGTTCATCTCATACTCCCGTAAGGATATAGAGGCGGCCCGCCAGCTCACGGAAGCGTTCGTCAGCCAGGACCTGGACTTTTGGATTGATTGGGAAGGAATTCCACCCACCGTCGACTGGTGGAGGGAAATTGAAAAGGGGATCGAAGAAGCGGATGCTTTTCTTTTCCTCATGAGTCCTCATTCTGTCACATCGAAAGTCTGCGGGCAGGAGCTTGAATATGCGATCAAGAACGGCAAACGACTCATTCCCCTGGTCCTACGTGATGTAAAAGCAGATGAGGTGCCACCCGTTCTTCGAACTCTAAACTGGATTTATATTCGCGCGGGGGATGACTTCCACGAAAGTTTCGGCAAATTAATCACGGCGCTCAAAACAGACTATGATTGGCTGCAGGCGCATCGTCAGCTGCAGGTCAAAGCCCTCGAGTGGGAAAGAAACAATCACGAAACCAGTTTCCTCTTACGTGGCAAGGAGCTACAGGATGCCGAGGTACAACTTGCCAGAAATGCCTCCAGGGAGCCAAACGCCACCGATCTGCAGAGGGAATACGTCCTCAGAAGCCGGCAGGCCACCGATAAACAGCGAAGATTGATCACAATCATTGCGGTTGCGGGAGCCATTGTCATGGCAATCCTGGCGGTCTTTGGTTTTGTGCAGGCCAACCTTGCAAACGAGCGAGCCCGGGTCGCCCGCTTGGGGGAGCTGGCTGCTCAATCCGCGCTATTGCGTGATCAACGCCCGCAGACATCCCTGTTATTGGGTTTGGAAGTATTCCGTCAACTGGGCAGCAACCCGCAAACCCTGGGACTCTTGCTCGATAATGTACAGGGGCATCCTCAACTGCGTCAGTTTATGGTCGGACATTCCGATGCGGTAACCAGTGTCGCTCTAAGTCCGGATGGAAAGACAATCGCCTCCGGCGGGTCAGATAACAAAATTCTTCTCTGGGATGCCACTACCTATCAACCGATTGGTGAACCGCTAGCCGGGCACCTGGATTCGGTGAATAGCATCGCTTTTAGTCCAGACGGTAAAACTCTTGCATCTGGAAGTGATGACAACACCATCCTCTTGTGGGATGTCCGAACTCACCAGCAACTCGGCCCTCCTCTAGCGAGCCACACGGGACCGGTGTATAGCCTTGCGTTCAGCCCGGACGGTACATTACTCGCCTCGGCCTCTGCGGATACAACCATTCTCTTATGGGATATGGAACTACATAGACCCATCGGGCCGCCATTGTCACAGCACACAGGTTCCGTAAATTGCATCGCCTTTCACCCGGATGGAAAAACACTTGTATCAGGCAGCGCTGATAAAACTATCCGCTTGTGGGATATGGAAACGTATCAATCCATCGACACGGTCCTGGAGGGACATATCGGTTCTGTGGATAGCCTTGTGTTCAGCCCGGATGGCACCATCCTTTTGTCCGGAAGCATCGATGCCAGAATTATCGTATGGGATTTTGCCAACCGCCAGCAGATTGGACAACCTCTGTCAAGGCATGGGAGCCGCGTGAATAGTATTGCATTCAGTCCAGATGGAAAACTCTTTGCCTCCGGGAGTAATGACAGCACAATAATTTTGTGGGAAACTGCCACACTTAAGCCCATTCAAGATCCTTTGACCGGTCATATTGGTGCAATCAATAGTATTGTTTTCGCTGCTGATAGCCAGACGCTTATTTCAGGGAGTGCGGATAGCAACCTGATTCTATGGAGTGTGGCCAAATACGACCCAATCAGCCGTGCGCTAAGACCAGGGGTAAGCCGAATCAACACTGTTGCGTTTAGTCCGGATGGCAATTTGCTGGCATGGGGAGCCCGGAACAACACAATCACGCTCGTGGATGGCGATACCCTTCAACAGATTGGCGAACCATTCACGGGACATTCAGGATCGGTGGAGACCATTGCTTTCCGCTCAGATGGAATACTTCTTGCGTCAGGAAGCGCAGACGGCACAATTATTCTATGGGATGTGGAAACCCATCAGTCTCTGGGTCCTCCTCTCCAGGGACATACAGGGGCGGTGAATAGCATTGCTTTTAGCTCGGATGGCCACTTGCTGGCCTCTGGAAGTGCCGACACAAGCCTGATTCTATGGGATATGGAAACAAATCAACCGGCTGGACCACCGCTTACCGGCCACTCCGACGCCGTCAATAGCGTTGCCTTCAGCCCGGATGGGAATACGCTTGCCTCCGGGAGTAGAGATGGGACCGTCCTTCTATGGGATTTAACCTCTCGGCCACCCGCGAGCAAGCCTATTACAGGGTATTCTGATGCCGTGTATAGCGTTGCCTTCAGCCCGGATGGGAACGTTCTTGCATTTGGTAACCTGGATGGCACAATAATTCTCTGGGATATCGCGGCTCAAAAGATGAGTGGTCAACGACTGATTGGCCATTCCAATTTGGTGAAGACCCTGGCGTTCAGCCCGGATGGCAAGCTGCTAGCCTCCGGAGGCTTCGATAGTGATATTATCCTTTGGGATGTGGGCACCCTTCAGCCAATGGGACAGCCCCTCATCGGACATACAGGTGGCGTATTCAGTGTTGCTTTCCATCCGAATCGCAGAACGCTGGCCTCTGGTAGTGTGGACAACACAATCAGAATATGGGACCTAGATCCTCAAGTATGGTTTGAACAAACGTGCCGTCGCGTTGGTCGTAATTTCACACAGGAGGAATGGATCCAGTATTTTCTTGGAGAGCCATACCCTCAGGAAAGCTTAACGTGCTCTCAATGGCATGCAGATCCATGAGGAGAAGTCAAAGAGTCTGGTGCTATCCAGAAATGCCGGGCATAGACCCTGCCCGGCATTTCTCCTTAGCGGCATGTACAGTTGACCGGGTCAAAGTCTCCTGTTCCAGGCTCATCGCCGTTACAATCAGGTGGCGGGTTGCAGGCTAAAACAGGTTCGTCATCCGGCGACTGTGTATTGACGGGTTGCAGGATCGGTTGACAAAGTTTCGGTTCATAGCCCGTCGTTTGCATGCCATACGCCTCCCAGCAGGTATTGTCCACGGCGTAAAGCAGTCCCAACGGGTAATATTTGTTGCTTTGAACAGAGGATCCGGCGTCAACCTCGGTGAAGTGATCCGCGTAATCAAATTTTGATAGGTCTTTCAAGCCAGCGTCAGCCACCACGCCCAGCATAAAGGCTGGACCGGTCAGGTCTTTCTTGAACGCGATCTGAAGCATGGCTTTCCCGTTCCCCTGTATCCGCGCCCACGCCAGATCGGGATCGACATTTGCCTGGGTACTGCCATCGAAAACTAGCGTATCATAGCCATTCGCGTCAGGGGCCGAATCCGACTTTAAAGCGGACACTCCACTCGTATCCAGATTCGAATCCTGGAACACCTGGATGGTGCGGTTTTCCCATTGCGGTGTGTAGGGTGGCTGTGTCCAGATGATGTAATCGCCGAACCCGTCACCGTTCCGATCGATCTCGGCGCCATAATGGATTCCCAGCGGATTGTTGGGGTCGTTTCCGATGAGTTGAATGGAAATGTAATACCAGTCTTCATCCTCACTTAAACCGAATTTGTGGATATCGAGGTCAGCCACATACGTCATGTCTTGTAGGAAGGGGCGCTCGAAGCGGTTGAGCTTATAAGAATCGCCATAGGGCGCCCGTCGCTGCGGTCCGGTTCCGGACGATTCCACGTCATCGATCATTTTGATCGGCGCCGGCACCACCTCTGCCGGTCTCATCGAAGGGCCCGTAACCGGAATGCCCTCGGCAGTTTCCGGTATCGATGTAGAGGCGGCCTTCTCCGTTGGCTCATTCGACGAGGAGGAGACGATGCCAGTAGAGACAGCCGTAGACTCGCTGGCAGGAGAGAGTGGTGTGCAAGCCCCACCCAGCATCACCACCCATACAATCCATAGAGAGAGAAATTTACGTTTTTTCATTTCAGCTACTTTCATTCCCGGGTGAACCGGAGGTTTTGGTCCAGTCACTTGAATCTTTGAGTAACATCAGAGCACCGATAATTTTACTTCCACGGTATTAAGATGTACCCTTCGAAATTGCTCAGCGCGGCGCCGGTGGTGATGCTGATCAGACGATGCAGCGTGAAGGTTCCGCTTGCTCCCTTAAACCGGCCCGTGCCGCCTGTGATGGTGTAAATTTCCACGATGTTGAACATATCCGGGGTCCGGTCCGGGACCGCCTGCCCGATCCCTTTTGCCTGTATGCTGTCTCCGTTGGTTCCGGCGAGATATAGGGATCCTGTCCCTGAGAGATCCAGAAGATTGACTTCCAACTCATAATTGACGGTAAGCTGTCCCAGCTGCGTGGCATTCCCTGAGCCGCTCGCGTTTACCGACATCGTCGGAGAAATCCTCACATAGATTTCAGTCGATTGGAAGCTGCCTTTGAAGGGTAACTGTGTCAGATTTGCCGTCACATTCGGTGTGGTTTCCGGTGCGGGGGCAGCCAAGGCGGTGCGCGCCAGTGGGACCAGGAATATCGCGGCCAGGATAAGTACCAGTAAGCTTTTCATCGTTCCTCCAATTCCGTGTAAATCATTCCAGTCTGTCTCTTGATGACATCAGGATAGCACCTGCCTGTCTACCAAAATTTGCCGAAGAGGGGTGATCATTAGGTATCAAGCTCGCCCGGCAATCAGCTTCCTCACTTCATCTCATATCGGTCACCAATCGATACTATTGGAGAGGGCTATATACAATGAATTCCGTCCAATTGCTCCAACCGCTCCAGGCACCGTCCCTGTCCTTTGCGCGAACGCGCCAGCGATGGGAAACACCACACTCAAGATAATTGGTGACATCCAGGCTATCTGTGGATACAAAGACAGAGCTGGTGCTGAAGGCGGAACACCACGAGTAACAGACCTGCGCGTATTTTTCGAGCATCACTTCATATTCGACCACTCCGGTATCGTCATAGGGAACGGTCCAGTCCAGAGCATTGGGGTAGCCGCAGTAGAGGCTGCCGCCCTGGGGAGGGCTAACGATCGCGGGGACAGCCGGGGCTGAGTTCGGCACGTTGACAACGATCCGTACCCAGAACGCTTTATTCTCGACGCCCAGCCCAAAATACGTGCCATCGGGCGCAAGGATCATGAAGTTGCCCTGGTAACTGCCAGCCGCCTCAGGTGCAAACAGGTCCACACTGAGATCCACACTCTGCCCGTATCCGGCTGTGCCGCCGGTCCAGGGGAATACCTTCATCTCAGACATGGCTGTGCCATCCACGAAAACAAGTCGGTAGCTCGAATCCCAGATGCACGATCCCATGTTTTTCAACCGCCATGTCTTGGTGAAGTATGTGTAGGAGTTGAGAGCCGTCCCATCCGGGATCGTCACATCGGAGACGAACCTTGCCAGGTGACAGGGGATCGGCGTCGGTGTAACAGTCGGTGTTTCTGTGGGCGTGGCTGTAGGGGTAGGCGTATTTGTCGGAGTCACAGTCGGCGTCTCTGTAGGGAAGGGTGTCGCGGTCGGCGTGAGTGTTTCTCCGCCGGTAAACGGAATCCAGGGAACCCCGCTCAACAGTTCTTCGACGCCCAGAATCGGCGAATCTTTTTCCGTCGCGTAGACATCGAAGTCATCCACAGAAAATGACATCTCCGGATACACCCGACTCACCTGTCCGTGCGTGATCTCCACCATCGTCCTGGGAGGCAGCGATTGTCTTTCTCCACCGGGGAGTTGATATTCCACCGTCCCGTCAAAGTTGAACACCCATACCTTATCTTCCACCTGATCGTAGGTGATGAAATACGACGTGCCGAGTATGACAACGTTGAGGTTATTCGGCAGGGCAACTGTGGTTTTGTCGCCGGACGGATTGTGACCTTTGAGCCCACCCTGGCTTAGCTTTAGAGCTGCCTGGCGAGAGGTGCCGATGGTGCTGACGTTCGTCCCCCCGCCAACTGTATCGTTGTACAACGTGAAGGTGAGTCCGTAGCCAAAATCCAGACTGGCCTTGCCTTTATCGAAAACATGAACCATGTCATTGTTATAGATCGGAAGCCGGGGTTCCACGTTTGCCAGAGCTGTCTCCGGTCCAACCTGAACAGCACCTTTAATCTTCTCGACCTGCCCGATCGATGGATCTGGAGTCGGTGTAGATGTCGGTTGTGTGCAGAACATTTGTGTGACAACGAGGGCAATCCATGCCACAGCGATAGGTATGCGCTTCATCTTATCTATCCTTTTGCAGTTGGGGCCTACCCAACATGGCTGAGCCGATCAGGAATAGCGGCATCACCATCCCTGAAATAAAAACGGTGTAGAGCGGTGCGCTGACGTTCAGACCTTCCAGCAGGAGATCGGAGAGTGCCAGAGCCAATCCGCAGAGTGCACTGGCGCCGATCAACTTCCACCAGGGATGCTGTGCCGAGACCAGAATCCACACAGCGCCCGCACCGGCAACCCAGCCCCACACGGCCCCTTCGGTGGCGGCGATTCCCAGCGCCAGAAGAGTCTGATCGCCGAGATAACGCAGCTCCACATGGAAAGCAAGGGCCCAGGCAAAGGAAATGGCGCCTGCCAGCATGCCCGCTGGCAAGCGGAGCCCCGATCTTCGTCCTTTGAAGGAAGCGAGGATGAGATCCATTGCCAGAGTCATCGCGAAACCGGCAATTCCTCCGGCCAGGGCTCGTAGTGCCAGGTTATACAAATACCATTGGAGAAAGAGTTCATGAGTAAGGGGCACTCGTTCCACATACGGCAATACCCAGTAGGCGAGTACAAACCCGAGCGCCCCGCCGAGCATGCCGCGCAGTGCCGATCCTCCGATCCCGCGCACCTGCCTCCAGACCTCTTCCTTCGCTTTTTCCAGCGCGGCGCGCTGATCACGCCATTCCTGGATGCTCGGGCGCAGGCTCTCGCTGGACAATTTGTAGGCCGTTGTGTATTCTACGAGATGGCTGTCTTCCAGGTACTTCAGGATGCTGCGCGTGCTCTGTTCGTCAACGTCCAGCCGTTTCATTTTTTGAATGAGCTCCGCTTCGTTTGCCGCCTTTTCCGAAGGATCGAGGAGCGTTGCCAGCAACTGCCAGGCTGGTTCGCGATGGACCGGATCCAGACCGCGCATGGTCTGATCCAGATAGCCACGTAGAATCCCGTCCACCCGCCCCTGCTCGCTGTAATGCTCCATTGTCCAATGCTGCACGAGCGAGCCGTTTCCGCCTGCCAGCATGTAGCAGACGAGCTGCAGCTGGGCGGGGTCGATCACGGAGTTATTCAATTGGCTGAGTTCATCCAGGATCATATCGGCGACGGCCTGGTCGATCTGGATTTCGCGCACGCCAGCCTGGCGGAGCATGGTCTGGCGTGCCTCCTCGCGCTCCAGAGGCTGGAGTGTGATGAGGTTTGGGTTGATCGGGACCTTTTCCTTGAACATGTTGAGCAGATAGGTGGATCCGGTGGGGATGCTGAAGAGCCAGTGGACATCCGGCGCGCTCCCCGAGACACATAATTTCCATTCTGCCTCAAAGGCATCCCGGAACGTTTTGGGCTGGTCAAAAAGATCCTCGAATTGATCGATCAGCAGAACGAGAACTGCATCCTTTAATTGATCGCTCACGCGTCGAACAAACTCGGTCAGTGACATCGACTCGAGGAATTCCATATCGCCGATATTGGGCAGCAGCTGCTTCTTCACGCTGGTTCCCAGTGGCTCTCCGGAGACCGATATCATCAACGGCATGTGCCCCTGATCCAGAAGCAGGGGAATGACTCCCGCCTGGAGCACGCTGGTCTTTCCACTTCCGTCGAGGAATGTCGTGCTATTCGCCTGGATGCGGTCCGTTAGTTCGCGGGTGATTTCCTGGCGTCCATAAAAACGGTAACCATCTCCAAACCCAAAGGGCTGCATAAAAAGATAGGGATTGCCATGCAATGGCAGAGAAGCACGGACCAGGCGCCGCCAGTCCTTAAGTTTTTGTTGAATGGCATTTTCCAGATCCTTCAATTCGCCTTTCTGCTTCTGGCGCTTTTCCTTATCCTCCGAAAGAGGGGTGTACTGGTAAATCTGTTTGACTGTGACGGTCGCTTTATCGCGCGCATCGATCCAGCCGATCGCATTCCTTCCCTTGAGGACGGTCTGTGGAGGATCGGACGCGTTGCGGGACGCCGGTCTGGTTCGGCGTGACGGCTTATTTTCCGTATTTTTTTGAGAAGTAGGTCTGGAGGGCGTCATAGGAACCTCTATGCCTCGGGAGATGTCTCCCGAGCACGTTCGACGATTTTCTTGAAGACCATGGCGAACCCGCCTACCGGTCCTGCCAGCGAGGCAGCCATCACCTCCACGATATCGGGTGCCATCTTCGCCAGGGTTCTGATCCAGCGTTCCAGCTTGCCCGGGTCCGCTGCGGAACCCTTGGCGGCTTCTGTCTCGATCTTTTTGACCTGGGTTTCGAGTTTTGCCTGATCGACTTTTGGGTCTGCCCGCCGCGTTTTGACTTTCCGGTGGACGCGCTTGAAAAGCCCTGTCAGTTCTGGCGTGGACTGCTGGATCACCTGTTGTTTGAGATTCACGCGTGTAGATCCGCTGGCGTTGATAAAGCCGACAGCATTCTGTCCGTTAACGGACACGGATGGGACTTGCGTTCTGGTCTTCGCCATGTTCGAACCTCTCTCTATTCTTCTCATCTGATCTGCTTCATACTGTAACAAATCAGGTTTCGTGATTGGTCACGAAAATCGCTACAAAAAGTGTGACAAATTCGTATCTGTCATATGAAATCAAGAGAGCATCCGGGGGGATGCCAAAATTTTCCAGGGAAGGACTCCTATTTGTAATAAACGCAGGATTGAAGGATTTTCCAGCGAAACAATACAGGATCAAACCCTCCCGATAGTCGAGTAGTGGTCGGCCATGCCGACCACTACCTTTAATGCTTCGATCAAAATAGTGATGCCTGTTGGTCTATCCACCCTCAGGTTCGCTGGGCTTCAAGTGGAGTTATCCCGTGCTCGCTGAAGATTTCAGCGATTCGTCCCATGTCTGGGGGGTTAGCTTTCGCGAACTCATCGGCACAACGGGAGAAGAACACTTCAAAGCCGGATGGTGTCGTAATGATCCAGTGACGGCTCGGACTTTCACCGACGTTGCGGAAGCCATGTGGTGTCCCGCGCGGCAGGTAGACGACTCCACCTGATTCGACTTCTGTCCATTCGCCATTCACGCAGTAACTGATGCGACCCTCGACGACCAGGAATATTTCGTCTTCCCTGTGATGTACATGGAGAGGCGGTCCGCTGCCTGGAGGTGTCACCTCAGACATAATGGAGAGCTGATTGCCGGTTTGATCTCTGCCGAGCATCACGGTCAGGACGTTTCCAAAGGCGTGCAGGTCCTTGCCCGTACCAGGTTGAACGATGGTGGGAGTGAGCGTTGATTTCATAAATACTCCTATCTATCGCGATGGCCTGCTATCTGCATCACTGGCAGCTCACAGTTGGGTTGAACGGGGCGAAGATTCCTGAGGGATTTGGCTGCCAAATCCACACGTGTAAATCGTAGTGCGGAGGCTGTCCCGGCTCGTGAGCGTCCATGGGACCATCGAATGCTCTGCCAAAAAGAATGGGTGCCGGAGGCGCAGGGTTGGGAATCGGGGTATCCGGCGCACCGATACCATAGAAGTATTCAACCCCAAGCAACTTCATCCCACCCCCGGTTTCAACATACAGAAGGATTTCTGGTTCAAGGATGTTTTCTGTCGGGTCCATAAGGCGTGCAGGATGGATAAAGTGGATTCCCATCCCACCATCCGGTGACTCAACACAAGCAGGCGTCTGGATGAATCCGTCTGCCAGGGCGACGTTCACATCGTGATACTTCGCAGTTGCTTGCCGCACTTTTGCCAGGTCTCGCAAAACCTGCGGGTTCGTGGTACCGGTGGCGGCATACGCCACGCCTGCCAGCGTGGCAACGAGCGCCAGAGCAACAAGGATGGTTATGACTGTCTTTTTCATGGTTCCTCCAATTCTGGGTAGACCAGATATAATTATTTTCAGAAACCTGGGTTGGTCTCTGTGCTCACAATGTAGCAATTCCTCCTTTTCTATGGGTCACAAAAAGTGTGACAAAAAGTGTGACATTATCGGTGAAACAAATCTGAATGGAACAGCGCTCCTTTGGTTACTGGCTCAGGCGAAAACGGAAAGCACTCGATCTCACCCGCGAGGAATTAGCAAAGCAAGTGGGGTATTCGGCGGCCACAATCCGTAAGATTGAAGACGAGGAACGTCATCCCTCTGCGCAGGTTGTAGAACGGCTGGCAGAGATTTTCAAGATTCCGCCAGGCGAACGCCAAGATTTCCTCCGTTTCGCACGCGGTGACTTGAAATTCGCACCTGGCGAAAACGCGGCGGAGTCACCGTGGCATCCCACTGCAAAACCCCACCGTTCCAACATCCCTGCGACCACCACTTCGCTGGTTGCTCGCGAGCAGGAAATCTCTCTGGTTCGTGAATATTTCTCGAAGGACGATATCCGTCTCGTCACCTTAGTGGGTCCGCCGGGAATCGGCAAGACGCGCCTGAGCGTTGAAGTGGCGCGTGCATCCTTGCATGATTTTCCTGATGGTGTATTCTTTGTCCCACTGGCTCTATTGGATAACCCCAATTCGATTGCCTCAGCAATCATTCAAGCGCTTGGTTATATAGAGAGCAGCAATAATCCACCTGCAAACCAGCTCAAAGAGAGCCTGGGAAATAAGCAGATGCTGATCTTGTTGGATAATTGCGAGCATCTAATCGAAGAAGTGGCTTCCCTCTCCTCCCAACTCCTTTCTGCTTGCCCCGGTCTAAAGATATTGGCGACGAGCCGGGAGTCATTTCGCATCCCCGGCGAATGGTTGTATCACGTCCCCGCGTTTGATATCCCTGTAGAAAGCGACACAATCAACCTTGACAACGCCTCAGCCTTCCCCGCTTTGATGTTATTCGTCGAACGTGCCCGCGCTGTGCGACCCGATTTCAGACTGACTGCTGATAACGTCCAGACGATTGCTGCAATCTGTGCGTATCTGGATGGTTTGCCGCTGGTGATCGAATTGATTGCGGCACGGATCCGTCTGATGTCGCCGCAGGCATTGCTCGAGCGTTTGAGTGGTCAATTTGTGTTGACCGCCGATGGAATGCGCGCCCCTTCTGAACGTCAAAAGACTCTGCGAAATGCCATCGACTGGAGCTATCACCTGCTCTCTGAACAGGAGCAGAAACTGTTCGTGTACCTCTCTGTGTTTTCAGGCGGCTTCACCCTGGCTGATGCTGAAGCGGTTTTTGAGCGCACTGTGACTGAGAAGTCTGTGACTGAACTAGTCGCATTGCTTCTGGATAAGAGCCTGATACGGCGGGGAGCGAGTGAATCGCGTCAGGATCGCTATCAGATGCTGGTGACCATTCAGGAGTATGCTCTCAAGCGCTTGCAGGAATTGGGCGAGGAGACCGAAATCCGCAACTGGCATTTGGCATATTTCGGCGAATTGGCAAGGCAGGCCAGACCCCATCTTCGAAGCTCTGACCAGTTAGAGTGGCTGGACCAGTTGGATACGGAATATGACAACATTCGCGCCGCGCTGAGTTGGGCGCGGGCAAGCCGCTCCATTGTTAAGGGTCTTCAATTAGGCACAGATTTGGAAACGTTCTGGATCTATCGTGCCTACCTGCGAGAAGGTTGTCTTACGCTTGAAAACTTGCTTGCTAATGTCGTTCTTGTTGACCACATTCAGGTATTTGTCAGGGCTCACATTGTAGCTGGACATTTGCAAAACCTTTTGGGAAATCGTGCCTTGAGTCATGCCCATGCCCAAGCCGCTGAACGATTGTGCCTGCAGCTCGAACCGCTAAATAAGGCGGACCTGGCTGACGCGAGAAATTTGCTCACTTATACAGATTTAGATGCTTTGAATGATCCGGCTCGGACGCGTCAGCAACACGAAGAGAACCTAAGATTGTTTCAAGAAGCGGGCGATCAATGGAATATTGCCCACACGCTTTACAATATTGGCGAGGCCTTAAGGAGCACCGGTGATCTCACGAGCGCTCGGCAAGCTTTTGAACAAAGTTTGGCCATCTTTCAGAGATGTGGAGACAATATTCGCGTGGTTCACCAGAGTAGTGAATTGGCAGAAATCGCCTTCGAAGAGGGAAAGTACGCGGAAGCCCGAAAACGTTATGAAGAGGTACTTTCCTTTTACCGCCAGGCGCGCTTTAACCTTCTAATGGGTGTTCCATTGTATATGCTGGGCATGATTGCGATTCGTGAAGGTGATTATGCCCGCGCGAAAACCAGGTTTTCGGAATGCCTGCTTTTCAATCAGCAACGGGGTATGATTTTTCTGCTTTCCGAATGTCTAATTGCTCTCGCGGGCATCGCCAGTACCGGGAAGCGTTTCGGGCGCGCTGCACAGCTTTTGGGTGCGTCGGAACTGCAGTTCGGGACAGGGCAATTTCCCCTGGGAAAAGGTGAGCAGGCCGAGTTGAATCGGCTTACCACGTTTTTGCGCGAGGAACTCGGAGATGTAGAATTTGAGGCATTTGCTGCTACGGGTCGCGCCATGACGATGGAGCAGGCCATCGAGTACGCGCTCGAAGATCAAAGTGCATAGAATTCCCACTGACAAACTTTCTTGATGTGCAAGCGCTCTAACCGGCTCGCGTATTTAGAGTCTCGAACTCCTCTTGCGAAAGCTCGATCCCTGAAGCTGCGACATTTTCCTCAAGGTGGACAATTGAGGATGTGCCAGGAATTGGGATCATCTTTGGCGAGCGTTTCAGGAGCCAGCCAAGTGCAATCTGGGCTGGGGTTGCGCTGTGTGCCTGTGCAATCTGTTCAATGGATACGATCTTTCGGCGCACCCCAGCCATCCTTTCTGCACAGCTGGACACTGCCAAACCCAAGCCGATGGATGGGCATGTTACCACCTAGAACAAAGTCGCTTTGGACGGTCGTCTGTGGAGGCATAGGAGCTGACATAAAAGTTCCTCCCGGTACTTGTGTGAAGGGAGTAGTGATCGGCAGACCCGACCACTACTCTGGAATGGTTAAGCAGTCTATTTCGTTACGGGATCACGATCGTTCCATCAATGGTGCCGGAAGTAACGCCAGTCCCGATATTGACTCGACGTGTTTCCGTGAAGCTCCCTGTAGCACCGGCAAACCGGCCGGTGCCGCCTGTGATCGCATAGGTTTCAACCACCACAAAGACGCTGGGATCTTCGGTCGGGGTCGCCTGTCCCGATCCTTCGGCAAAGAGACTGTCTCCGTTCGCCGCTACGTACTGAGCAGACAGCCCGGTGCCAGTGCCGGTGGGTAGATCCACTTGCACTTCATACGTTACTGTGTAGCGGCCGAGGTGTGTGGCTTCTCCTGATCCCGTCGCCGTCACAGACATGGTTGGACCGTTAACCTGGTACGTTTCGAGGGCTTCGATGGAGCCTTTAAGGGGCAATGACTTCCTTGCGGATGCCGCGGCAAGCGTTGTGCTCACGAGAAGGATCGCCAGCAGCAAAGCAACAACCATTGGTACAGATAGTTTTTTCATTGTTCCTCCAATTCTGGGTAGACCAGATATAATTTTTCAGAAACCCGGATGGTTTCTGTATGTACAATATAGCAAATCGACGTTTTTCTTTGGTCACGGTTGGCGTTACAAGAATCGTGACAACTCAAGTGACAATCGAGTGAAATCGAACCAGACTGTTTATGGAATTCCATTCCTTTGGCGATTGGCTGAAGCGCAAGCGTAAGGCGCTTGACCTTACGCAGGCAGAGCTGGCAAGCCAGGTGGGATGTTCGGCGGCTGCCATTCGCAAGCTCGAAGCAGAAGAGCGCCGTCCCTCCGCGCAGATCGCGGAGCGGCTGGCTGAAATTTTCTATATCGCCCCGGATGAGCGGGCAAACTTTCTGCGTTTTGCGCGCGGGGAATTGCGATCCGCGCCCGCTGATAACAAGGAAGATTTCCCCTGGCACACATCGAGCAGGCCGACTCGTTCGAATTTACCCGCAACAGTGACATCCCTCGTGGGACGCGAGCAGGAAATTACCCTTGTTCGTGATAATCTGCGCAGTGCAGATATCCGCCTCCTCACGCTAATCGGCCCGCCAGGGATTGGCAAGACGCGATTAAGTATTGAAGCGGCGCGCGCAGTTCTGCCTGATTTTCCAGATGGCGTGTTCTTC
>Ga0114129_10002747_pt1 | contig 24525 bp, 22 predicted proteins | sample RhiMetdeltSRZDD1_FD_80071 | JGI IMG/M metagenome (GOLD analysis project Ga0114129, IMG submission 80071) | Populus rhizosphere microbial communities from Tennessee, USA - Rhizosphere MetaG P. deltoides SRZDD1 (version 2) (version 2) | ecosystem: Host-associated > Plants > Roots > Rhizosphere >...
CCAGATGCACGTTGAGGTCAATGGGACGCGGTTGTGGTTCGACGTCGACGGGCCGTCGCTGGTGCCGGAGGGCCCGCGCATGCGCCAACGGCCGGCCGTCGTCCTGGTGCACGGCGGGCCCGGCAGCTACGACCATTCCTATTTCAAGCCTCACTTCGGTCATCTGGCCGGCCAGGTGCAGGTCGTCTACCTGGATATCCGCGACCACGGCCGCTCCGCGCGGCAGGACCCAGCGGACTGGAGCTTCGAGGCGTGCGCCGACGACCTGCGTACGTTCTGCGACACCATAGGGATTACCGGTCCGGTCGTGCTGGGTCACTCCATGGGCGGCTTCATCGCCATGCTGTACGGGGCCCGTCATCCGGATCACGCGGGGGCCCTGATCCTGCAGTCCACCATGGCCCGGTTCGACCTGGCGCGCTTGGCCGATGGCTTCCGCGCCGTGGCGGGCGCGGAAGTGGCCGAGCTGGCCCGGCGGGACTACGACGGCGATCCGATCACCGATGAGCAGTGGGCAGAGGTCTTCGCCGCATTCGGCCCCCGGGTCCCGGGCACCCAGGAGCTGGCACGCAGGATCCAGAACCCCGAGCTGGGTCCGCCCGGCATGGACCTGCTTCGCCGCCTGGACGTGACAAGCCAGCTGGCCGGCATCAGCTGCCCGACACTGGTGTGCGTGGGCGAGCTCGATCCGGTCACCCCGGTGGCTGCCGCACGGGAGATCGTCGGCGCGCTGTCGCCCGGGATCGGCCGGCTCGAGGTGATCCAGGGAGCCGGTCACTTCCCGTGGCTGGACCAGCCGGGTTTGTACTGGCCGCTGATCACCGGCTTCGCCATCACGGCGGCCCTCGGACCTACCACCCAGGCGCCGGGCGCAACCGCCTGAGGCGCGCTCAAGAGCCTGGTCCCATGCCGCTCGGCCAGCAGCCGGCCGAGCGGCCGTCGGCAGTTCCACTTGTGCGCGGCGCCGCTGCCCCCGGTGCCTGGCCCGAGCTTATGCTGGTGGCGCGATCATGGAGGGACCTCGATGGCTGACGACGACGACGTACGTCGCCTCGCGCTGGCCCTGCCCGGCGTGGTCGAGATCGACAGCGACGGCTTCGACTTCCGGGTGGCCAATAAGGGATTCGTCTGGTCGTACCCGGAGCGCAGGCCGGGCAAGCCGCGGCTCATCCGGATCGACATCGCGGTGCTGTACGTCGGGGATGAGGCCGAGAAGCAGGCTCTTCTCCTCGGCGAGCCGGAGGTCTTCTTCACCACGCCCGGTTACGACGGCTGGCCGCTGGTGATGCTCCGGCTGGCGGAGGTGGACGCCGGGCGCTTGGCGGAGCTCGTGACCGACGCGTGGCGGATGCGTGCCCCGGACGCGCTCACCGCCGAGTTCGACGGGGGCGGCGGGCCCCCGGCTGCGGGACTGCACTAACGAGTTCCCCCGCGATTGAGACGCGGGGTGAAGCGGGCGATGGTGTGGTGCCAGCCCGCCCGGTCGCCGTCCTGGCAAGATAGCGGCATGGAACGTGTGCTGGGAATCGGTGGATACTTCATACGGGCCGCTGACCCGGCGGCCCTGAGCGCGTGGTATCGCGATTGCCTAGGCCTGGACGCCGATGAGAACGGCCTGTGGCGTCAGGGAGCCGGGCTGACGGTGTTCGCGACGTTCGAGTCCGAGACCGGCTACTTCGGGTCCCGCGCCCAGCAAACCATGCTCAACTTCCGGGTCCGCGATCTGGATGCGATGCTCGCGCAATTGCGCGCCAAGGGAGCGGACGTGGCCAAAGAGACGCAGGACATGGAGGGTGTCGGCCGGTTCGGCTGGGTCACCGATCCTGAGGGCAACCGGATCGAGCTGTGGCAGCCCGCCTGACCGAACTCGTGCCCGCCTTCCCCACGGACTGCTGAGCCATCCGGCCCACTCACGCCAGCATGCCCCGATCCCAATCGCGGGGAGGTCGTAAGCGGGTCGGCGCCCAGGCACCTTCCCTGGTGGGCTCGCTGCCTACCGCCGCCGGCCCACGTAGGCGATGCGGTTGGCCTGGATCTCCCCGGCGTCGATCGCCGCCTGCTCGTCGTTGTCGCTGATGTCGGCCAGGTTGGTGAAGAAGTAGGGTCCGTAGGCGAGCAGCCGGGGGTCGAACCGCGCGTCAAGCTCGCGCACGATGTCCTGCCCGGCGTGCAGGCCCTCCTGTTCCGCCCAGTCCCGGCAGTAGTCGTCCCAGGGCAGGCCCGAGGCGCGCCACTGATCCTGGTGCTGCTGCAGCCAGTCGTGCTGGTCTGGAGGCTGCGGGAGCCGGTCGAAGCACCACCGGGCGGTGGCCTCATCGAATCGCTCCCGCGCCCATTCCACGACCACCAGCGCCCCGTCGGCGACCAGCGCGGCCGCGGCCAGGTTCAGCACCTGACCCACGTCGGCGACGTGGTGCAGCGACGTGCACGCCACGACCGCCTCGGCGGGTCCGGGCATCTCATATCGCTCGAACTCGACCCGGTGGTACCAGGGCCCGTCGGGCGCCTCCGGATCGACTCCGGCCGCGTCGTAACCGGCGGAGCGCAGCATGGGGACGAACCCGCCGAGCGGGCCGCACCCGATCTCCACCACGGCGGCTGGCGGGCCCGGCAGCCAGGCGCGGACGAACGGCCAAACCGCGGCAAGCCACCGCTCATCGGGCGTCACGTCGCCACAGCCTACGCCGCGCTATTCCCCCCGGCCGGACAGGAACCCGGCGCGCCGGGCCGCCCCTTCGGGCGCCGGTGGGGCTCACGTGACAATGCTGCTATGACGTCGCAGCAGCGGTTCGCCCACATCACCCGGCCCGAAGGCGTCGCCCCGGGCCCTGGCTACTCCCACGTCGTGGTGGCGCTGGCCCACCCGGGGTTCCTGCTGGAGGTGGAGGCGCTCGCCCTGGCCGGGGAGATGGCCCGGGGCGAGGTGCGTGTTGACAAGCCGTCCGGCCGGGCGCGTACATGGTGATAGCACGGTCCGGGCCAGTCTCGGTTGACCCGGCCCCAACAGCTGCTTAAGGGGGGATCATGGCCGAGGCGACCATTGACCCGCTGCTCGCGGACATCAGCCCCATGCGGGCAGATCTGGGCATGATCTTGGTGCGGTCGGCGCAGCGATTCGGATCGAAGGCGGCCCTCATCGCCGGTGGCCGGACGCTGACCTACCGGGCGCTGCATGAGCTGTGCGACCGGGTGGCCGGTGGCCTGTACGAGGCGGGGGTGCGGCCCGGCGACCGCGTCTCGCTGTATTCGCCCAACCGGTGGGAGTGGGTGGTCGCCTACCATGCGGCCCTGCGGGCCGGGGCTGTCGTCAACCCGATCAACGCGATGCTCACCCCGGAAGAAGTCGCCTTCGTTCTCAACGACTGCGGCGCCGCGGCGATCTTCACCGCTGGGGAGAAGGCCGGGGTGATCCTCAGCCTGACCCGGACTGTGCCCACCCTGCGCCGGGTCATCAGCTTCGACCCCGTGGACGGCGACGCCACCCCCTTCGACCAGCTGATCAGCGGCCCCGCCGTGGCGCCGGAGGTACCCAGGCCAGCGCCGGCGGACCTGTCAACGATTGGCTACACATCCGGCACGACGGGTCACCCTAAGGGGGCGATGCAGTCGCATCGGGCCGTTTTCCTCAGCTCCGCGGCGCTGTTCGCGGTTCAGACGCGGACCGATGGCGACGTGATGCTCACCGCCCTGCCCTTGCCCCACGTCTACGGCAACATCGTGATGAATGGCACCTTCATGGCCGGCGCGACGCTGGTGCTCATGGAGCGCTTCGATGCCGCGCTGGCTCTGGCGGAAATCCAGCGCCATCACGTGACGGTATTCGACGGTGTGCCGACCATGTACGCGATGATGCTGGCTGACCCATCCCTGCCCGGCACCGACCTGTCCTCGCTGCGGGCCTGCGCGGTGGGCGGCCAGACCATGCCGGTAGCGAAGATGGCCGAGTGGGAGCGCCGCTCCCAGGCGCCCCTGCTGGAGCTGTGGGGGATGACCGAACTGGGCGGCGCGGGGACGAGCAACTGCAGTTACATGCCCAACGTTCATGGCTCGATCGGCTTCGCGCTTCCCGGGCTGGAGGCCCGGGTTGCCGCATTCGACGATGCGGGCGTCACGGTACCCGACGGCGAGCCGGGCGAACTGATGGTCCGCGGCCCGCTGGTCATGCTCGGCTACTACGGCAATGACCAGGCGACACGCGCCGCGATCGAGCCCGGCGGCTGGCTGCACACCGGCGACATCGCCACCCGTGACGACGAAGGCCACTACTTCATCGTCGACCGCAAGAAGGACCTGATCATCACCGGCGGGTTCAACGTCTACCCGGCCGAGATAGAGCGCGTGGTCGCCTCCCATCCCTCGGTGGCCATGGTTGCCGTCGGCTCGGTACCCGACGAGATCCGCGGTGAACTGGCCCGCGCCTATGTGGTGCTCCGCCCCGGCGTCACGGCAACCGAGACCCAGATCATCGAGCACTGTCGGCCGCACCTGGCTGCTTACAAGCTGCCCCGGTCAGTCCGGTTCGTGCCCGACCTGCCCAAGACGTCGACCGGCAAGGTGATGCGCCGGGAGCTGAAAACCCTCGACAGCTGAGGCCGCTTCCCGGTCAGCTGGCATCCGCCGCCGAGGTGGAGGGCGACTAGCGCTCAGGCCGCGTACTTCCGCACCAGTTCGCCGACGCGCGGGAGCGCGGCCTCGACGTGCTTGGCGGCGCTGCCGCGGACGGTGCGGTACGCCTTGATGATCGTGGGCCGGCCGGAGGCCGCCGCGCGGGCGTCGGTCACCGAGAGCAGGGCCTCCGCCACCTCCTCACCGCGCTTGGCCAGGTAGTCGCCGAACTCGGATCCGCCGGAGGCGTTGAAGTCCGCCCAGTACGGCTCAAGCTCGTCCACCATCTGCGGAAGCAGCGACTCCACCATGTAACGGACGTGGCCCGGCAGGAAGGTGTTCACGGTCTTGTAGGCGATCTTGACGGCGGTACCGGAGACTCCCGATTTGTCCGAGACCTCCTGTTCGATCAGCAGATAGCAGTCGGCGATCACCTTGGGCTGGGTGTCCGGCGCAAGCAAGATCTCCCGAAGCGTGGCTGCCATGGGTATGTTCTTCTCCTTGCCGCCGGGGCGTAGCCCGTTGGATTCCGCACGCGCACTGCGAACGCGCCGTCGGTCACTAGACGGCGAGCACCCGCCCACGGTTTACCGCGCGTGCTGGGTGGGATCGGCCGGACCAGAGGCTGTGACGTGACTCTGTTCAAGTTGCCTGGTCGGCGAGATATTCGTGGGCCAGCCGGACGGCGATAGCGCCTTCACCGACGGCGGAGGCGACGCGTTTGACGGAGCGGTGGCGCACGTCGCCGGCGGCGAAGACGCCAGGCAAGCTGGTCTCCAGGAAGAGAGGTGGCCGCTCGAGCGGCCATCTGGCGGGCGGCGGTCCGGCGTGGGCCAGGTCACGCCCGGTCAGCACGTAGCCTCGCCGGTCGCATGCGATGGTTTCCCGCAGCCATTGGGTGCGCGGATCGGCACCGATCAGCACGAACAGGGCGGCCGCCGGGACGGTCTGGCCGGCTCCGCTGCGGTTGTCGCGCAGGGAGAGCTGCTCCAGCCGCCCGCTGCCCAGCCCGCCGGCCGCCTCGGTGCGCAGCCGGACCGAGATGTTCGGGGTCGCCTCGATCTTCTGGACCAGGTAGTCGGACATGGTCGTGGCGAGGGCGTCGCCACGGACCAGCATGGTCACCGATGCGGCGTGCCCAGCCAGGTGGATCGCGGCCTGCCCGGCCGAGTTGCCTGCCCCGACGATGAACATGTCGCAGCCCTGCATGGCATGGGCTTCGCTGCCCGCGGCGCCGTAGAACACCCCCGCCCCGGCCAGGGCCTCCAGGCTGGGCACACGCAGGCGCCGCCAGGCCACCCCCGGCGCCAGGATCACCGTCCGTGCCGCGACCTGCCGCCCATCGGACAGGGACAGCAGCCGCCGCGGGCCGTCGGCGGCCAGCGCGGTGGCGGCCTGGGCGAACACGAAGCTGGCACCGAACAGCCACGCCTGCTCGAAGGTCCGGAAGGCAAGATCATCACCGCTGATCCCGTGCGGGAACCCGGGATAGTTGCGGATCAGCGAACTGGTCCCCGCCTGACCGCCGAAGATCTCCGGCTCCAGTACCAGCGTGGCCAGCCCCTCGGAGGCCGCTGAGACGGCCGCGGCGAGCCCAGCTGCCCCGGCACCAACGATGGCGATGTCGTAGCTGCTGGCCGCTGGGCGGATGGCCGCCCCCAGGAACTCGGTGAGCTCGGCGTGAGAGGGATCGACCAGCACCTGGCCGGTGCGGAAGATCGCCACCGGCAGGCGGCTGCCGTCCTGACCGGCTTCGCGCAGCAGCTGCCGGCCGGTCTGCGAATCATGCGCATAGAACCGGTAGGGCATGGCGATGCGGGTGAGCGTGTCGCGCAGCTCATGCGAGCGTGGCTCCCACTGACGGCCGACGATCCGGAACGCCGCGAACGAAGGCTCCCGCGTCTTGCTCCAGTCGGCCAGGAAGTCGCTGACCTGCGGATACAGCCATCGCTCGGCCGGCTGCCAGGGCGTGAACAGGTGGTAGTCGATCTGCCCGACCGTCATCGCCCGCACGGCGGGATGGGCCGCGCGGTAATCGCCCCGGGCGACCAGCAGTACCCGTCTGGCCGCCGGGTGCAGCTCATGGGCGGCCACCAAGAACTCCACGCCGCTCATCTCGGCCATCCGCTGCCCGGCGACCAGCAGCGCAACCGCCTGCGACTGCGCGCCCAGCCGCCTGAGCGCGGCCAGCGCCGCGACCGGCGAGCGCTCGGCCAGGACCTGGTAGTCCGCCCCGAAGCGGCGGCCGACATCACCCGCCAGCGCCTCCAGCGCCGCGGGGTCGTCATCCACCAGCAACAGCACCGGCGTCCCCATACCCACCCCCGACATGACGGCCAGACCGTGAGGTCGTGCTCCCTGGGCACGGCCAACCGCGGCACCGATCCTGTATAACACCGTCTTGTTTGCCGAACTCGGCGACCGTGACGGGGTCGGGTGCTTTTCGTTCCATGGCCGGTCAGGGCCGGGGCTGCCAACGGATTGGTGCCTCGCGGCGGCCCGTCGCTGGCCGTCGTGTTGATGGGAGGCGATCTGTTCGGCGATGTACTCGGCGTCGTTGCCGACCCCGCCGAGTAGCGAGGAGGTGAACGCTGACAGGAACCACAGTCCGACGAAGTACAGGCCGGGCTGGGATCCAACGACCCCGCGGTGGTGTGCTGGGGTGCCGTCTCGGTCGAAGACTGGGAGGTCGATCCAGGTGAAATCGGGCCGGAACCCGGTGCACCACAGCACCGTCGCGACGTCCATGATGCGGCCGTTCTCCAGCATCGGCGAGCCGTCCTGAACGCCGACAGTCCTTGGCACTCGCTCGACCCCGGCGGCGGCAAGCTCCTTGGGCCGCACCCGTTCGAGCGGCGAGGTAGTCGTCAGCGCCTTGGGTCGTGCTTTGCGGCCGATCGGGGTCCGCACGGTCAGCACCCGTGAGACGAACCACCAGAACGGGGGGGTGAGCAGCCGGTCCCATCTGCTGCCGGTCCGGACGGGGATGTGGCCGGTGGCCGGGCCCGATAGCCAGGTCGGGTGGGTGCGGGAGACTTCAAAGGCGATCTCGGCTCCGGAGTTGCCGGCGCCCACCACCAGCACGCCGCCCGCGGGGAGCTGGGACGGGTCCCGGTACCGGTTGGGGTCCAACTGCAGGATGCGCGGATCGAGGTCGGCGGCGAAGGCGGGGATCCGGGGCTTGCGGTGGGCGCCGGACGCGACCACCACGTGGTCGGCCAGGATCCGGCTGTCGCCGGCTGCCACGACGTACCGGTCCCCGTCCCTGGAGAGGCGGTCCACGCGGACGCCGGTGCGCACCGGCAGGTCGAACCGGGTCGCATAGGCCTCGAGGTAGTCGGCGACCTGATCTTTGGTGGGGTAGGAGAAGGCGGGTGCGGGGAAGGGCATCCCCGGCAGCCCGTCGTAGCGGGCCGGGGTGAACAGTTGCAGCGAGTCCCAGCGCTGGCGCCAGGCGTCGCCGGTCCGCTGACTGGCATCCAGGATCACGAACCGCCGCCCCCGCCTGGCCAGGTGGTAGCCGACCGCCAGGCCCGCCTGGCCGCCGCCGACGATGACCGTCTCGAACCGCTCCGGGGCCGCGGCCAGGGCCGTCCGCGGGTCGCGTTTGTGGTCGGTGGCTTGCCGGTTCATGGCTGCCGCCTAGCGCCTGACGCGACCGGGGCGAGGGCGGCGCTCAGCGCGCGCAGGAACGCTTCGGGCTGTTCGGCGGCGGGGTCGTCGGCGGCGTCCTCGATCACGTGCAGCGGCCAGCCATAGCGGGCGCTCGCGGCCTGGGCGACCCCGAGGCGCACCTGCCGGTCGTGCCGTCCCCAGATCAGGGTCGTGGACACGGCTATCCGCGCCAACTCCGCCGGTGGGATCAACCGCAGCCCGAGCTGCGGCATCAGGCTGCGGAGCGAGGCCTTCTGCCCCGGGCTGCGGGCCCGGTCCAGGGCGTACGCTTCCAGCAGCGCCGCCCGCTCCCCCAGCTGCTCGCGGTACCCGTCCAGGTCGGCCATGCACTGGCGGAAAAGACGCTCCTGGGTGCGGTCGGTCTGCCGCACCATGACGCCGATCATGGCGAACGTGAACCTGGGTGCCGGCCGGAACCGGCCCAGCCCCAAGCTGTCCGCAAGCACCAGCCGGGCGACCCGGTCACCGTGGCCGGCGGCGAAGCGGGCTGCGATGGCGCCGCCCAGCCCATGCCCAACTAGCGTCGGCGGCGACGCGCAGGTCCGCTCGATCAGCTCACCGAGCCAGGCCGCCACCCGGACGGCGTCCGGCGGGTCGCCGGCCACCTCCGAGGCTCCGTGACCGGGCAGGTCGGGCACCACCACCCTGTGGGCCCGTACCAGGTCCGGGATCACCCGCATCCAGCAGGCCGCGAACTCGGCGGCGCCGTGCAGCAGGAGGACCGGCGGGCCGTCACCGCCCTCCAATACCGCGGTCGAAATGCCGGCCAGCTCCAGCCGCTGCTCGGTGACGGGCATCCCGGACAGCAGGCGTTCGCGGGCGATCTCCCCACCGGAACGCGGGGTGCGGGCCTTGACGTCGCGCTGCCGGTTCGTCGCTGCCTCTTCATGGCCACAGGTCGTGATCATCGCTTGCTCCTCACGCAGCTGTTGTGCGCCGGTATTGCGACAATGCGACCTGGCCGGAAGGCATGCATCGGCGAAACTACCCAACTTTGGGCAGCTGGCCGCGCAGGCGATTCCCGCCGAGGGTGTCAGATGAGCTGGTGCTGGTAGGCGTAGGCCGTGGCCGCAGCGCGCGACGACACGCCCAGTTTAGTGAACGTGTTGCTCACGTGCCGATCCACCGTCCGCTCGCTCAGGAACAGGTCGGCGGCGATCGACCGGTTGGTCTGGCCAGCCGCGACCAGGCGCAGCACCTGCAGCTCACGCGCGGTCAGCCCGCCCGCCGCCCGGCCGGCTGGTTTCTGGGTCAGCGCCTCCGCCCTGGCCAGGTCCGGTGCCGCCTCCAGCTGCCGGAATACCCAGCGCGCGGCATCGAGTTCCATCTCCGCGCCGTCCTCGTCCCCCAGCTGGCGGCAGGCCAGCCCGATCAGGACCCGGACCCGCGCCGCTTCGTACGGCACCTCCAGGTCCTGCCAGGCCATCCACGCATGGCGCAAGTGCTGCAGAGAGGCTCGGGCATCACCCTCGCCGAGGAGCACGGCGCCCTGGACATGCGCGGCCACCGCCCCCAGCAGCGGCGCGGCGAGGCCACCGGCGAGCTGCATCAGCTCGTCGGCCGCGGTGCGCGCCGCGTGGACGTCACCTGCGGCAAGGATGATCTCGACGTAGGCGGCGAGCAGCTTGGACCGGGCCACGCGATCCTGCGCCTCGTCCATTACCCGGCGGATCGCCGCAGCCGCGGCATCGACCTGTCCCTGCGCCAGCCGCAGCTGGGCCAGGCCGGGCTGCGGCTCCCGCCCGAGCTGACTGGCCCGGCGGTAAGCCTCCTCTGCCTTGGCGAACTCGCCGCGCAGCCGGTGGAGCTCGGCCTGCTGGTAGAAGGCCATCCCGGCAGCCGGCTGACCAGGTGGCTCGGAGAGCCGTTCGCACGCCCGCTGCGCTTCCTCGATGGCGTCCGGCCAGGCGCCATGCAGCTGCATGATCTCGGCGCGGTGCACCAGGCACTGGCCACGGAAGGGGACCAGATCCGGCTGGGACGCACACCAATGCGTCAGCGCCGCCGTCCACTGCCGGGCCCGGCGCAGATCGAAGATCTCCTGGCACGCCTCGATCACGGCGCAGTAGACGATCCCCGTAACGACCGGCGACACCTCGCCGGCCTCAACGGCGACCATCACCTCATCCAGCAGCGCCACGCCTGCGGCCGTCTCACCCAGCGGGATCATGGACCCACCAAGACCAAGCCGGCCAAGCGCGACCAGGTCCGGGTCGCCGAAGCGCTCGCCGATCTTGGCCGCCTGGCCGAAGGCAGCGGCGGCCGCTGCGGCGTCGCCCTCGGCCATCTGCTGCAGCCCGGCCGGGAACAGCAGGTAGCCCCGTTCGACACAGTCATGCGGGAGGTCATCGAGCAGCCGGTTGGCCCGAGCGACCCAGCCGCCACCACGGGCCACCTCGCCCCGGTTAAAGAAGCTGAAGGCCAGCCAGAACGCGCCTCGAACAGCCCGCTCCACGCTGCCCCGGCGCAAGAACTCATGGTGCGCACGCGCCCCGACGTCGGCGCAGGCCTCATCCCTCCCGGTCAGGTACGCGGCCATCGCCAGCCGCTCCAGGTCCTCCGCCTCAAGCGGGGACTCCTGGTCGGCGGCCGACAGCAAAACGAAGGCATCTCCCCAAGCCTGCCGCTCGAAAGACTCCCGGCCCCGATCGAGAGCATCGGCCGTCCTCATACACCCTCCCAGCCCCCGGGTGGCCGTACTCGATGCACTGCGCCCAGCTTCCTGTTCCTGGCCCTCGTCCGGGCCTCCTCCGTGCGCGGCCGCCGCGCGCGAGCTGTGACGCCGTCAGCCGGGCTCCTGCTGGGCGACGAAACGCTGCTCGATCTTGTCGGTGTAGCCGGCGAGGGGGTCGTCGGTCTCGAGCACCGCGAACCGGCACTGGTCGTCTCCCAGAGACAGCAGGGAGGTGCGTTCGGCGCGTAGCCCGCTCACCGCCGGGTCGATCGCCCGCATCCAGTTCGTGTCCCAGGCGCACATGACGGTCGTGACGAGCCGCGCGTCGTGGCGGCTGAAGAAATCGCGCCAAAAGCAGCGCCGGATGTTCATCTCGAACCGGCCCGGCTCGGGCCGCTCGAAGTCGATGTCCCAGCCGGCGCCGTAGAACGGTTCCTCCGCGCGGCACACTTTCTCGATCTTGTCGAGTGGATTGTTCCGCTCGCTGAGAGTCTTGAAGGCGATCTCGTACGGGCGCGTCAGCACCTCTCCCATCACGTGCTGGAGATACAGGATCGTACGGCGCTCGTCACCGTCGAACAGCGGCAGGAGCATCTCGAACGACGCCAGAACCGCGGCACCGATCCCCAGCGCCCCTTCCGAGGGCTGGTCAACGATCATGTCCTTGTCGGCCTCGGCGAGCTCCCCGGCCCGGGCCCGGATCGCGGCGCTCAGCTCCTTCTCGCGCTCGGGAGCAACCAGCTGGAGGTACTTGTCAACGCCGTCTAGGAAGTCGCCCGCCATGACCCGGCCCATCACCCAGCGCGCCTCGGCTCCCAGGATTTTTTCTCTGACGCTCATGAACCAACCCCCCACGATCATTTGCTTGATCTGCACTGCCCCGGTGAGCAGCCATCACAGGTGCACGCGACCGCCGCCAGAACTCCGGGCCCGTCATGAACCCACCCCCGACAGATGCGCCATGCCCGGCAAGCCCCATGACGCGAGCACAACCTGTCTTTCTAGCCGGGGAGCATGACGCAGGCGTGCAGGTGCCATGGAAACCGTGTGGAGATGGCGATAATGCCGGGGTGGCCAGGACAGCCGCGGACGCGGTGCGCCGGATCGGCGTCAAGCTTGCTGCGCTGGCGCAAGATGGGCTGGCCTACACCGCTGACGAGTACGACCGGGACCGCTACCGGCAGGTGAGCCGGCTGGCGGCCGAGTTGCTGTCGGTGCTGAGCGGCCGGCCGGCGGATGAGCTCGCCATCGAGCTCGGCCGCGATTCCGGCTACGCCACGCCGAAGATCGACGTACGCGGTGTGCTGTTCGACGATCACGAGCGCGTGCTGCTGATGCGCGAGAGGGCCGACGGCCGGTGGTCGCTGCCGGGCGGCTGGGCCGATCCGGGGGAGGCGCCGACGGCCGCGGTCACCCGGGAGGTTCTCGAGGAGACCGGGTATCACAGCTCGGCGGTGAAGCTGATCGCCTGTTGGGACCGTGAGCTCCAGGACAACCCGCCACCTCTGCCGGTTCACGTCTACAAGCTGTTCTTCCTGTGCCGTTCGGGCGGTGCCGTGCAGCCGCCAGCGGCGCTCGAGACCGCTGGCATCGGCTGGTTCGACGTCTCCGCGCTGCCGCCGCTGTCGCTCGGCCGCGTCAATCACCGCCAGCTCGAGCGGGCACTGGCCCACCATCGTGACCCCGCCCTGCCAACTGAGTTCGACTGACGCGGCTGCGCTACCCGGCAGTGATCGCTGGAAAACCGTTGTGACCGGGAGCGGCCGGGAACGCACAATCGATCGGGTGGAGACAGACACCTTCGCGCGTGATGGTTACGTCGCAGTGCGCGGCGCTTTCGATGAGCGCATTGCCGGAGCCTGCCGGGACTTGATCTGGGACTCGCTGGGCGGGCAGGGCATCTCGCGGGCCGACCGCGCCACCTGGACGCGGCCTCTGGTCAGGATCGCGTGCCCGGAGGGTGAGCCGTTCGCCGCAGCCGCGGCCTCCGCGGCCCTGACGGCCGCCTATGACGAGCTCATCGGGGCGGGCAGGTGGACCCGGCGGGCCGGGGTGGGCGGCACGGTACCGGTGCGGTTCCCGTCGGAGGAATACCCCGGCGAGGTCGGCTACCACATCGAGGGCACCTGGTGGGGAGGCGCGGAGTACTGGACGAACCTGTGGTCGCGCGGCCGGGGCCTGCTCGCCCTGTTCCTGTTCTCCGACGTCGGCGCCGACGACGCCCCCACCCGGCTCATCGCGGGTTCACACCTGTTCGTCCCGCCGGTCCTCGCTCCGGCCGGGGAGGGCGGCATGCCCGGCGGCGACGTGCCTGCCAGGCTCCAGCCGTCGGTGCTGTGCCGGCGCGCCGCCGAGGCCACCGGTGGTGCTGGCGATGTGTACCTGTGTCATCCGTTCATCGTGCACACCGCGACCTGGCCGCACCGGGGCACTTCGCCGCGGATGATGGCCCAGCCCGGCGTGGAGGTCCCCGGCGGCTTCGCCCTCGACGGATCCGACCCCTCGCCGGTGGCACGGGCGATAGGCGAAGGCCTGGCACGAGCGAGCTGACCCCAGGCTGCTCTCGCCCCAGAAGGCCGCCGCCAGCGCGGCGGATCCTCCCCAATGAGCCCATCCAGTACCAAATCGAGAGTCCTTGCGGCGCGGCCGCCGATCACCGCCGGAACCGGATTGTGTTGCAGGAGCGGGCGCGCCGGTGGTATAGGAATGCCCTCAGATAGGCAAAGAGGTCGCCGTGTTTGAGCCTGCCTAATGAGGTGGGGGAGCCAGGTAGCGCTGCTGTCAGCAATCCGGCCGCCGCGCGGGTAAGGAGGCGAGGCAGCGTTATGAGTGGAAACTGGACGCGCAGACAGGCACTACGGCGAGGCGGAGCCGCCGCGGCCGGCGTCGCGGGGCTGGGCCTGGCCGGTTACGTCGGCTATGCGTGGCCGCACCCGGAGGCCACCGCTGGCACGCCGGACTCCACCGCGGGCACGCAACCGGCAGCCACCGATGCCCCAAGCCCGGCCGCCGCTCACCCGGCCGCCAACACCGCCGCGGTCGACCACTTCGTGACCAGGAGTGATATTTATCCCCCGGCCATCAAGGTAACGCGGGACGCCGGCGGCGCCAGCCAGCCCTCGTATATCTTCGTCGCGCCGAGGGGCTACACGTCCAAGTCAATTGGGCAGTCCGGCCTGATGATCGTGGACAGGAACGGCGGCCTGGTCTGGTTCGGGCAGCCCCTCGGCGGGACACCGCTGAACTTCGCCGCGCAGGAGTACCGCGGCAAGCCGGTGCTCACCTGGTCGGCGGGCGTTGTGAGCGAGGTCGGCGTCACCACCGGGACGTCCTACATCGCCGACAGCTCCTACCGTGTTATCGCCACCGTCAAGGCTGGCAACGGGGCCCAGACGGACCTGCATGATTTCAAGCTCACCCCGCAGGGCACCGCGCTGGTCACCGCGCACCGGAAGGTGTCCGCCGACCTTTCGCCGCTGGGCGGGCCGGCCAAGGGTGCGGTCCTGACCAGCATCGTCCAGGAGATCGACGTCGCCAGCGGCAAGATGCTCTTCGAGTGGGACAGCATGGACCATGTGAAGCTCACCGAGTCGAAGCAACCCCTGAGAGGGGGAACGGCAGCTACGCCGTACGACTACTTCCACATCAACTCCATCGCCCTCGCGCCCGACGGCGACCTGCTCATCTCGTCCCGCAATACCTGGACCGTCTACAAGGTCGCCCGCCGGAGCGGCGCGATCCGGTGGCGGCTCGGCGGGAAGAAGTCCGATTTCAAGGCGGGGCCAGGCGCTGCCTTCTCCTGGCAGCACGACGCGCAAATGCCCGCGCCGGATCTGCTCACCGTCTTCGACAACGCCTCCGCGCCGCCGGAGGAGCCCACGTCACGGGCTCTGGTGCTGCACGTGGACACCGCGGCCATGCGGGTCACGCTGAAACACGCGTACGCACACCCGGCCGGCCTGCTCGCCGATAACCAGGGAAGCATGCAACTGCTGCCGGATGGGCGAGCGTTCGTGGGCTGGGGCGCCCAGCCGTACTTCTCCGAGTTCGCCGGCAACGGCGAGTTGCTCCTAGACGGCCAGTATCCGCTCAACGACCAGTCCTACCGCGCGTTCACATTCAGCTGGACTGGGCACCCCGCCGACAAGCCTGCCGTCGCCGTGCGCCCCAACCCGGCCCGTGGCTCGGCCGTCCACGTGAGCTGGAACGGCGCGACGGAGGTCGAGACGTGGAAAGTTCTCGCCGGCCGGAGCCCATCATCGCTGGTGGCAGCCGGATCACAGCGGCGGGCCGGCTTCGAGACGATCATCTCCGTGAACAGCGAAGGACCCTACTTCGCGGTGACCGCGCATGACTCAAACGGCCGGCAGCTCGGCCGGTCGACGACCGTCAAACGCACTGCTGCCTAAGACCATGCCCGGCGGGATGAGCCGGCCGGACGGGTTCCAGTTGGCTTCCCGCGGGCGCGATGGGCGCGGGCTAGCGCAGTGCCGGTGCGGTCGGGTCGTGTGCGCTGAACACCTCGATGTCGGGCCGCTCGGCAGTGAGGCGGCGGAGCCGGTCTTGGTTGGCGATCCGCTGCGGCCGGTTGGTGGTCACGATGGCTTCGAACAGGCGCACCCGGGCGGTACAAGCGCGCCTGGGCCCGTACACCTCGCGGGCGTCGTAGAAGGCGTCTCCCGCGTCGAGCAGCCAGCCCTGCGCGGTTTGGACGGCGATGCCGCAGTGACCCGGCGTATGCCCGAAGAGGGGAATGGCGATGATCTGCTCGGGCAGCCCGGCGAGGACGCGCACCGCGCCGAACCCGCACCACGGCTCGCCCTGTTCGGAATAGGTCTGCCACTTGGGGCCGTGCGCCCACATGGGCGGCCGGTAGCGCCCCCGCGCCCGGGCGCCCTTGCGGGCCGTGGCGGCGGCAAGCTCTGCCTCGTGGACGTGCACGGCCGCCCAGGGGAAGTCCGACAGGCCGCCGACATGATCGAGGTCCAGGTGGGTCTGCACGATGTGCCGGACGTCGCGCGGGTCGAACCCGAGCGCCGCGACCTGCCGGATGGCGGCCAGCGCCGGGTTGATCGACGGGCGGGCGTAGCCGTAGGCGAACGCCCGCCCGAGCCGCGAGCTGATAGCGGCGTAATCGGCGGTCCCCAGACCGGTGTCCACCAGGACCAGCCCGGATGCGGGAGTCTCGACCAGCAGCACATGGCAGGCCAGCGGCAGGCCCCCCAGCACGATGCTCCGGATATGAGCGCAGTTGAGGTGGTGGACCCGGATGTCAGCCATGTTCCAGCCTGCCAATCCGCGACCCGGCAGGCAACGAGGCGCCGGGCGTCATGACCGGGACGGCGGGTCCGGATGGTGCTGGCGTCGGCTGCGGAGCCCCGCATGGTGTTCCCACCACGTCGCGCTGATCTCTTCCTCGGTGAGGCCGAGGTCGTAGGACGGCGAGACGAGCGGGAGGGCCCGCTCGACCCTGACCATGACGAGGCTGCGGATCCGGGAGCGGGCATCGCGCATTGGCAGAGTGCCGTTCTCGTAGAAGGCGAGGACCTCGTCGAAGACCGTGCCTTCGGTCAGGACCGCGGCCTCTCCCTTGAACCGGTAGCCCTTCCGGGCGATGGGATCGACGACGTTGACCTCGACGGCCGGGTTGGCCCGCAGGTTCGCAACAGTCCCCGGAGACATGATGTCGGCGAACACGAGGTGCTCGTCGTCCCAGACCCTGGTCGTCCCCTTGGGGGACAGGCTGGGAGTCCCGTCCGGGCCCACCGTGGCCACGAACCCCAGCCGCTGCTCGCGGACCACCCGCTTCATGTCCTCGGTCAGAACCGCGCCGCGTTCCGGTTGTCTGGCGGTCACCGCTGAACTCCCTTCCGCGCTGGCGCCCGGGCCGTTCCCGGGAGGACCGGCTTCCGGGAGGAATCGGCGAGGGCTACACCCGGCCAGCTTGCACCCCGAGGTCCCCGAGGACTAGGTCGTCCCGTCGCCGTCGGCCTGTGCTGGAACGGGCTGGCGCGGCTGACCGACGGTCAGGACCGGCGGTGCTTCAGCTGGCGCGCAGGATGACCGCCCGCGGGCTGTCCAGCTGGCTGAGGTCGCGGCGCGGGTCGGAGTCGTAGATGACCACGTCAGCGGGCGCGCCCTGAGTCAGCTTGCGGGCGGATCCGCCGTACGGCTAGCCCGCGCGGAACCTGCGGTGCAGGTCGTGCACCTGCTCCGCCAGCTCGGCGACCGGGCCCGCCACCACGAGACCGGGAACCACCTCCGTGATCGCCAGCGGCAGGACCGGGGCCGCGCTGACTCCCAGCTCGGCGAGCCAGACGCCCAGCTGCTGCGACGAGGTCGCATACGCGATGCGCCCCAGCCCGACCCAGCCGTGGGCGGCGGCGCACATCGGGCAGTGCTCACCCGAGGTATAGACGGTCGCCGCGGCCCGTTCCTGCGCGGCCATGTTCGCCGCCGCCCATTGCGCCAGCGCGAACTCCGGGTGGCGCGTCGCGTCCCCCGCCGTCACCTCCCGGTTCCGGTCCTCGGCGAGGACGGTCCCATCCGCGGCGACGAGCACGGATCCGAACGGATGGTCGCCCGCCGCAACGGCCTCCGCCGCCAGCTCGACGCAGCGGCGCAGGTGCGGCAGGTCGGCCTCGGTGACCGCTGTTGTCATGGCTGCTCCCTCAGGTGGCGTGTTCGTGCCCGGACGGTCGCGAGCGCCTGCCAGGCCTCCTCCGGGTGACGCGTTTCGTCCGGATCACCGCCGAACGGATCGAGCACGACGGTGTCGGCGCCGAGCAGGCGCAGCTGCGCGAGGTCGTCGAGGACCTGGTCGATCGTTCCCTCACCGGCGAGACGCCCAGGGCCGGTGACCGGCGCTTCGGCCAGCCGCAATGCGATGCGCGGCACCAGGCCGGGCACCGGCCGCCGCTGCTCGCCCGCGAGCGCCGTCATCCGGTCGGCCGCCTCGCGCAGCCACGGCATGGTGAACCGCAGCGGATGCCACGCCTCGCCCAAGTTCACCGCCCGGCGCACGCCCGCATCGCTGTTGCCGCCGACCCATATCGGTATCTGCCCACCGCGGTAGTCTGCGTCGTCCGCCCAGGCCGCGCGGACGGCCCGCAGGTAATCGTCGGTCAGCTTCCCCCGCTGCCGGAACGGGACGCCGAGCGCGCCGAACTCCTGCGCCGCCCAGCCGGCGCCCACCCCGAGGACCAGGCGTCCCCCACTGAGGTCGTTGAGGTTCGCGGCCATCCGGGCGATCAGCAATGGGTGGCGGTACGGCACGATCAAGACGGTCGTCCCGAGCCGGACCCGGCCGGTGATGCCGGCCAGCCAGGCGAGCGTGGTGAAGGGTTCGTAGAACGGCGCCGGATACTGCTCGGCGACGTCGGGGGTCACCGCGACGTGGTCGGAGATCATCAGCAGATCGAAGCCGAGGCCCTCCACCGTTTGTGCCCAGCAGCGCAGCACGCCCGGTTCGGTTCCCGGTCCGAAGTTCGGCACGTTCACGCCCAGCCGCACCGGGCAAGGCTACCCACCCGATCATCCAGAACGGAATGGATACGCTGCGGCGATGGCGGACCATCGGAGCCGTGCCGGGTGACGGATTAGCGGAGGCGCACGCTCGCCGTGACCGTGGCTGGCAGCCCTGGTGGCCGCCATCCGTGTCCGCCCGCCCGTCAGTAGCTGAAGGTGGTTGCTCCGTCGTCGCCGATCCATTCCCACAGCTGGACGCTGCCGCCGAGCTCGGCGTTGGCCAGCAGGTTGCCCTTGTCGAGCTGCTTGGCGTTGAAGCAGACCGGGCAGACCAGGTACCGCCCGCCAGCCTTCTCATAGCGCACGAGCAGGTCGCGCAGGGGCGGGCAGCCGTCGCAGGCGACGCCGACGGCCACGCCGTCCAGCGCCAGCCGGACGGCCTCTTTGGCCTGGAAGATAAGGGTCGGCCGGCCCGATTCGGCGGCGCCGACCGCGACCAGGAACGCCACGGTCACCTGCTCTGGGTCTTCCATGCCGGTGGTGAGACTGATCACTGCCTTTCCAGCCATCGCTGCCTCTCTTTCCTCAGGTGCCGGCGGGCTCCAGCTCCCGGCCGCTCACCGGTGCTGTGCCGACGGTAGGACGGGCGGCAGCTCGCCGGATACCGCAGAACTACGGCATTTCCCCGGTTCGGCATGGGGCCGGCCTATTCCGGCACCCCCGCCAGCTCGGCAGGCCGCCGACGCAGCGCCAGCGCGGCCGGGATCAAGCTCGCGAGAACCGCGATCGCCAGGCAGGCGAGCGCGATCCCGGCCAGCGGCAACCACGGAATGACTACCCGCACCGACGGCGCGAGGCCGAGCAGGCTGTGCCGCAGGCCCGTCACGGTAACGGCGGTGACCGCGGCGGCGAGCAGCGTCCCGATCCCGGTCACCAGGCACGCCTCCACCCCGATCATCCGCAGCACCTGGCCCGGAGTCGCGCCCGACAGGCGGAGCGTGGCCAGCTCCTGCCGCCGGTCGCTGGTGGCCATCACGAGCGTGTTGGCGATGGCGATGATGGTGTAGGCCAGGGCCAGACCGAGTACCGCGATCGCCGCCAGCCGGTTGATCCGGTCATTCTCGGCGTTGGCGGCGGTGACGTAGTCGCTGGTCGCGCCGACCGCGCCGCCCCCCGCGGCCGCCGCCGCGTTAACGGCCGCGAGGCGCGCGCCGGGCGACAGATCCAGGTACACGGCGCTGGCCAGCGGCACGGCGGTGTGCGCGGCGCGCAGCGCCGATGGCAGCAGCACGGCCTGCTCCAGGTCGATCTGGTCGGCGAGCACCGCGACCACCCGCAGCCGGACCGGCGTGGAATCACCGAGCCACAGCGTCGCGATCTGGCCCAGGCGCCAGCTCCCGGCCGGCACGGCCACCGTCCCGGTGCCGACGAGGTCGGCGAGGCTGCCCGCCACCACCGGCAGGTTGAGGACGCGGGCGATGTCGGGCCCGTTGACGTACTCGCCGGTCCAGTCTTCCGGCTCGCCGGAGGAGCGCACGTACACGGTCGTGTCGGTGACCGGGACCGCGGCGGCGACGCCGGGCACCGCCCGGATCGCCGCGACCGTCGGGTCCGCGAGCCCGGGCGCCCCATCACGCGGCGTTACTATGGTCGGCGCGGTGATCCGGCTGGCGGCCGCGGCCTGGCCGGTTCCGCTGAACGTGGCGAGCCCGGCCAGCATCGCCCCCGCAAACCCGACGGTGAGCAGGATCGGTGCCACGGTGGCAGCCGTCCGCCGTACCGCGGCCACCGCGCTGTGCCGCGCCAGCATGCCGGTGGCCCCGGCGGCGGCCAGCGGCATGGTCAGCAGCCACGCCAGCGGCGGTATCAGCACCGGCGCGAGCATCGCGCAGCCGAGAATCAGCAGCATCGCGACCACCATGATCAGCCCGGCCGCGTCGGCGGAGCGCGTGGTGGCGAAGATCCCGATCAGCGGCACCGATCCGCCGAGCGCTGCGATGCCCACGATCCAGCGGCTGAGCGTCATCGGCCTGCGGTCGACCGCCGCTTCCCGCAGCGCCTCGGCCGGGCGGGCCCGGCCAGCCCGGCGGGCAGCCAGCCACGCGCCCGTCAACGCGATCGCGAGGCCGATGCCGAACGCGGCGGCCACCGGCCACAAGATGAAGTGCGCGGAGAAACCGGCCGGGGCGAACCCGGCCCGGGCCAGCCAGCGGGCGAACGGGAGCGCGATCACGATCCCGAGCGCGCCGCCGGCCGCGGATGCCGGAATTCCCACGGCGAGTGCCTCGCCGAGCACCAGGCGGCGAACCTGGCGGGGGGCCGCCCCCGCGGTCCGCAGCAGGCCGAACTCGCGGCGCCGGGCGGCCACGGCGTAGGCGAACGTGCTGGCCACCACGAAGACGGAGACGAACCCGGCAAGCCCGCTGGTGGTGCCGAGCAGGGATGCCGCCACGGCGAAGAGCCCCGCGCCCGGATCGGGCTCGGCGTCGCGCCGGTGGTCGCCGGTCAGTACCCGGACCGGCTGGCCGCGGGCGGCCGTCCGTACCCGGGCGGCCAGCGCCGCGACGGGCTGTCCCGGCGGGCCGGTAAGCGCGACCGCGTCGATCCGGCCGCCGGCGAGCCGGGCGGCGACGGCGTCGGTCGCGTAGAACGCGGCCTGCGCGCTGGTGCGCATCACGCCGCTGACCGTGAACCCGTGCGCCCCGTCGGCGGTTTGCAGCACGACCGTGTCCCCCGGCTCACGCCGGGTGGGGGCGGTGAGCACGATCTGGCCGGGCCGGGTGGGCGGGCCACCGGAGACCCAGGAGTAGCCGTGCATGGCAGCCGCCGCCCAGGGGTGCACAGTGTCACCGGGTGCGCCACGGGCGGATGCGTACCCGGCGTAGTCGACCACCGTTGCCGCGCCCAGCCGGGTCAGCCGCGCGGCGAGGCTGCGGGGGACCGCACGGGCCTGGGCGGTGGTGACCGCCTCCGTCTCGCGGTCGTCGCCGGAACCGGTGGTGACCGAGACGGTGTCGGTACCGGCGACAACCACACCGCTGCGGGCGAACCAGCGCGGCTGGCGGGCCGCGCCGGTGGTGCTGGCCAGGGTCAGTGCCATCGCGGCGAGCAGGGCGACGCCCAGGGCCAGCGCGATAAAGCTGCCAGCCAGGCCGGTGGCGCGGGCCCGGGCCGTCTGCCAGGCGAGCCCCGTCATGACCCGGTGCTCCTTGCACCGAGATCGGTCATCCGGGCGGCGACCGACTGCGGCGTGGGACCGTACAGCTCGCCCGCGACCTGGCCGTCGGCGAGGAAGACCACGCGGCTGGCATGACTCGCCGACACCGGGTCGTGGGTGACCATGATGACGGTCTGCCCATGCCCGTCGACCAGGCCGCGCAGCAAGCTCAGGACCTCCCGTCCGCTCGCCGAGTCCAGCATCCCGGTCGGCTCGTCGGCGAAGACCACCTCCGGCCTGGTGACCAGCGCGCGGGCGATGGCGACCCGCTGCTGCTGCCCGCCCGACAGCTGGGATGGCCGGTGGCCGGCCCGGTCGGCGAGACCGACCGAGCCGAGCACGCGCCTGATCTCCTGCCGGGATGGCCGCCGTCCGGCCAGCCGCAGCGGCAGCGCGACGTTCAGCTCGGCGGTCAGCGCGGGCAGCAGGTTGAAGGACTGGAACACGAACCCGATCCGGTTCCGCCGCAGCACGGTAAGGCCGGCCTCGCTGAGCCGGCTGAGTTCCTGCCCGGCCAGCCACACCTCGCCCGAGGTGGGCCTGTCCAGCCCGGCCGCGCACTGCAGGAGTGTGCTCTTGCCCGAGCCGGACGGCCCCATCACGGCCGTGAACGTCCCCGCCTCGAAGCCGAGCGTGACCCGGTTCAGGGCGGTCACCGCGCCGCCGCCGGGCCGGTACACCTTGGTGACCTCGCGCAGCGCGACGGCCTGCCCGGCGCGGGCGTCACGGCTTTCGGGCAGGACGGAACTGAACGAATGGCGCATTGTGCCCTCGCCTAACGGGTTGACCGGTGAGGTGGGACCGCGGGAAGGTCCCGCGGACTCAGGCCGGCAGACATGGGGGTGCCTGCCACCTGCAACATCACGCTACGGAGCGGGCATGCCGCGCGGAATGCGGCTACCATCCGTCCTCACCCGGGGGATATCCTCATGCGGCCGGTTGCGATGATGCGGGAATGGCGGACCGGATCGAGCCGTTCGTGATCGCCGCAGACGGGGCGGCGCTGGATGACCTGCGGGACCGGCTCCGGCGGACGCGCTGGCCCGAGCACGAGCCGGTTGGTGACTGGTCGCAGGGCGTGCCGCTGGACTATGCGCAGGACCTGTGCGGTTACTGGGCCGGCCGTTACGACTGGCGTGCCACGGAGGCCCGCCTGAACCAGATCCCGCAGTTCACGACCAGGATCGATGGCCTGGACGTGCACTTCCTGCACGTTCGCTCGCCGCACCCGGGCGCGCTGCCGCTGATCATGACGCATGGCTGGCCTGGGTCATTCCTTGAGTTCGAGCGGGTCCTCGGCCCGCTGGCCGACCCGCCGGCACATGGCGGTGATGTGGCCGACGCGTTCCATGTGGTGGTGCCGTCGCTGCCCGGCTACGGGTTCAGCGGCAAGCCGGCGACCACCGGCTGGGACGTTCACCGCATCGCCCGCGCCTGGGCGGAGCTGATGACCCGGCTGGGCTACCAGCGATTCCTCGCCGAGGGCAGCGACTGGGGCACCAGCGTGTCAACCAGCCTGGCGCTGCAGCACCCCGGCCGGCTGCTGGGCATCCACCTCGTGCCGCCGCTGGCGCCACCCGACCGCGACGCGGGCGACCTCACCGACCGCGAGCGCGCCGCGCTGGCCGACCTCGGCGAGCGAAGCCGCACCGGATCGGGCTACTCCGCCGAGCAGGGCACCCGGCCACAGACGATCGGCTACTCGCTGACCGACTCACCCGCCGGGCTGTGCGCCTGGATCGTGGAGAAGATCTGGACCTGGACCGACCACGCCGGTGATCTCGGCCAGGTGCTCGGCGCCGATCAGGTGCTGGACAACATCACCTTGTACTGGCTGACCCGCACCGGCGCCTCCTCGGCCCGGTTGTACTGGGAGAGCATTGCCCAGGTCACCGAGTGGTTCACCGCCGCTACGAGCGACACGATCGCCGTCCCGGCCGGATGCAGCGTCTTCCCCAAGGAAGTACCGCGGCCTTCCCGCCGCTGGGCGCAGCGCCGCTTCACCAACATCGTGTACTGGAACGAGCCCGCCCGCGGCGGTCACTTCGCGGCGTGGGAGCAGCCGGGCCTGTTCGTCGGCGAAGTGCGGGCCGTGGCACGAAGCTGCGGTCGGCCGGCCCGCTAACCGGTCAGGATCCGGCAGGCGTCCCGATGGCCTGCAGGCCGCGGTCGATGAACCCGATCATCCAGTCGAAGGTTTCGTCGGGGTCCCCGCTCCACTGGAAGCCGCTGGATGCCTGCAGCGCGGCGAACCCGCCCCATCGTCAGCTTGTGGTACCCGATCTCGTCGATCAGTTCGGTCGCCGCGGCGACGACGTCATCGCGGCTCAGCCCCCGCCCTAGGCACCAGCGTGCTCCTTGAGGAACGGGATCACCAGCGCCGCAACCTCATCCGGGGACTGCGCGTGCGGGTAGTGCCCGGCGCCCTCGATCGTCGCGACGCTTCCGATCCCGGCGGGCATCGCGGCGGCGACGGCGTCGCCCTCGCCCTTGGGGTCGGCGAAGTCCGGGTCGAGCGTGCCTATGATGACCAGGGCCGGGCGCGTGACGTTGGGCAGCTGCGCGCCGGCGTCGGCGGGCGTGGACTTTGCCCGTCTTCATGAACTCCGCCATCCGGCCGGGCTCGTGCAGCTTGGCCCGCAGGGCGGCCATGTAGTCGGCGTAGTCGGCGGGCTTGGCGGGGTAGGCCACGTCGAGGTAGCGCATCCACAGGCTCAGGCGGCGGAACAGTTGCGTGCCCGTCAGCAGGCTGATGCCCGGCGGCAGCGCCGGATCCGCAGCAGGCCGCCCACGTCGAGCCGCTGTGTCCGCCCTGACGGGCCGCCGTCGGACTGGGTCAGAACTCCGAGTCGAGCCACTCCCGGAATGTGGGGCCGGCCAGGATGGC
>Ga0114129_10002748_pt1 | contig 24524 bp, 13 predicted proteins | sample RhiMetdeltSRZDD1_FD_80071 | JGI IMG/M metagenome (GOLD analysis project Ga0114129, IMG submission 80071) | Populus rhizosphere microbial communities from Tennessee, USA - Rhizosphere MetaG P. deltoides SRZDD1 (version 2) (version 2) | ecosystem: Host-associated > Plants > Roots > Rhizosphere >...
CAGAGGATCGGAGCAGGGTGGATGCGGTGTGCTGAAACCGAAGTAAGTGAGCACTTCATTCAGCCGCTCCGTGATCGATGTCGTTCCTCCGAGCACGTAGTCGCAAGGCGTACCCGCATCACGACGAAAGCCCACACTGAGGCCGTCGGTCACGATCCGGTATTTCCCGGTCACATTCGTGGCCGCCGATGCGTACGAAGCGGATTTGATCGGAGACGAATAACCTTCATCGTCGGCGACAGTGCCGGATTCGGGAGTGCCGAGGCTCAGGACGTCGAACGAGCGAAGCTGGGGACATCCATTGCCTTGCCCCACCTGACCGACACTTCGAGCGGGATGATTCGCCACCGCCGATCCGGAGACTGGATCCAGATTCACACATGGCGTCGCGTCCTGGGGTGCGCCAGGAGTCGGACAGTTAGCATTCCGCAGCGTTCCGGTCGCGCAGCTCGTGTTGATGGTGACCCCGGCTATATCTTGAATCAGTCGGCGGGCACTGGGCTCGGACTCCCCTTCCTCTACCATGCTGTATACGATGCCGTCTCCGGACAGGTACAGGTTGTGTTGGCCGAATCCATCCATGGTGAGCCAGGGGATGAGCACATCCGCGTCTTCCTTGGTCAAGTTGAACGCGTTCAGGTTGCCGGTGTCCCAGAGAATGGTTCGATACGCGAAGGCCTGGGCCGCCGTGGCCCCATAGTCCGTCTGGAGCGGCCGGCCGAAGGATCCCTGCTGACTGGATTCCGCATTCACGTCGTAGCGATCCCAACGCGTGTTTTCGAAATTCTTAGATCCGGTGCCGAGTATGGATGTCAGCGCGTTCTCGATATATCCCTGGTTGCCACGATTGTAGTGATCCACATAAAGGACGCAGTTCCAGTCGCGCCGGCTACTCATGGAGGAAGGCAGGATTTCCATTTCGTAGTACCCCGAAACCGGATCCCGTATATACGGCGTCGCCCCCACATAGTTGGCAGTGAAGAAGTAGTCGAGCCGCGTGCCGGCGGTAAAGAGATCATCGGGGAAAATGTCGTTCTTGAGGCGCCACATGCCGCCGTTCGGAGTAACGTCATTCGGATCAATCGTGCGATCAGTCCCGGAAAAATTCGGGTCTGATTCATGGTAGGTCGTCATCCAGTTTCCGTTGAGGGGCCCGCTCGCCCCGAGCTCCGCAGTGTCCATGCGGGCGACACGGAAACCGGGATCGACCGGCGAAACGGCGTGCTTCCCATACCAGTTCTGGAAGCCATGCGTACCCGGGCCAGGAGTGACCCGGAAATGCACGTACACCTCCGAATTACCTACGGCTCCGGTCACGATGAGCGTGTCGCCCATCGTCGTGCCGATCTCGGGCTGGGAGTCTCCCTGGATGTTGTTGCAGTCCACTCGCCCGGTCGCGTAGTAGTTGAGCGTGCCGTTTTCGGGGAAGGTGTCCTGGGCACGATCGATGCCGTCCGCGAAAATGAACGGAGCTGCTGGATTCCCATACACGCCCAGCCCGACTTCGTCGAACCAGGGAGTGGTATTTGTGATCCCCGTACAGTTGGCAAAAAAACGGCAGTAGGAAAGGACACCCAGCCCAATGCGGACCTGCTCGGCACTCGCGGGAATGAAGCCACTGAAGTCGATCTGCGTACCCAATGTCCCGGGAGACGTCGAGGTGCAGATTTGCGGAGACGGGTAGAAATAATAAAACCCAGTCGAAGTCCATGAGCTCGTAACCAGTTTCCCGGTTGACAGACATTTTTCGGGGTACCATTGCACGCTTACTTGCCAGAAGATGTAATTGCGCAGAGGCAAATCGAAATACGTGTTGAATTTCACGATCTTCCCCGTCGCGCCAACAGCTCCATACGCCTTCAAATCAACCCACGGAGAAGCCGCTAGATTGTCTTGATAATTGTTGTGTCCGTGGTTGTCATCGAAGAGGGCAAGCACGGAATCGTGGATGGCGCAGGCACACACGGTCAGTGGGGCAGGCACATCGTTAAGATGATAGATGTTCGACCATTCACCACCCTGCCCCTGAGCCGCGGGAGCAAGGGTCCAACCGTTGTCGCCGGTCTCGAAGTCCGCTGTATGGGCGATCGCCCCGGCCAAGGTGATGTTGTCGAGAGCAAACGCTCCGCATGCGGTTGGGTTGAGCCCATCCTGGTCGGACCACGCCCCGTCCGAATATACGCAGAACTTGATCTTGATTGGCTTGGGATCTAGAGGCAGATCCGGGCCCTGGGTCAGAACCAGGCCCTTGGTGCCGCTTGATATCCCGGTGAAGGAAGCCACCTCGACGTTGTCGCCGTTTCCGGTCGTGTCCACGTAAACGTACGTGAAATCGAACCCGTTCTCGGTATCGTTCTTGTACTGGAATGTCAGAGAGACGTTGCCGCCGGGATAATCGAACGCGTGCTCGATGCATACGTTCCAGGCGTTGCCATAACCTTGCCCACCGGAGTAACAAAGCTGGTCGGCCTCGCCCGGGAACACGCCACACCAGTAGGAATACGTACCCTGCAATCCCGCATCCGACCCGGTGCACTTGACCGGCCCGAACCGTGGGTCAGTGGAGGCAATGCGACGGAAATAGGTGATCTTGCTGTAGGTGTTGTCCCAGCCGATCCATCCCTCCATGGTGGCGTGAAGACCGGGTCGTTTGTAGGGGTTCACCCAGCTCGCGGTTGGTTCGGATAAGTCCTGGGGACCATTGGCGGGAACGACTGAAGAGCCCACTCCCGTGTCGAAGGTCCAAAGCCGATCTTTGTATGCCTCCCAACGCTGGGAGTCAGCGGCCCAGAACGTGCCGCCGAACCAGGTGGTGCCGGCCGATGCGACCGACATTGCTCCACTCCCCACCGCAGGCAAGTCCGATGCGCGGCCCGAAGGATCCAGGACCCTTATCTTGCCCATAGCCCGGCTTTGCTCCAGAGGTCTGGCAAATGCCGGGGGGACGACACACATTGTCAGCAGCCACAAGATCATGAGTGCCCGTCCAAACGACATGATCAGTTCCTCCCGCTTGCAATGGCGGCGAGGAACAGCGATCACGAGCATCATTGCCACGAACGTTCGTGTGACCAAGCCCCACCTCCGTACATGGCTCCAGAGAGCCAATCTATGTTTGACGGAATCAATGGACGAAATCCGAGGAAGATCTCGGGGTTGAGCCTTGGGCAAGATGCGGCGGCCCGGCCAAACTGCCGGAGTCCACACCGCGGGGGTCTTGGGCGGAGACCCTGGGGTTGCAAGCGGTTGCTCCTCTCTGAGGGAATCAGGGAGCGTGAGTGGGAAGTCTTGGCCTGGAGCACCAGAGCCAAGACCTCCCAAGGAGCAACATAGACACCCACATCCCCGGTCGCAAATGTTTCAGCGACAATGGACTCGATTTAGCAATTACTTAACGATTCGTTGCCACTTGAGTCGTCTTGTCGCTTTACGGCGAGCGTTCGCGAGCGCCATTTATCGGCCACCTCCGACCACAACCATCTTCTGAGACTGCTCTTGATCCAGGGCACGGAACCGATAGAAATAAACGCCGTTCGCAACATGAGCCCCGGATGCATCCCGCCCGTCCCAGGTGACTTCGTTCATCCCCGCCTTAGCCGGCCCATTGAACACCATGCTCACCCTTCGCCCCCGCAGGTCCAGGATCTCGATCGAGGCACGTGCGGCCTCCGCCATACTGAATCGGATGCGCCCCATCGCCCCGGTCGTGAGCGGATTCGGGGTGATTCCGGAGAGCAGCGTGCGTGGGGGGGTACCACCGTCAACGACCCCGGTAGTGGCGCGCGGCGGACAGACGCCATGCACCACTCCAAAATAGTTGAACACCTCCGCCAGACGTTCGGTGATGGCAGTCTTACCGCCGGCCGCGTAATCACACGCCGTTCCTTCGTCACGCCGATATTCCAGGGACACACCATCGGTCACGATCTTGTAGGAATGGATGAATGTCGTCCGCGCATCCGTTGCCACCGAAGCGAACCGCGCCGACTTGACTGGAGTGATGTACATCTCATCGGGATAGGTCGATCCATAGTCGGGCGTCAACGTCTCGAGCACATCGAACGAGCGCAATTCCGGGCAACCATTTCCCTGGGCAACGTGTCCCACTGAGCGCCCCAAGGAATTCGCCACCAGCGCGCGGGGCAAGGGCTGCAAATTCACGCAGGACGTCAAATCCTGGGGTGCCCCAGTCCCGGGGCAGTCGGCCAGGCGATAATTCCCCGCGGCGCAAGCCGGTTCCAGGGTGACCCCGGCCAGGTCCTCCACAAGTCTTCGGGGACTCGGTTGGTTGTCCGCGTTGTGAACCGCGTCAAAGACGAGGCTGTTCCCGGAGAGATAGAGCATGTTGCTGTCGTAACCCGAAGTGAGCAGCCAAGGGATTAGGACCTTCCCATCTTCTTCGGAGAGATTGTCTGCTTCCAGATTGCCGCTGTCCCACAGGATCACGCGGTAGGCCTGAAGCAACTGCCCGGCGTTGGCCCCGTAAACGGCCTGGACAGGCCTGCCCAGTGAGGCCTGATTCGACGAGGGGGCGTTCACGTCGTACCTATCCCACTTCGTCTGTTCGAAGTTGCCCGGTGCCGCGCCTAGCACTGATCGAAGACCGTCCTCGATGAGATTCTGGCCCCTGTCCTCCGCGTGATCCACATAGAGAACGCAGTTGTAGGTGTGGCTCCCAGGATCTACGGCAGGAAGAATCTCCATCTCATAGGAAACTGCCGGGGCCGTGACTGGATCCACCGCCGATACGGAGGATCCAATCTTGTTGGCGGAAAAGAAATATTCGATGCGGGTCCCCGGGGTGAACAACCGGTCCGGGAAGATGTCATGGGCTAGACGCCAGTTGCCCCCAGAGAAATAAACGTAATCCTGGAGATCGATCGTTCGATCGTTAGCCCCATGAGCGGCAAAATTGGGATCCAATTCATGATAGGAAGTCATCCAGAACCCCAGCAAGGGGCCGCTTCCGCCAACTTCCGCCGTATCGCAACGCGCCCGCCGGAAGGTTGGATCGATGGGAGAGGCAGGGTGGCTCGAATACCAGGCGTTGAAGGTCGTCATGTTGGTGCCCCCGCCCGGTGTCACTCTGAAATGGACGTAAACCTCGGCGTCCGTTGCATCGCAGCGAACGACCAGGGTGTCACCCAAGAAGGTTGGCCTTCCTGTCTCGACACCACCTTGAATATCGTTGCAGTCAACCCGGGCAGTTGGAGTGAAACCAATCCCGCCCGTTTCCGGGAAGCTGTCCTGAGCTCGGCCGGTCGGGAGCGTGAAAACCAGCGGGGAATTCGGGTCTCCATACACGCCGAGCCCCACGTGATCGAACCACGGGCTCGAATTGGAGATTTGGGTACAGTTCGCGAAGATCCGGCAGTAGGAAAGAAGCCCCACCGCGATACGCACTTGCTCCGCGCCCGGTGGAATGATGGAGCTGAAATCGATTTGCGTGCCGAGAGTTCCAGGAGCGGTCGATGTGCACTGGGCTGTGCCACCGAAGTAGTAGATGAACCCATTCGAGGTCCACGGGCTGGTCACCAACTTGCCCGTGTTCGGGCAAACCTGGGGGTACCATTGGGCATTGAACTGCGTGAAGATGTAATTTCTGAGCGGCAAATCGGCATAGATGTTCGTTTTTAAAATCTTCCCCCCCTGCCCAACCTTCCCATAGGCCTTGAGATCGATCCAGGGCGACGCGGCCAGATTATCCTGGTAGTTGTTGTGGTGACCGTTGGCATCCGGGAAGGCCAGCACGGAGTCAGTCAACGCACATGGGCAATTGGTCATGGAAGGCGGCAGGTCGTCGAGGTGGTACAGGTTCGCCCACTCTCCCCCCGGCCCGACTTCCGGCGCGGAAAGCGTCCAGCCATCGTCGCCGGTTTCGAAATTGGCCGTATGGCTGATGGCGCCGCTCAAGACGATGTTGTCCACGGCAAAGGCGCCGCATGTGGTCGGGCTGAGGCCGTCCTGATCCGACCATGCCCCGTCCGAGGACACACAGAATTTGATCTTGATCGTCGTGGGAACGTTAGGAAGTTCGACCCCGGGGTGCAAAGAAAACGTGGCGGTGCCGCTATTGGAACCGGTGAACGACACTACTTCGGCCACACCACCAGAGCCTCCCGGTTCGCAGAATACATGCGTGTAATCGAATCCGTCTTCCGTTTCGTTCTTGTACTGGAATGAAAGATCTACGCTTCCGCCCGGAAAATTGAAGGCATGTTCGATGCAAAGGTGCCACAAATTGCCGTACCCTTGACCGGCTGCATAACAGAGCGACCTAGCTTCCTCCGGGAAAGCTCCCGCCCAAAACGAATAGTCACCCTGCAGTCCGGCCACTGAACCGACACACTTCACGGTTTGCCAGCGCGGATCATTCACCCCGACGCGACGGAAATAGGGTATTTCGCCGTAGCCTTGATCGAAACCGATCCAGCCTTCCATGGTGGCGTGAAGGCCTGGTCGCTTGAAGGGGTTGATCCAGCTCGACGTGGGGGCGGAAAGACTTTGTGGTCCACCAGGGGGAACGATGGACGATCCCACGCCGGTATCGAACGTCCAAAGCTGGTTCTCGTAGGCTTCCCATCGTTGGGAGTCCGCAGCCCAGAAGGTGCCGCCATAAAAGGTGGTTCCCGCAGTAGCGGTCTGGAACACCCGTGAGTTATCGAAAGACGGCGCTGCCCTTCCTGACGCGTCCAGTTGAGCGACTTTGGGTAGAGATCGGGACTGTTCGATCGGCCTGGCTAGAACGGTCCCCGGAAGCAGAAGCGACGGCAGCAGCAGCAGGGTGAGAGTCGTCAGATAGCGGATAGACATGACCATCCTCTCTTTCCGGTATCAACTTGTCTCTTCAGAAACCTCCGTAGGGTTCGCATACGGACATGAGTGCCAGTTTTCTGTCCTACGGCGAAAATTCTGGGCTGGGCCTCGAAATCTCCGCCGTAATGGCGAGAACCCACTCCGGGCTTGGAAAGTTCCAGGGCCGATTGCCGTCATTGACCTAGCACAAACTTAACGTTTGCTGCGCGGGCCCGTCATTGCCTTCCCAAGATGATCAGCTTCTTCGAGATCTCTTGATCCGGTACCTGCAACCTGTAGAAATAAACGCCTGCTGAGACACGCAAGCCGGAGGCGTCGGTTCCGTCCCAGGTGACTTCGTTTTCCCCCGCTTTGCCCGTTTCGTCGAACAGCACCTTCAGCAGGCGCCCTTGCAGATCGAAGATCCCGAGGTTGGCTTTTTCCGCCGAGGCGAGCGTGAACCGGACCCGGCCGGGGGACCCGGAAAGAAATGGGTTCGGTGTGAAATCGCCGAGGACAGCATGTAGCCGTGACTCGGGAATGTCTGCCGGAACGCCGACGGCTCCGGCAAAGTCAAGGCAACCCGTTTCCGACATGGCAGAGAAGTACGTGGATACTTCCCGAATACGCTCCGTGATCGCGGTGGTTCCACCAAGGGCAAAATCGCACGGGGTGCCCAGATCACGACGATAGTGCACCGATAGGCCGTCCACGATGATCCGATAATGCAACGTTCCGCTGGACGCGGCATTCTGCGTTACCGATGCAAAGTTGGCGCTTTTGATCGCCGATGCGTACCTCTCATCGCCTTTGCTAAGACCAAATTCCGGCGTAAGAAGGCTCAGGACATCGAACGATCGTTGCTCTGGACAACCGTTTCCTTGAGCAACCTGCGCTACGGAGCGCATGGGATTATTGGCCACAACCGCCCGGGCGGAGGGAACCAGATTGACACAAGGAGTCATGTCTACAGGCGACCCGGCAGAAGGACAATTGGCGTTGCCATAGGTTCCCGAGGAACATTCGGTGCGAAGAGTTATCCCCGCAATACCTTCGAGCAATCTTCGAGCGCTTGGCTCAGCTTTACCCTCGTTGATTGCGCTGTAAACAATGCCATCCCCCGAAAGATACAAATTGCGGTTGTCAAAGGCTAGGAGTGTGAGCCATGGATTGAGGACATCCGCGTCTTCCTTGGTGAGATTGAACGCGTTCAGGTCGCCGCTATCCCAGATGACGTTCTTGAGCAGGAGCAATTGGAAAATGCTCGCCCCGTAATCGCACCGCAGCGGGCGGCCTAGTGAAGCCTGCTGACTGGCCGCAGCATTCACATCGTAACGGTCCCATTTCGTGTTCTCGACGTTACTGGAGCCGTAGCCCAGAACCGCTCCCAAAGCCGCCTCGATATAGGGTTGGGCGCCACGGTTGAAGTGATCCACGTACAAGGTGCAGTTGAAGTGATTCGTTGCATCAAAGGATGAGGGAAGGATCTCGACCTCGTAGGAGCCGGAGGATGGATCCCGCCAATACTGTGAGCTCCCAACTGTATTGGCAGTGAAGAAGTAATCGATCCGGGTCCCGGCCGTGAACAAATTGTCCCGGAAGATGTCGTTGGCCAGGCGCCACCCTCCCCCCATGGGTGTGATGTCGTTGGGGTCGGTGGCTCGGTCGTTGCCAACGAAATTCGGATCGGACTCGTGATAGGTCGTCATCCAACGGCCGCTGATCGGGCCGCTGTCGCCGTATTCCGCGGTATCCAAGCGCGCCCGCCGGAACGATGCATCGACCGGAGACGCGGCATGTTTGTTGTACCAAGCGTTGAAGTTCGCGAGGTTGGCCCCGGGGCCGGGCCTCACCTTGAAGTGCACGTACACTTCCGCGTTCCCCACCCCGCCCATGACGACCAGCGTGTCCCCCAGCGTGGTGCCGTTCTCCGGACGTACGTCACCCTGGATGTTGTTGGCATCGATGCGTCCCGGGGCATTCGCGCCCAGATACCCATTCTGCGGAAAATTGTCCTGCGCTCGTCCCAGCTCGTCCGTGGCAATGAATGGGACGCCGCTTGCCCCGTAAACCCCCACGCTCACGTTGTCGAACCACGGTGTCGTGTTGGATACCTGGGTACAGGTCGAAAAGAAACGGCAGTACGAAACACATCCCAGCGCCACCCGCAGCTGCTCCGCCCCCGGCGGCACAACCGAGCTGAGATCGATCTCCACGGGCTTTCCCGGCGCGGAACACACGGGCGTCCCCCCAAAGTCGTATACGAACCCGTTCGTTATCCACTGACTCGTGACCAGATTTCCAGAGCGTAGGCATTTGTCCGGATACCACTGGGCGTAGACCCGAGCAAAGACGTAGTTTCGAAGCGGTAATTCCGCGTAAACACTCGTTCGCACCACCTTCCCGTACGTTCCCGCCTTGCCGGACGCCACCAAGTCAATCCATGGTGAAGCAGCCAGGTTGTCCTGATAGTTCCCGTGCTGATTGTTGGCATCCGGAAAGGCCAGCACGGAATCCGACAGCGCACACGCGCAAAAGGTCAACGGCGACGGCAGGCTGCTCAGGTGGTAAAGGTTCGACCATTCGCCCCCGAGCCCCTCCTCGGGAGGCGTAATCGTCCAGCCTCCATCGGAAGTCTCGAAGTCGGTGAAGTAACTGATTCCCTCTCCCACCACCCGAATGTCGTCCACCGCAAACGCCCCATAAGTAGTGGGGTTCAACCCATCCTGATCCGACCAGGCTCCATCCGAGGCCACACAGAACTTGATCTTGATCGGCTTGGGAATGACCGGAAGGGAATAGCCACGATCAAACGATATGGCCCGAAATTCCGATCGGCTTCCGGTGAAGGAGACCACTTCCACGTCGTCGCCTTCCCCGCTCGTATCGCAGTACACGGTCGAATAGTCGAAGTCGGGTTCGGTCTCGTTGCGATAAAAGAACTGGATGGAAAGATCGCCGCCCAGATAATCGAACGCATGCTCGATACATACGTTCCACACGTTCCCGTATCCCTGGCCACTCCCGTAACATAGGGCGTTAGCTTCCGCGGGAAAGACACCCGCCCAGAATGATGCGTTCCCGCCCAAGCCCGCGGGCGTGCCTACACAGACGGCCGATCCCCACCGGGGATCGCTGACCGTCAGCCTGCGAAAGTACGGTACGGACGTGAAGGTGTTGTCGAACCCGATCCAACCTTCCATGGTGGCGTGAAGGCCGGAGTGTTTGAACGGGTTCACCCACGCTGAAGTCGGCGCGGACAATGCGCTCGGCCCGTTCGCCGGCACGAGTGCCGACCCAATCCCGCTGTCGAAGGTCCAGGTGCCGTTTTCGAGGGCTTCCCACCGCATCGAATCCGGCGCCCACACGGTTCCACCGAAGAAGGTCGTGCCGGCCGTGGCAACATGGAAGGCTTGCTTTCCGCCGTTTGACGGGAAATCGGAAGCCGATCCGGACACGTCCAGGGATTCGATTTTGGACAAGCTGTGGGAGAGGCCGAGGGGTCGGCCGAGCGCCGCTCCGGGGACGAGCAACGCGAAAACAAGCAAGGGGACGGTGGGCCGGCACCCAGTGGATGACACGAGAGCTCCTCTCTGAGGGCTCGAGAGAGCATCTTGGGGCGAGAGCATGAAGCAAAGGGCCAGAGCCCCCTTCCCCGCCCCACACGCAAGATAGACACTCCTCCGTCCATCGACAATTCCCTCGGATCTCAATCCTCCGAATTGGCAAATATTTAACGTTTCTGGCGCGCTTGCCTATTCACTGTGGGCGTCGTTGGCCGTCTGGCGCTATATCCAACCTTCGTTCAAGATACGCGTGATGTTGCGATTCCTCGCTCATCAAAGGAGGAGCCATGACTCGTACCACGAACTCTCGAGTGGCCGGCCTCGCGTTCCTCGCTTACATTGCTCTTGGTATCGCATCGTTGATCCTCTTCGGAAAGGCAGTCCACGGAGACGGGGTTGTCGAGCAGCTGACCGGCATCTCCCAGCACACAGCGTTTGTGCGGATCGGCGTCGTCCTCGATCTCGCCTGCGGCCTTTGCGCCATCGTGCTGGGCGTAACTCTGTATGCGCTCACCCGTGAGCAGGACGCCGATCTGGCGACATTGGGCCTGATCTGCCGCACCGCCGAAGGAGTCGTGGCGGGGATCTCCGTGCAGCGGTCCTTAGGATTATTGTGGCTAGCGGACGCAGTGAAAACCAACACATCGAATATGGAGGGGACGAACGCCATTGCTTCATATTTGCTGGGCCAAAGCTGGAGCGGCACCGTGGCCGCTATATTCTTTGCCTTGGGGAGCACGGCTTTTTCCTGGTTATTCCTGCGCGGCAGAATGATTCCGGCTGCGCTGGCTTGGTTGGGAGTCATTTCGTCTGCGCTGCTTGTGATTTTTCTTCCGTTGCAACTTGGAGATTTTGTTCCCGGCTCAGCCGTCCAATTCTTGTGGATACCGATGGCGGCGTTTGAAATCCCATTGGCGGTGTGGCTGATCGTCAAAGGCGCCGCGCTGCCGAGAGGCCATGTGGCGTGAGCCGGCGCGGGCTGGTGCTCCTTGCCTTGGGCTGTTTGTCCCCGGTCCTTGGACTGACGTCGTGTGGCGGAGACTCGGATTCCTTGCCGGCGCGCACCTACGTCATGGGGTTCAGCGGCTTTCCGCCAGAGCCGAGTCTATCGTCCATCCTGGAAACAATTGAGCTTTGGTCGCATCGGGCTGATGCAGCCTTGATCGTTACCGAAGTGCCCTGGGACTCACTGAGAGCCGGGAAGACGGCGGAATCTCTCATTGGCAACAATCAGGTCGGCTTGGCTGCCTACTACCGCGCCAAGGGATTACGGGTGATCGTCAGCGTGGATCCCACGAACGGTCTGGATCGCGCCAGCGATTCGGAGCCTCTCAAGGCCGCCGGGCATAGTTTGACGGAACCGGCGATGCAGGCTCTCTATGTCGACTACGTCGTGGCGATGCAAACGCTGGTCCACCCGGACTACTTGTCGATCGCGTCCGAAACCAACCTCATCCGACTGGCCGCGCCTGATTCCCTCTATCAGGCCGTCAAGCAGGCCGCCAACACGGCTGCTCCTCAGATTCTATCCGCCGATCCAACCGCCAAGCTCTTCACGACCGTACAGGTGGAGGTCGCGTGGGGACGATTCACGTCCTCCCCTACCTACCAAGGTATTGCCCAGGACCGCGCTGATTTTCCGTTCATGTCTATCCTTGGCCTGTCGTCCTATCCCTATCTCGGGGGGTTCGCGGACCCTGACAGCATCCCACTCGATTACTACGACCGTCTCGACAACGGCGCGCCGATTCCCATGATGGTGATCGAGGGCGGCTGGTCGTCTGTAACCGTAAGCCCAACCGTGACGGATGAGGCCATGCAGCGCCGGTATATCGAACGGCACGAAGCCATTCTCGACAAAGCGGGTGCGATCGGGTGGTTTCAGATCACGTTCACGGATATCGATCTGGCGGCGATTGGTCTACCGCCCTCGGCAGCCCCGTTCGCCTACCTGGGTCTGGTCGACGTGAACTTGCAGCCCAAACCTGCGCTGTCGGCCTGGGATGCAGCTTTTCACAGGCCCACGCATTAACCCCCGGTTATAATCTCCCGCCTATGACGCTTAGCCCCGGCACACGTCTCGGCCCCTATGAAGTGCTCGACAAACTGGGAGCAGGTGGGATGGGCGTGGTCTACAAGGGCCGCGATCCCCGCCTCGGGCGCGAGGTGGCGATCAAGGTGCTCGCACCTTCCTTCGCCGCCGACCAGGATCGCCTGCGCCGCTTCGAGCAAGAAGCGCGGGCAGCGGGGTCACTCAACCATCCCAATGTCCTCACCGTGTTCGACGTGGGAACCCATGATAGTGGCCCCTATCTGGTCACCGAGCTCCTCGAGGGCGAGACGCTCCGGTCGCAGCTCGCCAGAGGCCCGTTACCGCCCTCCCGGGCCATCGAGCTAGCCGCGCAAATCGCACAGGGGCTAGCGGCCGCCCACGCGAAAGGGCTCGTCCACCGCGACCTCAAACCCGAGAACCTGTTCCTAACTCAGGACGGCCGGGTGAAGATTCTCGACTTCGGTTTGGCCAAGCTCGTGCGATCGCCGCTCAGCAACGCCGAGGTGAGCCACACCATTTCCGCCAATGCAAGCGACAGCGGCAGCATTTCGGGCACAGCCGGCTATATGTCGCCCGAGCAAGTGCGGGGTGAGCCGGTCGACCATCGCTCCGACATCTTTGCCTTAGGAGCGATCCTGCACGAAGCGCTCTCCGGCCAGAAAGTCTTCACCAAGGAATCCGTCTTCGGCACGTTCGAAGCCATCGTCAAGGAAGATCCGCCGCCCTTGGCCAAGGAGATCACGGACTCGCATCCGTCGCTGTCGCAGATTCTCCAACGAATGATGGAAAAATCACCTGAACGGCGCTTTCAATCTGCTGCCGATTTAGCTTTTACGTTGAACCTTGCCACCACGCGGAAGACCGCCTCAGCCGTAAGCTCTTCCATACAAATCGACGCCCCCTCCGCATTTCGGCGACTCACGTATCGCCGGGGGGCGATCTTCAACGCGCGCTTCGGTCCGGATGGGGGAACGGTGGTTTATGGCGGTACCTACGATGGTAAATCACCCGAACTCTTTGCCGTGCAAACCGGCAGCCCGGAGTCCCGTCCGCTCGGCGTAGACGATGCCGAGCTGTTCTCCATTTCACCCAGCGGAGAGCTGGCCGTGTCCCTGGGCCATCGTACGGTCAGCCATTTCATTTCCGCCGGCATGCTGGCTCGGGTTCCGATGGGAATAGGTTCGCCGCGCGAAATCGAAGAAAACATCGTGCAGGCCGAATGGGGACCGGATGGAGATGATTTGATCGTCGTTCGTGAGCTGTCCGGGAAGATGCGCATCGAGTATCCGTTCGGACGCGTGCTCTACGAAACTGCCGGATGGGTCGGCAACATTCGCCTCTCGCCAGATGGGAAGCACATCGCGTTCATCGACCACGAGACTCGGGGAAACGATGAAGGGACCGTGGAGCTTTTGAGTCTCGAGGGCGAACGGCGGACGCTATCCTCGGGTTGGAGATCGATTTGGGGTGTGGCGTGGTCTCCGGATGGGAATGAAGTTCTCTTCGCTGCGACGCCGATGGGCTTTGGCCGAGACATCCACGCCGTGTCGCTCAACGGGCAACGACGTCTTTTGCTGCAAGCGCCCGGGTCATTCGCTCTCCTTGATGTCTCCAAGAACGGTGACATGTTGTTCACGCGGGGAAATGAACGCATGGGCATGATGGCCAAAGCTGCCGCGGACGAAAAGCACCGAGAGCTGTCCTGGCTCGACTGGTCCCTCTTGCGCGATCTTTCCTCGGACGGTCGGTGGGTCCTATTCGACGAAAGCGGAGAGGCCGCGTCTGTGGCCACCGCAGTCTACATGCGGCGCTTGGACGGAGCGCCGGCCGTCCGGCTCGGTCCCGGTCTGGCCTTCGAGTTTTCCTCCGATCGAAAATGGGCGCTCACTTCCACTTCCTCTACCCAGGTCACGATCGTACCCACCGGCACCGGCGCGTCGCGTTCCTACTCGGTGGCTCCCATTCATTACCATTTGGCCAAATGGTTCCCCGATGACGAACGAATCCTCTTGGCCGGGAACGAACCGGGGGGCCCGTTGCGTGCGTTCGTGCTCACCTTGGCCACCGGCAAAGTTGAACCTCTTTCGGAAGAATCGGTGAGGCTCGAAATGTTCATCACCCCGGATGCGCAACACCTCATCTATCCCGGACCGGACCAGATCTATGCGCGCTTTCCAATCCAAGGCGGGAAAGCCATACCTATTCCCGGTATGAAACCCGGTGACCGGCCCGCTCGCCTCAGCCGAGATGGGAAGACTCTGTTCGTCTATGAACGGGGTAAAGTGCCTAGCCGGCTGGACAAGATCGATCTAGAGACAGGTCATCGAGAGACGCTTTACTCGCTAGCCCCTCCCGATCTCACTGGTTGCTTCGCGATCGCTCCTGTCCGCGTAACCGAAGATGCCACCGCGTACGCTTACAGCTTCATCACCCTGTTACACGATCTCTACGTGGCTCGCGGATTGATCTAGGTCGGCTTCGTGTACCGCTGATCGATCGCGTTCAGGATTTGCCGCCGGTTTCAAATTATTTGGTCAAAACGACCCGGGTCAGGGATCTCCCCTCGTTCGATTGAAGCTGCAGGAAGTACACGCCGGCCGCGAGGGCCCCTGCGTTCAATGAGATCGTATGTGTCCCCTCGCTCATGTCCTCGTCCATCAACTTCCTGGCTTCTCGCCCGGCCACATCGAACAAGGCCAGGCGAACGTGCCCTGCCTGAACCAAGGTGAAGCTCACCCGTCCACTGCTTTGGAGCGGGTTCGGGGAAACGGCCAGCTCGGGCCCGCTCACCGGCTTCTCGTCGATTCCGGTGAACGCCACGTCGAGCAGCCCGCGCTCGTAGACACCGTTTCCATGGGTCGCAGCGCGAATCTTTCCCGCTGGCCCCGAGATCTTGAGATCGTTAACCGATGCGGTGGGCATGCCGCTCGTGAACAGATGCCAGTTCGTCGCATTGTTGGGGCTCACATACACGCCCAAATCGTTGCCCACATAAATCACGTAGGGTCGGGCCGGATCGACTTCCACCGCCGAAGTTGGAACGTCGGGAAGTCCCGCGCCGATGTCGGTCCAAGAGCCGCCCTGGTTTTGCGAGCGGAACACATGCGAGGTGCCGAACCCGAGCACGCTCACGTAGAGACGATTCTCGTTAGACGGATCGATGACGATGTCGGAGAGATATCGGTCGGGCAGGACGCCCGTGATGTCCGTCCAGCTCGTTCCCCCGTTCAGCGATCTGAAGAGCTTGCCCCTCGTTCCGTTGGGGGCGGTGGTTACGTACACCACATTCGGGTTCGTGGGCGACACGGCCATGCTAAACGCAGGGTTGGCCCCGTCGATCGACACCCCCCCGTTCATCGCCGTCCAGGACACGCCCTCGTTGTCGCTCCGATAGATGAGGTTGCGGCCGGCATAGAGACGGGCGGGGCTCGATGGGCACAACACGTAAGGCGCCACAAACGACGTCGTGCTGCCACCCGGCTCCGGCGGAGCAATGGACACCCAGTCCTCGTTCTGACCACCAGTGTACGAGCGATACATATCCAGGTATTGCGCGGCTCCAAACACGGTGAGATCGCTGTCGGGTCGAATCGCGGTCCAGCACCCGTCTCCCCCGATCACCCGACGCCACGCGACCGTGCCTTCGTAGATCGCGGTGAGATTGTCCTGCAACCCTCCGATGGCGTAGTTGGGCGTCAACTTCGAGTTCGTGAAGCCCTGATAGAACTGCGTGGTCACGTATCCGCCGTTTAGCCCTATGTACGTCGCGCCTCCGTCCATCGTCTTGAACACACCGCCGTCGGAAACTACGAAGAAGGTGTTGGGGTCGGTGGGATGGCGCAGCGAAAAATGCTGATCGGCATGTGCATACTGCGGGCCGCCGCCCGGCTGCCCCGGTTGCGGCGTCCCAAAAAAGATCTGGGTCCAATCGGAAACCTGGGTCAAGGTGGTTCCCGCATTAGTTGATTTCCAGATGTCGATGCCGCCAACCCAGAGGGTGTTGATGTTGTTGGCGCTGCACAGCACCCAATGGGAATACCACCCTTGGTAGGTCGGATAATCGGTGAAGTTCATGAGGGTCCAGTTGAGCCCGTTATTCGTGGAGCGATAGAGGCCAATCCCCGCCCCGCTGTTGGCAATGCTCGCGAAGATCGTGGATGGGGTGACCGGAGAAATATCGATCAATGCCTTGCCGGTCCAGCTGGCGGGCAGCCCCGTAGTGAGCTTGATCCAGCTCGTGCCGCCGTTGGTGGTGCGGTAAAGGCCGTTACCCGTGGACCCGAAATTGCCACAGGAGGCATAGACGGTTTCGGGAGCGGTCGGATGAATCTTGAGATCGACGCCCATGATCACATTGAGCGACAAGGCCCACGAGCCCCCTGCGTTCAACGATTTGTAGATGCCCTCCGTGGTCGCGGCATAAACGACATTGGAGTTATTGGGATTGACGCGAATGGCCCACACGCCGCGAGTTTGATTGAGGGTCCAGTCGAGACTCTTGGTCCAGGTCAGGCCTCCGTCGGTGGTCTTGAGAATCCCGATGCCGTAGCTCCCCCGCGTGGTGCGATACACGTCGCCGCCGATCGAGTTCTGGTACTGGTAGACCTCCCCCGTCCCGATGTACATGACGTTCACGTTTTTGGGATCGATGGCAATCGTGCTCACTGCGGTCACCGGATAGCCGGTCTGGACGTAATCCCATGCGTCCGCTCCCACGCCGCCGGTGGTCGACTTCCAGAGTCCACCGTTGGCACTCCCGGCGTACATTACGTCGGGGTTGCCGGGCTGCAGTGCAAGACAGAGGGTGCGGCCACCGATGTTGTTGGGGCCGATCGAGGACCACGGACTCACGAGGTGATCGATGGGATCCTCGGTTGCCACGGCTTGGACCTTGGCGAACTGCATTTCCTCGAACGCGGCCGCCTGCCCGACATCCGGGATCACATGATTGGGGTAGGCCCGCTCGGCCGCCCAGAGGTTCAGGGCCTCCAGGGCGCCGCTAAGCCCCTTCTCGTTTTCGACCCTGTGCTCCGGGCGCCGCCAGATCGGCAAAACAAGCACGGTGAGGACAAGGGCTAAAATGACACCCGGGATCCAGGATCGTTGCCGGAAACTAATCATGGACGACGTCCTACGAGGCAAATGGTTTTCGGAAGAAGAGGGGTCGGCGCATGAAGTTTAGCACCATGGGGTGTCGGCTTCTCCCGGATTTCCGGCTTTGCTTGTCTGGAACCCATGGGTTGGGCAGGGGTTATAGGAAATGCCCCCCCGCTTGAAATCCATGGTCGGAGGCATGCATGCGCGTGAGATTCGCGTCTCTGATTCTTGTCCTCCCCGCTTTCCTGGGTTGTTATGAACCGACGGAAGGGCCACTTCCCGAGGGGCGGACCATTTACCTGCCCGATTGGAACTACGTCCAGGGCAAATACTTCTTCTTGATCAATCCGAACGACCCAAGCTCGCCCACGGGGGCAGTTACGGACATCCATCTCTATCTCGACGACAAGACCGTGTACAACAACGTCGAGAAGGGAGCGCAGCCGGCTCGGGTTTGGCTCGACCCCACCACGAAGACGCCCTCCGACCCGGCGACCGGACAGTTCCATTTGCTTTACGAAGGGGACGACAAGGACTACGTCGTTCCGAACGATCTCAACTTCAGCTTTCCGCGCATTGAGCTCAAGACAGCGCTGGCGCCCTATCAAACCCTCGCGGTGTCCTATCGCCAGGTGATCAACGGCAACACGGTAGACGTGGGTACATTCGAGCCGGCACCGGGTGATTCGCTGGATCTCAAGATGCTCCGGCCGTCGGATGAAGAGTGGGGTCCCAACAATTTGACCCAGAGTGTCTGGAAGGACGTCCGTTATCTGGAAGCCAAGAATGTGTACAGCGTTGGTGTGCACGACATCGAGCCCGGCTCAATGAGAGTCGATGTTGTGCATGACATCGCCGGAACGGGGGGTCAAAATCCGGATTTCATCGACAACGAGTTCCACAGACGCACCTTGCTCTTGCAAGCTCTGGGTCTGGATCAGAAGAATAATTTTATTCCGACCAATCGCGCCCCTGACACGCGCATCGATCCCGAATACGTGGACCTCACTAATGGGCTCATTCTCTTTCCGGATCTCCGCCCTTTCGATCCCGACCTGGCCGACATCGAAGGCACTGCCATTCGGAATCGTTCCTGGCCTCGTGACCTAAATGCGGAGCGTCCTGACACCTTGGGTTGGTACAAGGATCAAACTTCCGGGCAACCCTTGCTCTCTCCTGCCGACGTGCGAAACCGGGAGGTGGTTCCCGAGATCTACGATCTCAAGTACACCGAGCTCAGCCAGACCTCGTTTGATCATCATCTATATACAATTGTGATCACTCTGAACCCTTATTGAGGTGAATGTGTGACAGAGCCTCTGCCAAAGTTGGCGGTTCGAATCGAGAAGGACGAGACCGTGCTGCGGCTCACCCTCGATTCGCCTCCAGGTAATGTCCTCGACAATGTAATGGTGGCGAGCCTTCGTCAGGCGGTTCGCGCCGCTTGCGAACTACCCAATCTTCATCTGATCGTGATCACCGGCGCCGGCGAGAACCTTTCGTTCGGATCCAGCATCGAAGAACATCGGCCGGAACACGCGCGAGAGATGCTCGCATCCTTCCACGGGCTCTTCCAGGATCTGATCGAATGCAACTTGCCATTACTGGCCCTGGTAAACGGGCAATGCCTGGGCGGGGGGCTCGAGCTGGCCGCTTTCTGCGACTGGGTGTTCGCGCTCGAGGACGCAAAGCTGGGTCAGCCCGAGATCAAGCTCGGCGTGTTCGCGCCGGTGGGTTCGATCGTGCTCCCTTGGCGATGCGGCGCGCGCGCGAACGATCTGCTCCTCACCGGCCGCAGCATCGACGCGAAGGCGGCGGAAACGATCGGCTTGGTCAATCGCGTGCTCGCAAAGGAGAACGCAGAACAAGAGCTTGAGGCCTTCGTCGAAGAGAACCTGCTGCCGCTCTCAGCTTCGAGCTTGCGCCACGCACGAAACGCCGCGCGCTGGCACCTAAATCGCCAGCTGAAGCACGGCCTTCCCGAGCTGGAGGCCCTCTATCTCGACGAGCTCATGAAGTCCCCAGACGCATCAGAAGGCATTGTCGCATTTCTCGAGAAGCGCCCACCCCGCTGGTCGCACAAAAGCTAAGACCCAGCTCAATTGTCAGAAGAGTACTTTGCTTTCAGAGATCCCCACGTTGAGTGCTGCACAGCCACCGCACCGCACCCAGGATCAGGGAAGGCTCCCAAGGGTCCAGCGGGGTGCGTCATGACTCCCGAGTTTGAGGCAACCCTGAAGTCTCCGCCGGCACTGTTGCAAAAGTAAGGGTTGTCGATCACGTTGCCGTCCGATTGCGACGCGTTTGGACAATATACATCTACGGCTACATTTTGCCAGGCAAAGTTGTTGCGGATGAGCGGAGTCGCGCCAGCCGCGCAATAAATACCGCCACCAGCACGATTAAATGCAATGACGTTCTGTTCAATGGTCGGAGAGCCATAGTGAACCGCAATGCCGCCACCCTCAACGATCCTAGTATGGGCCCCATCACCGTCGTTCCCGACGATAGTGTTATGGTGAACCCAGGCTTGGGGTCCCACGATATCGATCCCGCATCCGGTGCCCGTAAAGTCCGCGCCACGCGCGAAGTTGCCGTTTACCAGATTCCAAGAGATCTCGACACTAAACGCTTCGGCACCGCTCACATTCTCAACGTAGATGCCACCGCCATCGTTGATAGCTTGGTTGTTTAGCACGGTATTCCCTCGGATCACGGCGCCGGAAGCGCCGAGTAGCGTATAGATCCCACCGCCGTCACCCCCGTAATTCCCAGCGATATGATTGTCGAGGATCTCCGGAACCACTCCTAGTTGCGTAGAAATCCCAGCACCATTACTTGCGAACAAATTATTCGTAATCGTGTTGCCTTGGATCAGGGGAAACCAAGCCGTGTTGGCACTTGCAGTACACGTGACACCGCCCCCCGCAATTTCCGTGATGACGTTGCCAATCACCGAAGGCCCAGAATCTAAGATGAAAACACCCCCAGGGCCATGGGTTATGGTGAATCCCTCCAGCTTGGCGGTGCGATTTTGCCCCTGGTTAATCGTCACGACCGCCGTGGCGAACCCGGTTCCATCGAGGATCGTCACTGCAGGTCCAGATTGACTTCGAAGAACGATGTTTTTTGCTCCGAAGTTAATCAGTCCTGTGTAAGTGCCGGGATGAATTAAGACGGTATCTTCGGAAGCTGCGCTGTCGATTCCCGCCTGCACCGTCGGCGCATCTCCCGATCCATCAACAAACACATTCCACGTTCGCGCCGAAGAGATCCGATAGCTAAGCGGCACACTGATGAATAGAAAAGAACAAGCGGCAAAGAGGACGTGCCTAGGAACGCGTGAAAACATATGGCCCCACCCTTAGCCCTAAACTAAGGTTAGCATATACAAAATCAGGGCCGCTGTACCACCCGTGGTACTGGTTCTGGAGCCAGTACCACGTGCGGTATCAGAAGAGCTCGCCCTAAGGCGAGTGAATATGCAAAGCAGCTTAGCTGCGGGACTTGTCCATCTCGTCGCGGAACGTTTCACGGGCGGTTTGCATCGCTTCTTTGAACGCGCCGGCCTTTGCCTTGATCGATTCGGCCCGGTCGCCCACACCTTCCTTAGCCCCGGTGAAGAGGTCCTCGGCGGTATCGGCAATTTTCTTCCGCGTCTCTTTTCCCGATGCCGGAGCCAAAAGCACTCCCGCCGCCACACCCGCTGCGAACGCAATCAAAACTTCAGTCTTACGATCCATGATGATCTCCTTTGCCGTCCTGGCGACTCAATGCCTTCGCAAGGACGGATGCTCCAGCGCGAATCCCTGCCCAAAGGGCCCTGGGTCTCCGCACCGCTTGTACCAACTCAACTCCTTGCCTAACTGTGCCGGATAGCGACCGTACGTCTCCAACTACGGAACTGACATTTCGCGTGAGCGTTCTGAGGTCGCCCAGCTCCCCCGTAGCCTCGTCTAGGGTGGCACCCAGTTTAGGGCTGAGCTCGCTGACCGCGCGATCCGCCGTGGTCAAAAGCTGGCTGATCTTCTTGAAGAGAAGAATGCTCAGCACGGCGAAGACGACCATGCAAAGCATGATGACGGCGAGAAGAACGGTAACGGCGGTCATACGAAAGTCCCTCCCTGGGACCCAGAGGATTCTAATGTTTCTCTATTGTACCGCCATTTCAGGTTCCGTACTTGACTCTATTTTCCAGGATTGAAGGCGTAGAGCGCCCAGACGGGACGATGGTCGCTGGCGCCCTTGGCGTCCGATTTTCCTGCCTTGAGGATCGGGCCCACACCTCTCGCGAACACGTGGTCGAACTCGAGCGGCCCCACCGTGGGGCCGAGACCCTTCGTTCCCCACACGTATCCCGCCGTTTCGAATAGATCATTGAGCAGTGAATCGTTGAGATCGCCGGCCACGATCACTGGTCCCGTCCAGGCTTTCGCGTCATCGATCACCGCCTGTGCTTGCTCGCGTCGCTTGCGCTCCCGGACCCGGAAGGGCGCCTCGAGATGCAGTGAGTAGACCCGCACGTTCGTCGATCCCACCCGGGCGATCGCTCCCACGGCCACGCGCTTTTGGGAACGAATGTGGGTCTGATACGGCAGGATGAGCTTCCACTTCTCTTCGATGGGCCATTTGGAAAGAATCGCCGGCCCGAATGGTTTTTGGCTCACGGGATGGATCGAGGCGGCGTAGTACACCGCATTCATGTGCAGGGCGCGGGCGATTTTGTCGGTTCCTTGGTCGTCCATTTCCTGGAGCGCGATGAAGTCGGCGTTTTGAAGCTCCGGCGTGTCGCGCAGCACTTCGATCGCCTTGTCGATTTCCTTCGAGAACTTGATGTTGAACGTCACGACGCGAAGGGATTCAGGGGCTTGAGAGCGAGGGGGCGCATAGGTGACGTAAAGCCCCGGGCCCTTGGGATCATTGAAGTTGGTGACGTTCGCGCAGCCGGCCAGGGGAAGGATAAATAGGAGAAACAGCAGGCCCCGCATAGCCGGGAAGCCTACCAGGGACAAAAAAACCGCGGTGGCAAGCCTTAAAACGAGCGGCCAGGCTTGCCACCGCGAAACCGATTGGGCGACCCCCCGCGACCCCAGGCAGGGCATCCAATCGGTCTTGTCTCGCTTGGATGGAGGTGCGTTTTGCTAGTGACCTAAGTACTGAGATGCGGAAAAAAAGTTGGTCACTGCCAGCGGAAAATACGAAGGGCGACAAAAAACGAGACCGCCCCCCAGAAAACCAGCACCAGGCTCTGGACCAGGAGATGGGGTCCGGCCGTGCCTTCGAGCATGAGCCCGCGGAGCCCGTCGTTGAGGGCGGTCAAGGGCAGAAGCCGGATGGCGGGGTGAAAAATCTCGGGGAAATTCTCGTAAGAGAAGAACACTCCAGAAAATAGCCACATAGGCATCATCACGAAATTCATGATCCCGGACACCCCTTCGAGGGTGCGGGGGCGGGAGGCAATCAAGAGCCCCAGCCCCGAAAAGCAAAAGGTCCCAATGAGGCAAATGAGGGCAAAAGCAGCCAGGGAGCCTCGAAAGGGCACCCCCAAAACGAAGACCCCGAACGCCACAATGACCACCACTTCCAGGATCAAAAACCCGAGCCGGGAAAACACTTGGGCGAGGAGAAAATGGGACTTCCGCATGGGAGTGACCAGAAACCGCTTGAGGAGCTTGCGCTGGCGCCAGTCCACGGTGGAGAAACCTATCCCCCAGATCCCCGTCCCCATGAGGTTCATGCCCAGCAAACCGGGAATGAGAAAGTCGATGTATCGGGATCCGTGGTCCTTCAAGACATCCGTCATGACCGGCACGGGGTCGGTCCGCCCGGCCGATCGCTCGAGGGCATTCTGGATGCGAAGCCGGGCCGTCTCGCCTTCGGGCCGCGTGGGATCGCAGCGCACCTGGACCGGCTCCCCGCCCGTGACCAGCGCCGCCAAGCCACCCGAGCGGAGTTTGCGTTCCGCTTCTTCGCGCGCGGCGAACGGAACGACCTTGATCGATTCCCCGCCCTGTAGCGCACTCACCCAGCGCTCTTCCGTTTCCCCGGTCACCACACCCACCCGCACCGTTTCCACCCCGCGCTGCTTGAAGGCAAAGCTCAAGACCAGGGCGAGCACAACCGGAAAGAGGAACACCCAGAAAACCGCCTCGGGCTCTCGGGTAAAGAGCACGAACCGGACTCGGGTGAGCTCACGCAACGGGCTACTCATCGCGCAAGTACCTTCCGGTGAGCGACACGAACACATCTTCTAGGGTGGGGGGATGGGTGTTGAGATGGGCGAGCTCTAGATCTCGCTCCCTGAGGAAGTCGAGCAGAGCCGGCACGGTTTCGTGGCTCTCCCGCACGGTGAGCTCCACACGATCGGGGTCGTGGCGCACGGAGATCACGCCCGGAAGCTTGGAGTAGTCCAAAGAATCCATCCCCCCGACCAGCGCAAAGGAAATAATGCCTTCCGCTCCGAGGGACTGGATGATGGAACGCGGGCTGCCCGAGGCAATGACGCGCCCGTGATCCAGAATCACGAGATCGTCGGCCAACCGTTCCGCTTCGTCCATGTAGTGAGTAGTCAACAACACCGTGCCGCCTTGTTCCAGGAAGGTTTCCACGATCTCCCACACCCGCCGTCGCCCCTGCGGATCCAAGCCGGTCGTGGGCTCGTCCAGGAACAGCACTTCCGGCCGGCTCACCAAGGCGCAGCCCAACGCCAACCGTTGCCTCTGCCCTCCCGACAGGTTGACGTTTCGCACGTTGCGTTTTTCGGTGAGCCCGACCGTCTCCAGAACCTCGTCCGGTTCGCGACCTTGCTTGTAGAAGCTTCGGAACAAACGCAGCGTTTCGAAGGGAGTGAGTTTGTCCGGCACGCGCGTTTCCTGAAGCTGCACACCGATGCGCTCGCGGATCTCCCGGCCGTTGTCCTTCCAGGTGAGGCCGAGCACGCGCACCTCACCCTGGTCGGGAATCAAGAGACCCTCGAGCACCTCGATCGTGGTCGTCTTTCCCGCCCCATTGGG
>Ga0114129_10002749_pt1 | contig 24516 bp, 12 predicted proteins | sample RhiMetdeltSRZDD1_FD_80071 | JGI IMG/M metagenome (GOLD analysis project Ga0114129, IMG submission 80071) | Populus rhizosphere microbial communities from Tennessee, USA - Rhizosphere MetaG P. deltoides SRZDD1 (version 2) (version 2) | ecosystem: Host-associated > Plants > Roots > Rhizosphere >...
CGCGACGCTCGACAAGATGCGTCGCTACGGCGCCCTGCCTCAATGTGCTTTCGTCGTGCTCGCGTGAACCGAGCGCGAGCCGGTGTCCTTCCTGACACGGAGACAAAAAGCGCGCCCGGGGGCGCACTCGAAAGGTTGCACGCTGCGGTTCTCTGGCCGGGCAGCGTAAAACCTGCTCTCTAGAGTAGTGTATGCGGGGACCGACAGCCTCGGCACCGCAAGCGCTCGGTTGGAAGGGGGGTTGCGATGGTTCGTGCATTGAGAATCGCGAGCGAAGTCGCCATCTATGCATTCATAGCCGTATCTGCCTTCTGGCCTCGTCTTCCTCGCACCATCGGGTTGCCGCTCGCAATGGTAGCCTTCGTCGCCACGTGTGCGCACTTGGCCTTCCGGCTGCACGACACCAATCTGGCGCGCAAGGACATATCAATCCGAGACTAAGTTCACGTTGGTTTTGACCTGGCAGATTGCGTTTGGCCCGGCGGTTTCTCTCGCCGTGGCCAATCAAGAGCGAACCTCGCAGAAGTGGCGCGCCCGGCAGGATTCGAACCTGCGACCTTTGGCTCCGGAGGCCAACGCTCTATCCAGCTGAGCTACGGGCGCGAGTGATGTGATTCTTCCAGCAGACCCTAATCCGTCGTGCAGCCGGCTAGCCGAAGCGCGCAGACAATCGTTGCGCGCGTCACAGCCTGCCTAGCCGAAGCGCGCGCAAATATTCAGCGCGCGCGTAGGATGGTGCGCCCGGCCCACCTTCGCTCCTTCGGAGCTCCGGCGCGCTCGGGCCTGAACCTTCGCCTGGCTTGCCAACCGTAGCTCACGCGAACGTTGGCAAGCGTGAGCGAAGGTTGGTGCGCCCGGAGGGATTTGAACCCCCGACCTACGGGTTCGAAGCCCGGCGCTCTATCCAACTGAGCTACGGGCGCAGCCTGCTGAAACGCCAATCATAGCAGACACTTATCCCCACTCGCTCAGCTTTCGGCGGTCGACGAGCACGCGCGCCGCACCACGGTGACCAGCTGATCGGGGTCGAACGGCTTCGGGACCTTGGCGAATGGGTGGAGCTCGTCGACACGGAGCTGATCCGCGACGGCCGAGAGCACGATGATCGGGACATTCGCGATAAGGGGATCGTCCAGCTGCCGCTTCCTGAACTCCGCCCCGCTGCAGCGCGGCATCATGATGTCGAGGACGACGACGCACGGGCGATGAGGGTCGGCTTCCCGGAGCCGGTGCAGCCGCTCGAGCGCCTCGAACCCATCCGATGCTTCGGTCACGCCGATGCCCTCCAGCTCGAGGATGAGCTTCACGACCTCTCTCGTGTCTCTGTCATCCTCGACGACCATCACGTGCGACTGCACGGTCTGGGTCGTCACGCGGTGGGAGCCGCTGGCCGTGACGGTGCAGCCAGCACGCGGCGAAGCAACAGTCTGGAAGCCGCAAGAAGCGTCGGCAGAAGGCAAGGTTTCGTGAGGACGGCGTCAAAGCAGCCAGAATCCGGGTTGTCCTGCGGCGACGCGGTGACGACGAGGATCGGCACCTGCATCGTGGCAGGATTCGCTCGCAACTGGCGGCAGAGATCGCGGCCATGGAGATCGGGCAGACGGTAGTCCAGGATGATCAGGTCCGGAATCAGCTCCTCGGCGCGACGAAGGGCATCGTGTCCGTTCGGCACCGTCAGCGCGCGGACACCACTGAAGCGAAGCGCTTCTCGATACGCGTCCGCCGTATCCTGCTCGTCTTCCACGATCAGGGCGAACGGCTTCAACCCCGATACCGGCGAGCCAGCGTCGTCGCGTTGCAGCAGGAGGCGAAGGTATTCGGCTTCGTTCCGCGCAGCAGTAATCGTGGGGGCCTGCTTACGAAGAAAGACGGACCCCTGGTCGGAGCGAAGCTCGACGGCCGTCCCCACGCCTGACGGCACCGTAACGCACCGCACGCCGCCTTCCCGCCAGATCGTGTCGCCTGCCGTGCTGTGGAATTCCGGCATCAACTCTGTCCGTAGCGAACTGCGTACACTCGAGAGTCCGTGTGCAACGAGCGCATACAGACCAGGTCGGCAATTCCCGCTTTTTCGGGTAGCACGCAACCGACGTGCCGCACTTCGCTGAACCCGGCCATGACGGCCGCTCAAGGTAGAATCATCCGCCTCCTGTGCCAACTTCCACATTCCGGCGCGCGGCGACGCGCAGTACCCCTGAACTGCTCAACATCATCCTGATCGTGCTGGGGGTCCTGTCCGCGAACATGGGCCTGCACGGATTCCTGCTCTCCAGCAACTTCATCGACGGCGGCGTGACCGGCGTCTCGATGCTGGTGTCGAAGGTGTCCGGCACCACGCTGTCGGTCTGGCTCCCTGTCTTCAACCTGCCGTTCATCGCGCTCGGCTACCGGCAGATCGGTGGCGGCTTCGCATTCCGGAGCGCGATCGCGATCGCCGGCCTGTCACTCGCGGTCGCGTTACTTCCCTTCCCCGACGTCACGCACGATCGGGTGCTGAACGCCGTTTTCGGCGGGTTCTTCCTCGGTGCGGGCATCGGCCTCGCCGTCCGCGGCGGCGCCGTCCTCGACGGCACGGAAATCGCCGCGCTGCTGATCAGCAAGCGCAGTCACCTGCTGAAGGTCGGCGACGTGATCCTGCTCTTCAACGTCGGCCTGTTCCTGATCGCGATGACGCTGCTCGGCGTCGAAGAAGCGCTGTATTCGATCCTCACCTACGTGGCGGCGGCGCGGACGCTGGATTTCGTGATCCACGGGATCGAGGAGTTCACGGCGATCACCATCGTGTCCAGGTCCAGCGGTGAGATCGGCGCCCACATCCTCGCGCACCTGGGCCGCGGGGTCACGGTCTACAAGGGCCGTGGCGGCCTCAGCGGCGACGACATCGACATCCTCTTCTGCGTGGTCACGCGGCTGGAGATCGGCAAGGTGAAGACGATCGTCCGGCAGCTCGATCAGAGCGCGTTCGTGACAACGCACGCGCTCGGCGACGTGGATGGAGGGATGGTGAAGCGGGTGAGGCACTGACGCAAGTCGCGGGTTCGCGGGTTCGCGAGTTCGCGGTTCCAGCCTGCCTCGCCGCAGCGCGTAGCGCGGAGGCGGGCGGAGGCGGGCGAAGGCGGGGGGCAGAATGAAGGTCGTGCAAACGAAGACTAATTGATCCCGCCACTCTGCCAACCGCCCCACGACGCCCGCTCCCGGCCTCACGTGACAGCCATAACCAATTACCAAACAACCGCTTAGCGCATTCAACCCGCCGGCACACGCGATGTGCGTTGTCCGCCGTTCCCTGGACCCGGAATTGCCAACGTGGCCCTAACCCCTCCGAAGAGTCCTCGTTGGCCTTGGGCCGGAGTTCAAGATGCGCACTGCGAATGCCGCGTTGACTGGTGGGTCTCTCCTTGCCGGTCTTCTCGTTGCCGTCAGTCTCGGGACATCGACGACCGAACCCGTGCTCGCGCAGGCCGGAACGCTCGGCAGCTGGCGCACGCTGACCGCGCAGGTACCGATCAATCCGGTCCATGCCGCGCTGATGCGCAACGGCGAAGTGCTCATGGTCGCGGGTTCGGGCAATCTTGCCACCGAGACCAACTATCGTGCGACGGTCTGGGATCCGGTGACGGAAACGTTCGACACCCAGCCGCTCGGGTGGGACATGTTCTGCAACGGGATGGTCACGCTGCATGACGGCCGCGTCCTCGTCAACGGCGGCAATCTCCACTACGACCCGTTTTACGGCGAGCCACGGAACGCGGTCTTCGATCCGATGACCGGTGTCTTCACCAACATCCAGAACATGGCTCATGGCCGCTGGTATCCGACGGTGACGACGCTTGGCGACGGGCGGGTCATGACGTTCTCTGGACTGCTCGAAACCGGCGGCACGAACACAGCGGTCGAGATTTATACGGTGGGATCCGGCTGGAGTCAGCAATACGCCGCCGGCTGGACGCCGCCTCTCTACCCGCGGATGCACCTGAGCACCGACGGTCGCGTGTTCTACTCCGGATCGACCCGCAGCTCCCGCTTCTTCAATCCGTCGACCAACACCTGGTCGACAGTCGTCGCCACGACCAATTACGCCAATTCGCGAACCTACGGGACTTCCGTGCTCCTGCCGTTGACGCCCGCGAATGGCTACCGTCCACGCGTGATGATTTTCGGGGGAGGCAATCCGGCAACGGCGACTACGGAAATCATTGATCTCTCAGCTGCCACGCCGGCCTGGCAATTCGGGCCACAAATGAGTAAGGCCCGTATCCAGATGAACGCGACGATCCTCCCGAACGGGAAGGTTCTGGCAACCGGGGGCTCGGCGAATGACGAGGATGCCCTGACCGCGGGGCTCAACGCCGACCTCTACGATCCGGTCACGAACACGTTCAGCTCCGCCGGTGCGAACGCTTTTCCACGGCTCTATCATTCGAACGCTCTCCTGTTGCCCGACGCCACGGTGCTCCTGATGGGGGGCAATCCGCAGCGCGGCAACTATGAGGCGCGGCTCGAGATCTATTCGCCCGCCTACCTGTTCAACGGAGACGGGACTCCAGCGGACCGCCCGTTGATTTCAGGCGTCCCGCCGGGAACGGTGAATTACAACACGTCGTTCGCCGTGCAGACGCCGGATGCGGCAGATATCGCGTCCGTGGTGCTGGTCCGGCCCGGTACGCCCACGCATGCCTTCGACATGGAGCAACGACTCGTCGGCTTGACGTTCACTGCCGGCGCCGGCGTGTTGAATGTCACGGCGCCAGCGAACGGCAATATCGCGCCGCCCGGCTACTACATGTTGTTCGTGCTGAACAGCGCCGGCGTTCCGTCTGTCGCGCGGTTCGTGAGACTGATGCCTGGCGTACCCAATCAGGCGCCCGTTGCATCGATCGCGAGTCCGGCAGGCAACGTGACAGTCAACCCTGGAGGAACGGTCACCTTCTCCGGTAATGGAACAGATACGGACGGCAGCGTTGCGGCTTACAGCTGGACGTTCGCCGGGGGCGTTCCGGGCTCGAGCTCAGGTGCGGGGCCGGTCGACGTCCGCTACGACGCCCCCGGAAGCTACGTGGCATCGTTGACGGTCACGGATGACCAGGGACTCTCCAGCGAACCGGCGACCCGGACCATTACGGTCTCGAACTTCACGCTGTCAGCGACGCCGGGTTCACAACCGGTGACCGTGGGACAGGATGCCACGTTCACGGCAACCGTAACGCCGGTCTCGGGATTCACAGGCACCGTCGGTTTCAGCGTGACAGGCCTGCCGTCGGGCGCAGTGGGCACGTTCACGCCGACGTCTGTCGGGGGCTCGGGATCGGCCACACTGCTGATTTCGACGGCCGGCGTGGCGACCGGAAGCTACCCGCTGGTCATCACAGGCACGAGCGGACCGCTCGCACGCACAGTCAATGTCACGCTGACCATCAACGCCGCAACGAATCAGGCTCCGGTTGCCACGATCGTGAGTCCGGCAGGCAACGTCACCGTCAACCCGGGAGGCACGGTCCCGTTCTCCGGCAATGGAACCGATGACGGCAGCGTCACTGCATACAGCTGGACGTTCGCCGGCGGCGTCCCGGGCTCGAGCACAGTTGCGACTCCCGGAAGCGTGAGCTACTCCACGCCCGGCAGTTACGCGGCCTCGTTCACGGTCACGGATGACAAGGGACTCGCAAGCGCGCCCGCCACCCGGACCGTCACCGTCTCGAACTTCACGCTGTCAGCGACGCCTGCTTCGCAGACCGTGATGGCGGGACAGAACGCGACCTACACCGCAACGGTGACACCGGTCTCGGGATTTACAGGCAACGTCGATTTCACCGTGACGGGCCTTCCATCAAACGCAGTCGGCACGTTTTCCCCGGCGTCGGTCGCGGGCTCGGGATCGGCCACGCTCCTGATTTCGACGGCAGGCGTGGCGCCCGGAGGCTATCCATTGGTCATCCGCGGCACGAGCGGCCCCTTCTCGCGGACAGTCAACGTCACGCTGACCATCAACGGCGATTTCACGATCTCTGCGACTCCGTCGTCCAGGACGATCAATCGCGGCGCGGCCGCGACCTACACCGTCACGATCAGCGCGGGACCGGGATTCTCGGGGCCGGTGGCCTTGAGCGTGAGCGGACTGCCCGCGCGCACAACCGGCAGCTTCAGTCCCGCTTCCCTTGCCGTTTCGGGGACGTCGGTGTTGACCGTGGATGCGATGCGAAATGCTCAAAAGGGAACGCGAACCCTGACCATCACGGGCACCGGAGGTGGCCGCACACACTCGGTGAACGTCACGCTGGGGATCCAGTAGTCATGGCCATCTCACGGAGAACGCTTCTCGAACGGCTCGGGGCGGGAGCGCTGAGCGCCGCAGCGGCTCGTCAGCTGACCTTTGCAGAGACCACGGCCCCGGGCGTCGGACCGGCAAAGGGTTTCATCCGTCTCCATCGCAACGAGAGCGCGCATGGACCATCGCCGAGGGCCGTTGCGGCGATGCGAGACGCGGCATCACAGTCGGCACGGTATCCGGACGCTGCCGCCGTGTCGCTCACGCGGAAGCTTGCCGCCTTTCATGGAGTGTCGATCGACCGGATCGTACTTGGTTGCGGAGCGACGGAAGTCCTTCACCTGGCCGTTCGTGCGTTCGGCGGTCGAGGAAAGGCGATCCTGACGGCGCGGCCTACGTTCGACGCAGTCGCGCAACTCGCGCAACGAACGGGGTCGCGAACGGTCGAAGTCCCCCTCGCGAAGGACCACTCGCACGACCTCGGCGCGATGCGCGAACGCGTGGATCCCGATACCGGGCTCATCTACATCTGCAACCCTCACAATCCGACAGGAAGCCTGACGAAACGGCAAGACCTCGACGCCCTGCTTCACAACCTTCCCGGCAGCGTCCATGTTCTCGTAGACGAGGCCTATCACGACTTCGTGGGTTATTCGGCGGACTACCGGACGCTGGTCGATCGGACGGACGATCCGCGGGTGATCGTGCTTCGCACGTTTTCGAAGATTCACGGGCTGGCCGGCCTGCGCATCGGCTACGGGATCGCCGCGGCGACAACCGCCACGACCATGAGAGCCCACGCGTCGTCGAACGACATCAACATGATGGCCGCGCGTGCTGCGACAGCGGCGCTCGACGATCGGGAGCATGTGCGCGCGACCGTGAACACGATCGCTGATGAGCGTCAGGAGTTCCTCAACCAGGCAAATGCGCGAATGCTGCGCTCGATTGACTCGTTGACGAACTTCGTCATGCTGAATGCCGGCCGGCCGTCGACCGAGGTGATCGACCATTTCGCACAGCACCGCATTCTCGTGGCCGGACCTTTTGCTGGTTTCGAGAAGTACGTCCGCGTCTCACTCGGCACGCCCTCGGAGATGCGGGAGTTCTGGCGAGTCTGGGATCTGATGCCAGGCGGTCACATGCACATGTAGCTCACTTCAAACCAAGCTTCCTCCCGGCCGCCAGCAGTTCGATCGACTCGCGAATGCGCCGCTCCCGCGTTTCCGGCCGCTTGGCCGTGTGAATCCACACCACGAAATTGCGGCGGTAGGTCGGCGCGAGGGCTTGGAAGTGTTGCCAGGCCTCGCGGTTCGCCTTGAAAGCCGTGGCAACGTAGGCCGGCAGCTGCGGAATCCGCGGACGTGGCGAATACCGGTTGTCCGTGGGAGCCGCAGCGAGGCCGGATCGCGCAAGCCGGCCGGCCGCTTTGAGCGCGTTCCAGCGCTTCCTGTTGATGTCCGACCACTTGCTCGTCGGCTTGCGCGGCGTGACCTTGATCGCGAAGCGATCGTCGTCCAGGCGTTTGACCAGGCTGTCGACCCACCCGAAGCAGAGTGCCTCGGAGACGAGGTCGTCGTAGGACATCGACTTGACGCCGGCGTGCTGCTTGTGACGGACCAGCCAGATGCCGGGGCTCGACGCGTGATGTTTCGCGAGCCATTGCCGCCATTGTGCCCGCGTTCGCACGTCCAGGGTGATCAGATTCACCGCCAGCAACGTCAGTAGGTCCGCCCCACCGGGTTGGGGGTCGCGTCGGCCTCGAGGTCGCCGAGCAGGAACTGGATGCCGGCCAGGAAGTGCCCGACGATCTCCGGCGTCATGAACGTTTCCGGCATGTGGCCGAGCGAGTTGTAGAAGACGCGTCCCTTGCCGTACGCGCGTATCCACGCGACCGGATAGATGTTGTCCGGACGCTTGTACCCGTTCCACGGACGCGGCTCGATGACCGGGTCGTCGAGCGCGACGGTCAGCAGGACGCGCACGCTGTCCCATCGCAGCCGTCCGCGGCCCTCGTGCTCGAAGCGGTAATATTCCTCCCGGAACGGCAGATCCTTTCCGCCGAACGGCTTCATGATCGGGCTGGCCGGATCGTAGATCTTCATCACGCCTTGCTCGATCCGATGCGGCGCGCTCTGCGCCCCGATCATCTCGGCGAACTCGTCCCAGTTGCGCGAGGCCCAGGGTGTCCCGTGAATGCCTCCCAGTCCGCCGCCTTCCTTGACGAACCGCTCGAGCCCCTCACGCACCGCAGGCTCGGCCAGCAGCTCTCCGACGATGCTGTTCAGGAAAACGCCGTCATACTCCTTGATCTTCGGATACTTGAGATTGTCCAGGTCGTTGTTGAATTCGGCTTCCCATCCCCCGGTAATCTTCCCCATCTCCGCGATCATGACGTTCGTGTGCGGGATGGTGTTGTGCGACATGCCGTGGAGGCTCTCGATGACGAGCAGCTTCCGGCGCTTCTTCGGTACCGCGTACGGCTGCGTCGGAATCGCCGCGACGATCCTCGCGCGAACCTCGTCGCCGGCCCCGGCGAGCGCGGCGGGGTTCGGCGTCTCGCCTTTCGCCGGCATGACGACGTCCCACCGGATCGGGCGCGTCTTGGAGAAAGCCGTGAAGTTGATCCCGTAGGCTGGCTGCACGGTTGTCTCGAACGCGTCGATGGCCTTGAACAGATCGCCGGGGGCGTGGACGGTGCCGGATGTGTCGAGCGACATCGAGACGGGCCTGATCCCGAGGCGCTCCATTTCCAGGAACACCCCTTTCACGTTGCCAACCCCCGCGCCGAGGAGCACGCGTCGGCCGCGCGCGCCGCGCGCGGAACGATCGCCGAGCCTGAGATACAACAGCCGCTCTTTCACGAGCGCGAGACCATCGACCGGCGACACGCCTTCCTGCGCCCACAGGCCGGTATCGATGCCGACGCCAAGCCGTTTGCGCTTCCCCGCCAGCGCCTGGAGCAGCGCCAGCGGGCGAGCGCTGTCCGCCATCACGGCGACGTTCACGCCTGACTGATCGGCCATCGCATCCACACCATCCAGCGGTGTGTCCGCCGGCACTACGACGGTCTCTGCTCCCATGTCCCTGGCGAACCGGAGCGCCTTCTCCATCGACTCGCGGTTGCCGGCCCGCTCGATCCGATAAGTGAGCAACCGGACATCTCCCATGCGTTTCTTGATGGAGGCGATCTCCTCCGCGGTGAGGTTCGCGTCGAAGGTCCGCGTGCTTCCACCACCGACGACCTGCGTGCTGGACGCCTCGACGAACGTGACGACGGCCGCGTCGGCTCGGACGACCATGTCGAGGAACGTCAGGCCCGGGCCCGGGATCGCAAAGTTCCAGTTCGTCAGCCGGTCGTCGCTGACGAGCGTGCGGGTCCGCCACGTCACACGCTCCAGGGCGTCGGGCGCGCGCTCGAATGACGCCGTCGGCGCCGGGGTTTGCGGCGGCGCCTGATCGGCGATGGTCGCGGTTGCGAACGCAGACGAAACGATCACCGCAACGAAAGCTGGCACGCGCATGTTCATCGTCCTCAATTTCGCCGGGACTGAGTTCATGGGCTCAACCGTCCAACTACTCGACTTCATCGTTTCGGCGCTGCATCCGGCAACGCGAACACGTGGTATCCCTGCGCTTCGATCTTCGCCGGCTTGCGATGGAACGGGTTCTTCCACACCGGATCAGTGCCCGTGCCCCAGGAAGCACCTGCGGCAAACGCGATGTACTGACGGCCGCCGACCTGGTACACGGCGGGTATTCCCTCCGGGTTCGCCTCGAGCTCGTGAACCCAGAGCGTCGCACCGGTGTCTCTGTCGTACGCACGCAGCGTGCGATCCTGTGAGTTCGCGACGAACACGAGTCCGCCCGCCGTGGCGACCGGACCGTTTCGTGGTCGAACGGTGCCGGTCAGAGGAATGTTCCTGTCCGCCAGTCCGGGCGCCTGGCCGTCAGGCACGCGCCATTTGATCGTTCCCTCGTTCAAATCGTAGGCCACGAGCTGCGTCCATGGCGGCCCCACGGCGGGCAGGCCGTTGCTCGTGTACCAACCCGCTGAGAACGAGCCCGCATATCTTGTGGCCGGACCCGAGTAGCGGTTCGGATTCGGCGGCAGCCGCAGCATACGCTCGCCGCTGGACTCGTCGCCTGGAGCGTCGGCGAGGGGCAGAGTGAGCAGAAACGCTTCGAGCGCATCGACGCGCTCCGCGCTCACCACCGCTTCGGGGAACGGCGGCATCTGTTCCTTTCCCTGACGAAGCAGCTGCCGGAACCCATCGACGCCGAGTTTCGCGGGCGCCCGCATCGGCGCCTGACCGGGCCCGTGACACGCCGCGCAGAGCTGCGCGTACACGGCATACCCTTCCTGTTCGCGCGGGCCCCCCTTGATCGGCGGCGGTCCCTGGCGCTCCGTGCTGAGCGCCATCCGGCGATAGCTCGGCATCTCCAGACTTCGCACGAAGAGCATTCCCATGCCCGGATCGGCCGCCACGCTTCCCCAGTTCGCTCCACCCCACGCGCCGGGAAACTGAATATGAGAGCGCAGGTGGCTCGAGGGCGTGAACAGGCCCTTGTGATCCGTCTCGCGCACCGCCTGGCGGAGCTTCTCCTGCTCGTCGGCGCTCATGAACGGATTGACGTCCGCGGGCGTGAACGTCTGGCGCGCGAACGGCGGAGGCTTCGTCGGAAACGGCTGCGTGGGCGACGAGACTTCGCCAGGGACGTCGCTCTTCGGCACCGCCCGCTCTTCGATCGGCCACAGGGGCTTTCCGGTCAGGCGCTCGAACACATACAGGAAGCCGGTCTTGCCCGCCTGTGCGACGATCTCGACCGGCCTTCCGTTGTGGCGCACGGTCAGGAGCTTGGGCGCGGCGGTGAGGTCGTAATCCCAGAGATCGTGGTGCACGACCTGAAAATGCCAGAGCCGCTTGCCGGTGCGTGCGTTGAGCGCCAGCAGGCAGTTGCCAAACAGGTTCTGGCCCGGGCGATCCGCGCCGTAGAGGTCGTGTGTCGGCGAACCGGTCGGAGCAAACACGATCCCGTTCTTCCTGTCGACCGTGATTTCGCCCCACGTGTTGGCGCCGCCGGCGTACTTCCACGCGTCGGACGGCCACGTCTCGGAGCCGAGCTCACCGGGACGCGGAATCGTGTGGAACGTCCAGACGAGCCGGCCGGTGACCACGTCGTACGCCCGGAGATCCCCCGGCGGTGATCCGTAGCCTTCGCCAGTGTTGGATCCGACAACGATCAGGTTCTCGAAGATGCGGCCAGGACTCTTGTTCGGTCCGGCCAGCCGTCGCGGCTCACCGGTGCGCATATCGACGAACCCGTCCTTGCCAAACGTCCTGATGAGCGCACCGCTGGTGGCGTTTATCGCCCGGAGGCCACCGCCGGTGTTGAGCAGCAGCCGCCGATCGGAGCGGTCGAGGTTCTCCCAGTACGTGACACCGCGCTCCGGCGCCTGTTCGGTCGAACTCCACAACTCCTTGCCCGTCGCCGCGTCGAGCGCGACGACGAGTCCCTTCACGCCCGCGACGTACAGGACACCGTCGACGGCGATCGGGTTGAACGGCAGCCGCACCGGGTCTCCAGGCACCGGGTAAAACCAGGCTCGTTCGAGTTTGGTGACGTTCGTCCTGTTGATCGCGGCGAGCGCGGAGTACTGCATGGAGTCGGGCGAGCCGCCGTAATCGCTCCAAGTCGTGTACGCCGCGTCGGCTTGCGACGCGGCGCGCTGGTTCACGGCGACGACGGCGACCAGCAGAGAGGCGGTCGCAGCGGCTACCCACCTGAATCCCGATCGGATCGCCCACGCCATGCGTCCTCCCGAGCTGCGAGACAACCGGTGGTGACGGGCCACGCCGTCACCCGCCGGTCTGTAACGTTAAAGGTCTTTACTTTACCGCTAAAGTTCGCTATATCAAGAGCCGCCGAAAACATCCCCGGGGTCATGGCTTCCGAGACGACGCCAGTCGAGACGAGAGGGAGGCTGCATGAAGGCCCTTTTCAGTTGTCCGCTGTGGACCCTGACGCTCCTGAGCGCCGTCGCGTGGTCGCCAGCGCCCGCCAATGCGCAGGTCCGCTACGGTTCGATCGTCGTCGAGGCCCGCGACGCCAGCGGGAGCCCGGCGCCAGGCGCCGATGTCACCATCACCGAAACCGGCACAAATCTTAGCCGCACCGGCGTCACGAACAACGCGGGCGTCGTCACTTTTGCGACGCTCCCGCCAGGCAAGTACTCGGTCCGCGTGAACCTCACCGGGTTCAAAGAGTTCGTCACGACCGATGTTGCCGTCTCCGAAGACGGAGTGATGCGGGTGACCAGCCAGCTCGAAGTCGGGCAAATTACCGAGACGGTGACGGTGTCGGGGGCTGCCGCGATCCTGCAGACCGATCGGGCCGAGGTCCGCACCGACATCCCGGCGGTACAGCTCGAGAACCTGCCGGTTCCCGTCGGTCGGAACTATCAGAACCTGTTCGTCACCGTGCCCGGCATCTCGCCTCCCGAGAACATGCATTCGGTGGCGGTCAACCCGGCGCGCGGACTGGCCTTCAGCTCGAACGGCACGACCCGCAACGCGAACTCGATCCGCATCGAAGGGGCGATCTCGAACAACCTCTGGCTTCCGCATGTCGCCGCCTACGTGCCGGCGCTCGAAGCAATCGAATCGGTCGGCGTCACCACGAGCACGTTCGATGCCGATCAGGGTCTGTCAGGGGGCATGTCGGCCAATGTCCTGATCAAGAGCGGCACCAACCTGTTCCGGGGCTCCGCGTTCGAGTACTTCTACAATGAAGGGCTCAAGTCGCGGCCATACTTCCTGCCTGCCACCGAGCAAAAGCCCGAGGCCAGCCAGCATCAGTTCGGCGGCACGCTCGGGGGCCCGATCGTCCGCAACAAGGCGTTTTTCTTCGGGAGCTATCAGGGCACTTTCGACCGCCAGTTGGCGAACCGCTTCGGGACGGTTCCCACCGCCGCAATGCGGAACGGCGACTTCTCGGCTTCCACGACACCGATTTACGACCCGGCAACCGGCGCCGCAAACGGCAGCGGCCGCACGCCGTTTCCCGGCAACATCATTCCTCGCGAGCGGTTCGATCCGATCGTGCAGAAGCTGCTCACCGGCCTGCCGCTGCCGAACCTTCCAGGCCTCGCCGACAACTACTTCGCCACCGGCGACTACACGTTCGATCGCCACAATATCGACGCCAAGGTGAACTACAACCCGACGACCAAGCTCGGTCTCGTCGGGCGCGTCGGCTGGCTTGGCTACGAGTTCCGGAATCCGCCCATGTTCGGCGACCTGGGCGGCCTCCCCGTCAACTCCACGGCGGCCAAAGCCGGGACCGGCCTTGGCGACACCTACACCTTCACGGGCAGCCTTTCCTACGTCGTCTCGCCGACATTCCTGGTCGATACCTATGTCGGCGTGACGACGATCGAAGTGACGTCGGAGCCCGATCGGCTCGACGAGAACCTGGGGACCGGTTTCCTCGGAATCCCTGGCACGAATGGCAACAACCGCCTTTACGGCGGATGGCCGCACTTCAACATCACGAACTACTCGAACATCGGCTACGCCGGCAGCAGCCATTCGCCATACATCGACGATAACTGGCAGGTGCAGTACACAGCCAACGCAACATGGACGAAGGGGGCGCACACCCTGAAGTTCGGCGGCGACATTGTCCGGCAGGCGATGAATCGTCACGAGCTCGGCGATGGTTCCGGCAGCTTTACGTTTGGCGGCGGCCCGACGCAGATCCAGGGCGGACCCGCCGGAAACCAGTTCAACACCATCGCCGCATTCCTGCTCGGCCTGCCCACGGGCATCTCGAAGAGCGTGATTCCTTACGAGAACGATTACACGCGGAGCCGGAACTGGCAGTTCAGCTTCTTCGCGCGGGACCAGTGGCAGCCTACCCGCAAGCTCACGACGTCACTCGGCCTGCGTTATGACCGCTTCCCCATGGGGACGCGTACGACCCGTGGGCTCGAACGCTACGATCCCGAGACGAATCAGATGCTCATCTGCGGCGTCGGGCCGGTGCCGACCGACTGCGGCTACGACATGGGGCCGGGAAACTGGTCGCCTCGTGTGGGGATGGCCTATCGCCTCACCGAGCGCATCGTGGTCCGAGGTGGTTACGGCATCAACTACGACCCGTACCCGCTGGCCTTCGTCCGCAACATCCTCGGGAACTACCCGTCATCGATTTCGCTGAGCGTGCCGCAGCCGAACGCGTTGCAGCCTGCGGGGCGACTCGCGGACGGGATTCCGGCGATTGCCGTGCCCGACGTCAGCAGCGGCATTATCCCGGTGCCGCTGAACGTGAGCGCGCGCGCGCTTCCAGCAGAACCCACGCGCGGCTACATCCACTCGTGGAACGCGACCGTGCAGGCGGAGCTGCCCTGGGGATTCACGGGACAGGCTGGGTACGTCGCGACGCGGCAACGCGACATCAATCAGATCATGGACGCCAACGCCGGCCAGGTGATCGGCGCCGGCAACGCCGGGCGGCCCCTGTTCGTGCGCTACGGCCGCACGGGCGCGACCGGCATTCTCAGCAACCCGGGTTGGAGCGACTACGATTCGCTCCAGGTGGCACTGATGCGCCGGCTGGCGCAGGGGCTCCAGGCGAATGTCGCATACACGTGGTCGAAGGCGTTCGGCATCTGCTGCGACACGCTCAGCGACAATCCGCCACAAGTGCAGGCGCTCGAGTATTTCCAGCTGAACGAGGCGCGTCTGCCCCAGGATCGTCCGCACAACTTTCAGGCATCGTTCGTAGCGGAGCTGCCGTTCGGCGCGGGCAAGCCTTTCCTGAGCGAGGGCGGCATCGCAGCAGCACTGTTCGGCGGGTGGCAAGTCAACGGGTTGCTGAGCGTCTATTCGGGCGCGCCTTTTACCATCACATCGTCGGGGACCTCGCTCGACCTGCCAGGCAGTACCCAGTTCGCGGATCAGGTGAAGGACCAGGTCGAGATTCCCGGCGGCATCGGACCAGGCCAACCCTGGTTCGACACGTCGGCGTTCCGCCCGGTGACCGAGCGGCGGTTCGGCACGGCGGGCGTGAACAGCATGCGGGGACCGGGGTTCGGCAACTTCGACCTGAGCGTCTTCCGCGACTTCGGTCTCGGCGGCGGCCGGGCGGTGCAGTTCCGCATGGAGATCTTCAACCTGACGAACACGCCGCACTTCGCCAACCCGCAGAACAGCGTGAACGCCGCCAACTTCGGGATCATCTCCGGGACCGCGAACAGCGGCCGCGAGGGCATCGACGAGCGCCTGTTCCGCCTCGGATTGCGGATCAAATTCTGAGGACAGGTGGCAGTCGGCAGTGTCCAGTAACCAGTTTCCAGTAACCAGTTTCAAGTTCTTTCAGACTGGGTACTGGAAACTGGAAACCGGTCAGGGAGTTCAGGAGAAGTTCAGGAGACAGGACGAAACAACTTTCCCGCCGCCGGCGCGGCGGTCAGCAGCAACTGCTCGATGACCGCCGATCGGAGGCATGCTCGAATCATTGACCCGCTGAAATCGAGATGCTCTTTGCCCGCGTGTTGTTGTTCTCCACCGACTCGACCACCGCATCGTCGTGATCGGCCTTGGCGATGATGTAGTAAGTGCCCGGCGTGGTCGAGCCCGGGATCACCAGCGACACGGACCCCGTGTGGCTCGCTCCGGCCACGAGGGACGGGACCAGCCGGCCGGCTAACAGCAAATCGCCCGCGTCGAGTGTCAGGTTCGTGGACAAATAGAAGCTGGTGACCGTTCCGGTAATCGTGTCGCCACCTTGATTTGTCGTCGTGTCTCCTGCGGTGATGGTGGCGCCGGCAGCGGCGGAGAATGGTGCCGTGACGGCAGCGACGATCACATCCGGTCCGATCCGGACCGAGCCGCTGAAACGGCTGTTGTTGTTTTCAGTCGTCTCGGGGACCACGCCATTCCAGTCTGCGACAGCGACCACGTAGTACGTCCCGGGAAGTGTTCCTGCCGGAATCCACAGCTGCGTCGACGTGGTGCTGGTTTGCGAGACGCCAAGCGGGCCGACGGCACGGCTCCCCAGGAGCACGTCATTGGCGCTGTACGCGAAATCGAGCGACAAGTAGAATCCGGTTGCCGATTCCGGCGCCGGGGCCGTTCCCTGGTTTTTGGTCGCGTCCGTGACGCTGATGGCTCCGTTGGCCATTGCCACAGCCGGCGCGGTGACCGCCGTTACGACGAGGTCGCCGCCAATCCTGACGACTCCGCCGGCCCTGTCGTTATTCGTCTCAGTCGTTTCCGGGACGGCGCCGTTCCAGTCGCCTCTCGCGATCACGTAATAGCTGCCAGGTGCAGTGCCCGGCGGGATCTGCAGCGACACGGATCCGGTGCCGGTTGCGCCGGTAGACAACTCGCCTACCGGCCGGCTGCCAAGGAACACTGCCGTCGCGTCAATCGTCACGCCCGTGGACAGATAGAACCCTGTCGAAGAAAGCGATGCGGCCCCGGCTCCCTGGTTCTTGGTGGTATCGCTCACGGTCATCGGCGCGCCCGGAGCGCCGGTCGCTGGCACAGACACCGCCGAGACGATCAGATCGGGTCCGACCTTGACCACGCCGCTCGCTCTGCTGTTGTTGGTCTCCGACGTCTCGGTCACGGCATTCGCCGTGTCCGCCTGGGCGAGAACGTAGTAAGACCCGGCAGCCGTGCCGGCTGGTACCATGACAGCCATCGTGTCCGCATCGGAGTCGCCGGCCGGCAACGCCCGTACCGGCCGGACGCCGAGCATCACGTCCGAGGCGTCGACCGCCGTGTTCGTTGACAGGTAGAAACGCGTCGCCGAAACCTCCGCGCCGCCGCCGCCCTGATTCCTGGTGGTATCGGACACGCTCATCGGCCCGCCTGCGCCGGCCGTCGCTGAAGCCGTCACGGCCGAAACGATCAGGTCAGGCCCAATCTTGATCGCGCCGCATGACTTCACGTTGTTCGTATCGGCGCTCTCTTGAACGGCACCATCCCAGTCGGCCCTCGCGAGAATGAAATACGTCCCGGTCGACGTCAGCGGCAGGTGCAGCGTCGTCGAGACGGCGTCGCTCGCCCCCGCCACGAGCGCCGGTGCGACACGGGTGCCGAGGAAGACGTCCGAACTGTCCCACGTGATGTTCGTGGAGAGATAGAAACCGGTTGCGGAAGACGGCGACCACCCGGCTCCCTGGTTCTTCGTCGTGTCGGTGACGGCGACATCCGTATCCGATCCGCCCATGGAGGGCGCCGTACACGAGGAGACCATCAGGTCCGGTGCAAGGTCATCGCTGACGATCGTGATTGTCGCGGTAACCGGTGATCCGAGAAAGTACCCCGGATTCGGAAGGACGGTGATGATCACGGTCTCGTTGCTTTCGTATTCGGCATCATCGATCGATGACACCGCGACGTTCGCGGTCGACGCCCCCGTCTGGAATGTGACCTGTCCGGACAAGGACTGGTAGTCAGTACCGGCGCTGGCCGTGCCTTGGACGGTGTAGTAGACGGTCAGCGGCCCGCTCGGGTTACCGGTGCGACTGAACGTGAATACGCCGCTCGTCGACCCCGCTTCCGCGGCTTGAGGCGTTGACGCGACCACCGTGATTTGTCTGGAGGGAGCGATCGTGACCTCGACGGTGTCGGTACCGGTCTCACCGTCGTTGTCGGTCACCTCGAGTGTCAACGTGTGCGCGCCTACCGTCAGCGGGATGGTTGCGATTGCGCTGCTGCTCAGAAGCGAGTTTCCTTCCTTCCATGCATAGCCGACGATGGTGCCGTTGCGATCGAATGAGGCGCTGCCGTCAACGGTCACGAGCGCAGTGCCGTCGCCATCGTTGTCCGGCACCGTTTGATCAGCGCCGGCGTTGGCCACCGGCCTGGTCAGCGAGTACATGAGCGCACTGCGGAGATTCAGGCCGCCGTGGATCGTCCAGCTGTCGAGGCGTGGTCCTCCGACACCCTGGCCATCCGCACTATTGAGCAGAATGTTCAGGACCTCGCTATTGCTCGTGATGTCGGGCCGGGACCACAGCAGGGCGGCGGCACCGGAGACGAAGGGCGTCGCCATCGACGTGCCCGTCAGCCAGGTGTAGCAGCCCGAATCGCCAGGCACCGTTGACGCCGCGCACGTCGTCGATGGATACGTTGACAGGATGACGTTTCCTGGGGCCGAGATGTCCACCCAGGAGCCGTAATTGGAGAACGACGCACGGAGATGATCCTCGTCGAAGGCAGCGACCGAGATGACGTTGTCCAGCGCCGCCGGATAGAACCGTTCCGTCGTTCCGTCGTTGCCCGCGCCGGCCACGATAACGAGGCCGGCATTCCACGCATCCTGCACCGCTTCGTCCAGCGACTGCGAGTAGGCGGTTTCACCAAGGCTCATGTTGATGACCTTCGCGCCGTCCGTAATCGCTCGAGCGATCGCCTGCTGGATGGCGAAGTCGTCACACGTTCCGTCCGCCCGACATACTTTGTACGCGCGGATGCGGGCATGAGGCGCGACGCCAGCCACGCCTTCGGCCCTGCCTGGAGTCCCGGTGAGGTTGTTGAGAGCGGCAGCGATGATTCCCGCGACGTGGGTGCCATGACCGTGGTCGTCCATCGGGTCGCCATCGGGGGACATGAAATCAACGCCACCCGCATAGTTCGCTGCCAGGTCCGGATGCGTGTAATCGATACCGGAATCGATCACGGCAACGGTCACGTCAGAGCTGCCCGTGGAAATCTCCCACGCCTCCGGAGCGTCGATATCAGCGCCTGGTGTGCCGGCATAGAAGCACAAGCCGGGGATCAGACACAGAAACTGCTGGCCGGTGTTGTTGAGTGCCCATTGTTCGTTGAAGTAGTAGTCGCCCGGCACGACCGCGGATGCTGCACCCTGAGCGAGCGGAGCCGGAATGGTTCGGACGAAGTTGGGCTCGGCGTAAAGGACGTTGGGGTTCCGCCGATACCGCGCGATCGTGGCTGCCTCTTCGCCCGCCGGCACGCGTATCCGCTGCAGGCCGGTGCGCTGAATCTCCGCCAGCGACGTGCCGCGAGCCACCCGGTGGGCGCTGGCCTTCTCCGACGCGGCAAGGCCTGGCCGGAATTTCACGATAATCTCGCCAGTGACGAACGCCCTCCCCTGTGTCGCTCGTTGTGCGAGCGGCGCCGCGGTCACTGCGATAACAGAAATGAGAGCGAGGGCGACGACACGCGTGTTCAGACGCAAAAGTCTCCTCCGGGCTGTCGCCCGCCGAGGCAATTCTGCTACCAGCTCGGCTGCACGTGTCACAGGCTGGAACAGCCCCGGGCTCAATTCCTTTCGGGGCGCGCACTTACGCCCTCCGGACAGGCGCAGGGATCGAGATCACGGCACCGGGAAACCGGCGGCCAAGGAAACAACATCGGAGGGGAAGTGCAGTTTTCGCCAGCCTTCGCTCGCCCTTTGGGCGAGACTCCGGCTGGCAGGCCCTGACGTTCGAATGAGGAAAGAAGGATGAATCCAGAGAGTTCTGCTTTAGCGGTCCGCATCTCACGGCGCCAGCTGCTGTACGCCCTGTCGATCGGCAGTGCCGGTACCGCGCTTGACTGGAACGTCCCGGTGTACGGCGCCCAGGCCGCACCCGGGGCAGCCGCGCCGGCGCTCGCGACGCTGAACCGCTTTCCGCGCATGGTCCAGGAGTTCTTCGTGGCGCGCGAGAACGCGCTGCACGAGCAGCGGTTGGCACGGCTCGCGGCGCTGAAAACGAAGGCAGACGCGGAAGCCTACGTGCGGACGGTCCGCGGAAAGATCCGCGAGTCGTTCGGACCGTTCCCCGAGAAGACGCCGCTCAACGCGCGCGTCACGAAGGTCGTCGAGCGGGATGCCTACAAAATCGAGAACGTGCTCTTCGAGAGCCGGCCCGGGTTCCTGGTTTCGGCGAACCTCTACGTTCCCAAAGGACGGCGCTTTCCGTTGCCGGGCGTCGTGGGCAGTTGCGGGCATTCAGCGAACGGCAAGGCGATCGACACGTACCAGTCGTTCTGTCAGGGGCTCGCGCGTCTCGGCTACGTCGTCCTGATCTTCGACCCAATCGGGCAGGGCGAGCGCATGCAGTACGTGGATGCGAACTGGAAGCCGATGCGCGGCACCGGCACCGCCGAGCACAACTACGCAGGCATCCAGCAGGTTCTCGTGGATGAACGCTTCTGCACGTGGCGCGCGTGGGACGCGGTCCGCGCGCTCGACTATCTGGTCACGCGCAAGGAGGTCGACACGCGCCATCTCGGGATCACGGGTAACTCGGGCGGCGGCACGATGACCACGTGGCTGTGCGGCCTGGACGATCGGTGGACGATGGCCGCGCCGAGCTGCTTCGTGACCGAGCTGCGGCGAAACATGGAGAACGAGCTCGGCGCCGATATCGAGCAGATCCCGCCGCGCGCGCTCGCGCTCGGCCTCGATCACGAAGACTTTCTCGCCGCCCTCGCGCCGAAGCCGGTCATCATCCTCGCCAAGGAGAAGGATTACTTCGACGCGCGCGGCAACGAAGCCGCGTACGGGCGGCTGAAGCGACTCTACCGGCTCCTCGGCGCGGAGGACAACGTCGCGTACTTCATCGGGCCCACCTACCACGGCTACTCGCAGGAGAACCGCGAGGCGATGTACCGATGGTTCAATCGCTGCACCGGCATCTCCGATGCCACGACCGAGCCGAAGCTGGTGCTGGAGAAGGACGAGACGCTCTGGTGCACGCCTCAGGGCCAGGTCGCCGCGCTGCGCTCGAAGCCCATTCAAGACTTCACTCGCGACAAATCGAAGCTGCTGGCGTCAACGCGAGGCACTGTCGACGCTGCGGCGCTCGGCCGGACGGTCGCACGCAGCCTCAGACTGCCCAAGCGCAGCGGTGTGCCCGAGTTCCGCATCCTGCGACCGCTGCCCGACCGCAAGTACCCGATGCGTCACGCGCTGCCGTACATGGTGGAGACCGATCGAGGCGTGCACGCCCTCGTCTATAGACTCACGAGGGAGCCGCTCCTCTCGAGGCCACCGCGCGAGACGAAGAAGGCGATCCTGTATGTCTCCGACCAGTCAGCCGACGCCGAACTGCGCAGCGAGCCGCTGATACGAGAGCTGATCGAGGCCGATCCCGAAGCCGCGTTCCATACGTGCGACGTGCGCGGCATCGGCGAGTCGACCCCGCAGACCACCAGCCTGAACAACTCCGACGAGTACAACACCGACTATTTCTATTCCTCGCACGGGCTCCTGCTCGACTATCCGTACATCGGCCAGCGGACCTTTGACGTGCTCAGGGTTCTCGACTGGCTCGCGGGATGGAACTACGACCAGGTACACCTTGCCGCGCGGGGTCAGGGCGCCGCGCCGGCGGCGTTCGCGGCGCTGCTCTCGCCGCACGTGACGCGAGTGACGCTGAAGCACCCACCCGGCTCCTATGCGGAGATTGCCGAATCACCCGACTACAACTGGCCGCTGTCTGCCCTGCCGCCCGGCGTGCTGGTCGACTTCGACCTGCCCGACTGCTATCGCGCGCTGAAGGCCAAGGACCTGAGGCTGCTCGAGCCGCTCGGCGCCCGCCGAGGGTTGCCTTGAGACAACCGGACCCGGACGATGGCTTGCGCCAGCGTGTCCAGGGCTCCTGGTGCCTGTCTCACCGGAGAACTTCATGACGGGACTGGCGCACTGGTTCCGGTGACAGAGTACACTCCGGTGCACCCATGCCCATCACATCCGTGACGGCGCCGCCAACCCACTCGAATTGCGCTCGCGTCGACCCGTTACGCATCGGTCGACCGATTCCTGTTGTCGCGATCTTCGCACTGATAATGGGCGCGTTCCTCGCGGGATGCGGTGAACCGGCGAAGTCTGCCGCCGAGCCGGCACCAGCCGCCCTGCCCGCGGCGCCCGCGACCGCCGACAACGCCGCGATCACGATTCCGTGCCCGACGCGCGGCGTCTTCGGCGACGGCCCCACGTACTACGCTCAGTTCTATGAGGACTACATCCTTGGGTACGTCTTCAAGGATCAGAAGAGTGGCTTCTACGTCGATGTCGGCGCCAACGATCCCGACAAGAGTAGCGTCACCAAGTACTTCTACCTGGCCGGCTGGCGCGGCATCAACATCGAGCCGATTCCGGAACTGGTCGAGAAGCTGAACAAATCAAGGCCCGAAGACACGAATCTAGGTGTGGCGATCTCGGATCGGCCAGGCGCACTGACCTTCTACAAGGGTCTCCACGAAGCGTCCGGCCTCTCGACCCTGAGTGCGAAAATCGCGGCGTCACACCGGGTCAAGGGGTTCGAATTCGCGAAGATCAGAATTCCGGTGACCACGTTGAACACGGTGCTCGACGAGCATGCGAAGGACAGGCCTGAAATCACCTTCATCAACGTCGATGTCGAAGGCTTCGAGAAGCAGGTGTTCTCGAGCGTCGACTTCAAGCGATATCACCCGCGGGTCATCATGGCGGAGTCCACGGCCCCGCTCACCGAAGTGGCCACACATCACCTGTGGGAGTCGATCCTGATCGACAACGGCTACATCTTCGCCATGGACGACGGCCTGAATCGCTATTATGTGCACAGCAGCCAGGAGAGCCTCCTCCCGAAGTTCATCGAGGCAAACTTCTGTGTGCTGCGGGACAAGCTGACCAAGCGCCTCCATCTGGACGGCTTCGAGGCCCGTTGACACGGATCCCGGCCGGATCTGGATGCCGTGAGCAGTCACTTCAGCTCCATCACTGTCCCGACACCCCATCCATCGTTGAAGTCTCCTAGCCGTTTCAGGTCGAGGAACAGCAGGCGTTCAACGATCCGGATGCGTTCCCAGCCCGGATACTTCTTGTCATCGTGCACGATGACGTACCTGACGTTCTCGCGTCGCAATGACGCGACAGACGCTTCGTCGGGAAACCGCGTCAGGCGTGCGAGGCGGCGGAGATAGGACGGTGGATAGAACCCACTGTACCCGTTCAGGATCGGCATCCAGTGGAACGTCGACATGTACTCGAACCGAGGATCGTGGTTCGGCGCCCAGTCGAGCCTGGCCATCGGGAACTCCGCGACGACGCCGCGAGGAAGGGTCGCGAGCAGCCTGTACAGGGGCGGGGGCTCGTTGTGGTAGGCCACGAGAGGGAGCGAGCCAACTCGATACTCGAGCAGGAGAATGGTGCATATCAGTGCTGCAGCCGCACGCCGTTTCCACGTGGTCATCGCGGCCGTGAGTGCGGCCGTTCCGTAGGCCGCGAGCACACCGAGGAACAAGAGGCAGAACGCCGACGCTCTGGCCGGCGCGCGCAGACCGCGGAACACACCGACGTACTCATACAGCAACGGATACAGCACGCCGTTCGCGCCGAGAGAGAGTTCGAACGCAAGGACGAGTCCGATCAGATAGGCAATCGCGGGAGTCGTGGGCGGCACCAGCAGCAACCCGGCGAGCGCCAGGAGCGGCGGCAGGATGCCCGGAAACAGGCGCCGCTCGTTAGCGCCTGCGTACATCGAACCGTACAGAACATTGGTGGGCGTTGCGACGCGATAATCTCCCGGCTCCGCACTGTTTTCTTTGACCTGATCCGCCGGCCGCATGCCGACGCGCGCCGCCGCCGCCGTGTAGGGAATCGAATACACCCCTGACACCGATGCCGCAAGCGCCGTCCCCAGGACGAGTGCGCGCCCGCTTCGGACCAGCCGACGACCGCGCAATGTCAGCAACTGGAGCAGCGCGACGGCCGCGATCAGGAGGAAGAGAAACACACCGTAGTAGACGCTCGAGGTCATCTGCAGCGCGAGGAACAGCCCGGTGAGCAGTCCGAATCTGATCGATGCCGTTTCGATGGTCCGCTGCAGGGCCCAGAACGCCCACGGGCTCCACACTGTCCACTGCAGCTCCAGGTGCATGTAGTGCTCGAACCGGTACGGCGCGAACGCGAAGATCACGCCGGCCGCAACGGCGCCCCCCGTGCTGCCGGTGAGGTGGCGGGCAAGCACGAAGCTGCCGACGCCCGACGCGACGATCGCGCCGAGCAGCATGAGGTTGTGGACCAGCACCGGGGGCACGCCGGCCCACAGCAAGGGGGCCGCGAGGACACCCTCGACCAGCATCGCATCCGAGTACGCGAGCACGCCGCGATCCGGCTCGAAGATATTGCCGTTGAACAGCTCGGCGGGTGATGTCGAGAGCGCATGCGCGATCCAGCGCAGGCGCCACAAATTGAAGAACACGTCCTGATGATCGAAAGCGTGCGTCTCGAGGACGACG
>Ga0114129_10002751_pt1 | contig 24506 bp, 17 predicted proteins | sample RhiMetdeltSRZDD1_FD_80071 | JGI IMG/M metagenome (GOLD analysis project Ga0114129, IMG submission 80071) | Populus rhizosphere microbial communities from Tennessee, USA - Rhizosphere MetaG P. deltoides SRZDD1 (version 2) (version 2) | ecosystem: Host-associated > Plants > Roots > Rhizosphere >...
ATCGATCTGGAGCCCGACAGCGTGACCATCTATCAGATGGAGCTGCCGTTCAACACCACGATCGGCAAGAACCTGCTCGCCGGCACGGCCGCCGGACAAGGCGTCGCGAACTGGTCGACCAAACGGCGCTGGGTGGAGGAGGCGTTCGCAGCGCTCGAAGACGCGGGGTACACGGTTGGCTCCGCCTACACGGCCGTCAGGAGCCCGTCCACGAAGTTCGTTTATCGCGATCGGCTCTGGCAGGGCGCCGACATGGTGGGCCTCGGCGTCGCGTCGTTCGGACACGTGAACGGCGTGCACATGCAGAACATCGACACGTTCGAGCCCTATTGCGACGCGGTCCAGGCAGGAACAATTCCGCTGGCGCGGGCGCTCCGGCCAACCGCCGAAGAGCGCTTCATCCGCGAGTTCGTGCTGCAGCTCAAGCTGGGATCGGTCCGGCCGGCCTACTTCGCGGAGAAATACGGTGAGGACGTGCTCAGCCGCTATCGCGATCAGCTGGCGACGCTGACGGACGAAGGACTCCTGAAGGCGAATAAGGATCGCGTGACGCTGACGCGCCAGGGCCTGCTGCGCGTCGACAGCCTGCTGCCGCGGTTCTTCAAGCCGGAACACACTGCTGTGCGATACACGTAGGCGAAATTAGGAATTAAGAATTAAAAATTAAGAATTCGTGCCGACGCCCGAAGACTCTGAACCAGGAAATACCTGAGGCGGTTGGTACACGCTCACGCATTTTTAATTCTTAATTCCGAATTCTTAATTTCACCGTGCCTATCTCTGAGTTCGTCTACCGACGGCGCGTACAGTTTCCGGAAACCGACGCCTCCGGCATCGTGCACTTCACCAACTTCTTCAAATATGTTGAAGAGGCCGAGCACGCCTTGTGGCGCGCGGCGGGGCGGAGCATAGCCGACCACGACGCCACGATCGGCTTTCCGCGCGTGGCGGCGTCGTTCGAGTTCAAGAAAGCGCTCAAGTTCGAGGACGAGTTCGACGTGCACATCAAGGTGGCGGAGAAGACGCGGAAGACGATCCGCTACAGCGCCGAGCTGCGAATGAACGGCGACGTACACGCCACCGGCAGCCTGACAATCATCTGTGTCCGGCGCGTGCCGGGAGAGCCGGCGCGCGCTCGAGACATTCCCCCGGAAATCGCCGATCTCTTCGAGGTTGCACCGACGGGCTCATGAAAGGTTCGCTGATCATCGCGGCACGTCGAGCGCCGGATTGCGCGAGAAGAAACCCGCCGGAATCATCTTGAATCCGATATGGGTGGCGGACATCACCGGCCATTCTTCCGGCCGCGGAACGTGCGTCAGGCCCATCGTGTACCAGACGACAACGTCTTGACTGGATAAGGACTCGTCGTTGGCGACCCACTTCGGGAGTCCCGCGCCGCCGCGGCTCTGATTGGGGTACGCGCCGGCGGCATACATCTCGTCGTCGTGGTGGCGCGTGGCCCAGAAGTGGTGATTGATGAACGCCGCGCGCCGCCCGACTTGTGAACTCGGGGCGACGTAGGGGATCGAATTGGCACCAGGCACGAGGATGTAGCTCGTGTGCTGGCCGAGCGCGTTCTCGGCCGTCGGGTTGACGATGGACCACGTGCGTGCCGACGCCGTGTTCACGTTCCGCCTGGCCGACTCTTCGGTGTCGAGCCTCGTCTTCTCCACGATCATTCCGTTGCGCGCAGGGTTGGCGCTTCCACCCGGCATCGCGCGAGTGTTGATCTCGTGGACCGAATTGGCCGATCCATCCACGTCGAAATCGAGCCTGAAGTTGAAGAAATGCTGATGGTGCGGCGCAACGATTCCGGCCGACACGAGATGACCGGATTTCGGGTCCGCCACATGTGTGCCGACCTTCACCGCTTCTGGCACGCCCTTCGCCAGCATGATGCCGGATAGCGCGGCGTCGAGCTCGAGAACGCCGTCCTGGTGAAATATCCAGCTGATCGAGTAGTCGTAATTGCCGATGGTGGCGTTGAAGAAGATCACGAGCTCTCGCGCGCGACGCGACTCGTTGGTTTCCGAGAACGATTCGTAGTGCTTCCAGAGCATGCCGCCGTCGCGCTCGTAGATGCCGATAGCCCGCGGCAGCACGTAGGCGTGCCCGTCGTCCCCGGCGAACGTGACGTCGACGAGCGTGGCGTTCGCAGGTACGTCGGTGTTCGGCTCGATCGGGCTCGCCAGACGGCCCATGCCGTATTCGCCAACGTCGAACGCGCTGCGCCACCGCCAGTTCGGATCGGTGTCGCCGTACGGCACGGCCATTTCCGAGAGCGCGGCGCGGTACAGGATCGGGCGCAGCCGGCCGCCGTCCTCGTAACCGACTGTGTGCAGCACCAGCCCTTCGCGTGGGTGCATCGCGTAGCGAAGCTGCCAGTTCTGCCAGCGGATCTGCTGGCCCGAGATCACGAAGCTCGGGCCGTTCGGCTGTACGACGGTGAGCGGTTTCGGCGCCGTTCGCGTTCCCGTGGACTTCTCGTCCAGCTCCTGACTCGGCGGCGGGAGCGGCACGATCCCCGTGTCGATGAATTCAACAACCCGTTCGGCGTTCATGTCCACGAGGACGCCCACACCCTCAATCGGCGCGCCGTAGAAATTGGTCGTGCCGCCCTTGAAATAACAGACCGCGCGAAGCAGCCGTCGTGCTTGAAACTGCCGCGGAACCTGGCCCACTGCCCAGTAGTCGACTTGAACGTCGTTGAAGTCGTCGATGCCGCGTTTGCGCATCGCCTCCTGCCAGCGCGCATCGCCTTTCACCACCCGCACGAGCGTTTCGAACTCGGCCTCGAGCACGATCGGCTGGACGTCTTTGATTTCGGTCCATGAGACGACGCGGGAGGTTTCGAGGTCGACGACTGCCTCGATCGTGAGGTTCCGTTTACGGTCCAGGATCACCGCGAACGCCTGGCGGAAGGTCGCGGCGCCCGGAGTGTAGGCGAGGACGTCACTCTTCGAAGGCTCCTTCAGGACGATCGTGGCAAACAGCGCCGCGTCGGGAAATTGAGGATGAGCGCGCAGCACTGCGGCGGTTGCATCGATCTCGGTCGCGCTTAGCGGATCGAGAGGATGCCCGGGATGCGTGGCTTGCGCAGCCTGCAAGGTCGCGAGGAGCGGCGGCATACAAGCCAGCAGCAGGCGGGCGACGCTGCGGCGAAGAGTCGTGGCATTCATGACAGCTCCGCAGTGATCAGGGCGAATCTTAGCCGGAAACAAGATGCGAGGCCCGGCCTGGGAGCATCGACTGGCGGCAGATCCTGTTCGCAGGTAGCGAGCGAAATCCAAACAACACGCGGGCTAGAACGAGATTCGAGCCTGGACGCCGACCGCGCCGGGGCTCACGCTCGGTGTGACGGCGATCCTCGACTCGCTCTTCCACACGACCGTCGAGCCGACGCGACTGCCGTCAATCAGAAAGCCGAGCGCCGTGCCGCTCAACACCGGAAACAGCCAGGCGGTCGGGACGAGGCTGGGACAGTTGATGCCGTTCTCGTTGCGGCACATTCCTGTGGCGTAACTGCCGAACAGCAGCGACCCGCCCATGCCTATCCCGAATCCGATCAGCGTGCCGTTGACCACCGAGTCGCCCCGCTTGCGAATCGTCTGCAGCGCTCCCAGATCCACGGTGCGCGGCTGCCCGTCGATCGCCAGCCGCAACGTCGAGGCGGAAACGGACTCGACGATGCCGCGCCGCGTGCTTCCGTCGCGAAGCGTGATCGTGACCTCGTCCGCGGGCTTCAGATGCTGCTCGAGATCCTGTGCGCACGCCTGACGGACGGTCCACGGCCACAGCAGGCCCCAGAGTGCCAATGTGAGAAGGATGCGCTGCTCCATATCACTCCTTTCGGACGGACATCATCCCGTCACTAAGGAGTGCGCGATCAGGACAGGATTCGGCTCAGTAGACCCCGACGGTCGTCGACTGGGCGACGCCTCGGAACGGCTTCACACCGCTGATGCCGTCCCAGGGGTATTGGTCGCAGGGAGGCTCGCGCTCGCCTTCGTCGCGCTCCAGGAATCCCGGCACGAAGAATTCCTTCGTCAGCGTCGTCAGCTTCACACGGCCCGACTGGCCGTACTCGACGAGGCGGGTGGGATCGTCGAAATCGACGACTTCGATCACCGCGCGCGGCTGGGGCGCGTGGTAGGTGATCTTGTAGTTGTTCTGTGGTCCGGTCGGCGCGCTGGCCGCGAGCCCCATCAGCGTGTTGCCGTAGGTCGGCGTCATGTAAGCGCCGTCGAGCAGTTCCTCGTGCGCGAACCGGTTCCACTGCGGCGTGAACTCGGTGCCGCCGGAGAAGATGCCGGTGATGCCTGCCTTGTGAATCGTCGTGCCCATCGAATCGAGCCGCAGCGCGAGCGCCTCGAGCAGCTTGGGCGTCGCGAACATGCAGCGGATGTCGTGGCCCGCCTGGAGAATCGTCACCGCCTGATCGATCACGTGCGCTTTGTAGGCTTCGAGGTGCTCGCTCCATCCTTTCTTAATCAGCTTGATCACCCAGCGCGGGTCGAGATCGACGCAGAACGAGATGCCGCCGCGGTACTGCGCGAGGTGCTCGACCGAGAGGCGCAGCCGCCGCGGACCGGATGGCCCGAGCATCAACCAGTTCGATCCGCGGGGGAAGTATTTGTCCGGCAGCGTCTCGCTGAAGTACTCGTAGTCGGTGCGGAAGTCGTTGATTGCCACGCGGGTCTTCGGAATCCCGGTGGTGCCGCCGGTTTCGAAGACGAATACCGGCTTGCCGGCGAAGCCTTGGGGAATCCAGCGCTGCACCGGGCCGCCGCGCAGCCACTCGTCTTCGAACGACTCGAACCGCGAGAGGTCGGCGAAGCTCCTGATCGTCTGCCGCGGATCCCAGCCGAAGGTTTTCGCTTTCTCCAACCAGAACGGGCAACCGGTCGCCGGATCGAAATGCCACGCGATGGTCTCGCGCACCTGCGCGTCGAGCGCTTCACGCGCCGCGCGCGCACGCGTCGCGATATCAGCGGTCGAATCAGACGTCGTCACAAGTGCGGAGTATACTTCAGCCCGTCAATGCGTCCGCTGACGGCGGCAATCCTCATCGCGCTCCTCTATGTACTGCACCAGGATGTCTGGTTCTGGCGCGCCGCGCGGCCGCTCGTATTCGGCTTCTTACCGGTCGGCCTCTTCTATCACGCCGCCTTCACGTCGGCCTGTGCAGTCCTGATGTGGGTGCTCGTGAAACGATCGTGGCCGTCGCACCTCGAAGCTGATGCGCCCGTCATCCCCGTCCGCCGACGCTCGCTCGATGAGATGAGCGAAGGCGGAAAGGTCGGGCCTACATCCCGAGAGCGATGATTCAGGCGGCGGTCGTTTTTGCGTACCTCGGCGTCGCGCTTTACATCGGAATCTTCGCGTTCCGAAAGTCGCGCGGCGCTCCCGACGCCGAGGACTACTTCCTTGCCGGCCGTTCGCTCGGCCCCGCGGTCTTCCTGCTGTCGCTCTTCGGCGCCAACATGACCGCGTTCTCGATCCTCGGCGCCTCCGGCCACGCGTTCGCCAACGGCATCGTCACGTTCGGCCTGATGGCGTCTTCCTCCGCGCTGATCATCCCGGTAAGCCTGTTCGTCATCGGCACGCGGCTGTGGGCGCTCGGCCGGAGAAACGGCTTCATCACGCCGGTGCAGATGTTCCGCGATCGATGGGAGTGCGGCCATATCGGCACGGCGATCTTCGCAGTGCAGGCGGTGCTCCTTGTGCCGTACATCATCATCGCGGTGATGGGCGGCGGCACCACGCTCGCCGCCGTCAGCGGCGGACGGATTCCGTACTGGCTTGGTGGCGCGATCGTGTCGCTGGTCGTGATGGGCTACGTATTCTTCGGAGGGATGCGCGGCACGGCCTGGGTCAACGCCTTTCAAACGACCCTGTTCCTGATGTTCGGCGCGATTGCAGTGGCCGTGATCGGTTCGGGCATGGGCGGGTTCCGGGGCGCGATGGAGTCGCTGCTCGCGTCGCCGTCGACGGCTCCGCTCCTGACGCGCGAGCGGATCTCGCCGCTCTATTTCTTCAGCTATACGTTCATTCCGCTCTCGTCGATCGCGTTTCCGCACATCGGCATCTTCTGCCTCACGGCGAAGCGCCTCGGGCATTTCCGCAAGACTGTCGTGCTCTATCCAATCTGCATGCTGCTCATCTGGCTGCCGTCGGTGTTCCTCGGGGTTGCGGCCAACGCAGCGAAAGACGTGCCGGCGATCGCGGCAAAGCTCGAAGCGCGCAGCACGTTGGCGACCGCCGGTCCCGCCATGGCCGCTGACCAGCGCGACCGGCTCCGCGCGCAGGCGTCCGGCGACGATGTGATTCTGAGGCTCGTGGACGGCTACGCGCCGCTGTGGCTGGCGTCGCTCCTCGGCGCGTGCGTGATGGCCGCGGTGATGGCGAGCGACTCGCAGATTCTGGCGCTTTCGACGATGTTCACGGAAGACGTGTTTGCGTTCTACGGAGGGAAATCCCGGTTCGGCGAGGCGGTGCAGGTCTTTACCGGCCGAGTGTTCATCGTGCTGATTACGCTGGTCGCGTATCTCATCGCGCTCGAAATGCCGCAGTCGATCTTCGATATCGCCACGCAGTACGCGTTTGCTGGTTATTCGGCGCTGTCACCGCTGCTCGTCGCCGCGCTGTTCTGGCGGCGCAGCACGAAGTGGGGTGCGCTGGCGGCCACCCTGTGGACAGCGCTTGCCGTGATGGCTGTCGCGTGGATCCAGCAGACGATCCCATCCCCCCCGCCTGGCGTCGTCGTGCCCGTCTGGTCGGCGTTCGGGTCCGTCGTCATTTCGCGGGCCGCGCAAGGCGCGATGGTGCTCGGCTTCCTGCCGGTCGTCCCGATGACGATCATCTCAGCGTTCCTGATGGTCATCGTCTCGCGGCTGACGCCTTCCGCAATCCCAGCGAACACAACGCTCGCCCGGTATTTCTACCAGGCGTAGGCCGGGTCCTGTGGACCCGGCTCATGGAGAGAGGCGGGTCTAAAGAGCAAGACCCGCCCTACTGGTGATCAGTGACTGAGAACCTCGAGCACCTCGAGAACCTATTGAACCCTGATCAGCAGTGACGCATCATTCCAGAGAGCCATGCCTCGCTGGCTGCGTGCACTGACGCTCGTTGCCGTGACCTCGGTCACAGCAGCATCAGCACAGCCGAGCTCCGTCGGCTGGGGACGCCGCGATCTGCCATACGACGGCCAGTTCACGTTCGTGCGGCTGCGGTGGAGAACCGGCACCTACGCCGCACGCGTCGTGGGAAACGACGTCAACGCGTGGCTGCACGAGTACCCGCGCGCCGAACAGAACCTGATGCGGATTCTGGACGACATCACGCTCATCAACGCCAACGACAAAGGCAGCCTCGTGCTGACGCTCGACGATCCGAAGCTCTTTCAGTACCCGATCGCGATGCTCTGGGAGCCGGGCTACTGGGTGATGACCGACAAGGAAGCCGAGCGGCTGCGCGAATACCTCCTCAAAGGCGGCTTCCTGATCGTCAACGACTTCGAGCTCGATCAATGGGACAACTTCGAGGGGCAGATGCGCCGCGTGATGCCGGGCGCGCGATGGATCCGGCTGAACGGCTCGCATCCGATCTTCGGCACGTTCTTCCGGCTCGAGAAAGTCGATTTCCCGCACCCGCCGCAACATCATCTGTACGGATTCCAGCCGATGTACTTCGCGCTCTTCGAGGACAACGATCCGAAAAAACGCATGCTCGCGATCGCGAACTACAACACCAACCTGGCGGAGTACTGGCAGATGGCCGGCACCGGCTTCATGCCGATCGATTCATCGAACGAAGCGTTCAAGCTCGGCGTGAACTACATGATGTACGCGCTGACGCATTAAAGCTCTGTAATTAAGAATTAAAAATTAAGAATTAAAAACAATGGGGCATCTCCCGACGGTTCTGAGTCGCCGGGTCAAGGCCCCGGTTCTGAGTCGCCGGGTGATGCCCCTCTGTTTTTAATTCTTAATTCCCAATTTTTAATTACAGGTTTTTGTCTACTGCTCGAGCCCCAGCGCCCACCGGATTCCGCCGGTGACGTGCGCGCGGAACACCGGGTCGTTGGTCCAGATGTCGGCGCGATGGCCCATCGATGTGTAGAACACACGCCCGCTTCCGAAATTGCGCGTCCACGACTGCGGATAATCGCCACCGCGCGTCACTTCCGGCAGCTGGCTCAGATCGGAGCGCTCCGTGTCGATGCTCAAGAGCACGTGGACGCGGTCGCGCGTGAATCCCATCGGGATCTTGAAGTTGCCCGGACTGCTCACGTTCTCGGTCGGCCGCGCCGCGTTCCACGGTTCCTTCGCGAAGTGATAGAACTCGTCGACCGCCGGCCAGACGAGCCCGCCGAGCATCCTGGTGGCGGGGTGGTTCGGGTCTTCGATCTTCAAGATGACGATCGCCCCTTGCCTGATCGAACGCCGATAGTACGCCCCGAGCATTTCGCCAAACGGCGTGTAGTCGTAGAACGTCACCGTCGCGCAGTGCGTGCCGATGAGCGCCTTGCCGTTCCGGACGAAATCGACCATTGATTTCTTCTGCGCCTCGCTGAACGGCGGGTTCCCGTTCGTCATCATCATCAGGCCGTCGAACTGATTGAGATACTCCGGCGTGAAGAACGACAGGTCCACCTTGTCGGCGCCCTCGAGTGACGAGGGGCGGTTCGGTCCAATCGTCACGTCGAAGCCGCCGTTCTTGCCAAGCTCCGCCACGACTTTTTCCGCGTTGTCCAGGCTGGCGTGAAACGCAACCCCCGGGTAGGTGAGGAACAGCAGCTTCTTGCGAGGCCCCGTTTGCGCGGGCGCCTGCCCCCGTTGCTGGGTCGAGACGGTCGCGCTCACGCCAAACGCCCCGACAAGAAGGAAGAGAGTGAATGTAATCAGGCGGTGTTTCATGCGCCGAATCATACCGCCGAGCGAATGAAGAATTAAAGATTACAATGACGTCACATTTCGGGGGACTGCCATGAGGCGGCGACTACCTTTTCTGCTTGTCCTGTTGTTCGGCCTGGCTGTCCTCTTCGACAGCGTCACGCGCGCGCAGTCGGCGCGCCCATCGACGGCACGCGGCGAGTGGCCGACCTATGGCGGTGACCTCGCGGGCACGAAGTACTCGCCGCTCGATCAGATCACCAAAGACAATTTTTCGAATCTCAAGCTGGCGTGGCGCGCGCCGTCGCCGGACGCGGTCCTCAGCATGACGCTGCCGAGCGGCGGCGAGTGGACGGCTGAAGGCCGCCTGATCTTCGACGAGCTCAAGCGAATCGATCCGAAGCGCTGGCGCGACAACCAGTCGCCGTTCACCCAGAACTTCAAGGCCACGCCGCTCATGATCGGCGGCGTGCTGTTCCTGAACTCGCCGGCGTCGGTCGGCGCGGCGTACGACGGCAAGACGGGCGCCCAGAAATGGGTGTTCAACCCCAAGAGCTACGAGAACGGCACGACGACGATGAGCGCGCGCTGGAACGAGCGCGGCGTCGCGTACTGGACCGATGGCAGTGAGGAACGGATCTTCTGGGGCACCGGCGACGGCTACCTGATCTCGGTCGACGCGAAGACCGGGCGCCCGGCCGCCGGCTTCGGCCAGAACGGCAAAGTCGATCTGATGGAGGGGTTGCCGCGCGCCAAACGCGCCTCGCGCGATTATCTCAACGCGCTGACCTACTCCGTGCAGTCGCCGCCGCTCGTCGTCCGCGACGTCGTCGTGACGCCGGCGTCCATTTCGTCGCTCATCATCAACAAGGAACAGATTCCCGGCTGGATTCGCGCGTTCGACGTGCGCACCGGCAAGATCAAGTGGACGTTTAAGACAATCCCCTCGCCCGGCGAGTTCGGCAACGAGACGTGGGAGAACGACTCGTGGTCGTACGCCGGGAAGGTGACGACGTGGATGACGTTCAGCGCCGACGAGCAGCTGGGACATCTCTACGTGCCGACGAACACGACGGCGCCCGATTACTACGGCGGCCACCGGCTCGGCGACAACCTCTTCGCTGAAAGCATCCTGTGTCTCGACCTCGAGACCGGCAAGCGCATCTGGCATTTCCAGATGATCCATCACGGTTTGTGGGACTACGACAATCCCGCAGCGCCGAACCTGCTCGACATCAACGTGAGCGGAAAGCCGGTGAAGGCGCTCGCGCAAATCACGAAGCAGGGATTCGTGTATGCGTTCGACCGCACCAACGGCCGGCCGCTGTGGCCGATTGAAGAGCGTCCGGTGCCGCCCTCGGACATTCCGGGCGAGCGGGCCGCGCGGACGCAGCCGTTCCCGACGAGACCCGCCGCCTTCGAGTATCAGGGCGTGACCGTCGACGATCTCATCGACTTCACGCCCGAGATTCGCGCGATGGCGGTGAAGGCGATTCAGGGATTCCGGATTGGGCCGTTGTATACGCCGCCGACGACGGAAGGCACGATTCAACGACCCAGTTCATCAGGCGGCGGCAACTGGGGCGGTGCCGCAGTCGATCCCGAAACCGGCATGCTCTACGTGCCGTCGCGGAACCAGTTCTCCGTCAATCATCTCTCTCCGCAGGATCCGGCGCTCAACGGCAATCTGCGCATGATGCAGACGCCGCCGAGAAATCCGCAGATGCAGGGACTGCCGCTGTTCAAACCGCCGTACTCGCGCATGACCGCCATCAACATGAACACCGGCGATCACGTGTGGATGGTGCCGACGGGCAGCGGCGAACGGACACGCAACCTGCCGGCGCTGCAGGGACTGAAGCTTCCGCCGCTCGGCGGCGACGTGTCGATGAGCGGGCCGCTACTGACCAGGACGCTGTTGATTTACGCGTTGACGACCGGCGGCACCAAAGGCGGTCCGCGTCTCGTCGCGTACGACAAAGCCACCGGCAAGGAGCTGGGTTCGGCCGATCTCCCAGGCACGGCGATCGGCACGCCGATGACGTACCTGATCGACGGCAAGCAGTACATCGCGCTGACGGTCGACGGTCCGTCGCGGCAGAACAGCCTGCCGGAGCTGGTTGCGCTGTCGCTGCCGTAAAGGTCCGGTAGGTCAGGCGGGAGCGCCTGCGGCTATGGCGAAACGCGCGAGCGCGAAGCGCGCTGCGCGTGAGCCATCAGCGTCAGTTCGCGTTGGGGGTGGGGCCCCAACGCCAGTGAAAAAATGTTGGCAGGAGGAATCATGCGCGGCACTTTGATCGCCCTACTCATCGCCATCGGCGCAGTCGTCGCGACCGACTCTCTTACCGCGCAACGCGGCGGGCCGTCTGCAGGCCCTGCGCCGAGCCCGTCAGAGATTCGATCGAACAACAATCAATTCGCCGGCATCTGGAAGCTCGTGAGCCAGGAGCAGCGCGACGCCAAAGGGCAGGTGATCGCGCCGACGCCGGCGGCCGCCGCGAACGCCGAAGGGCGCCTCGGCTTCATCGTCTACGACCCGGCAGGTTACATGGCCGTCGTGATTCAGCAGGGCGGCCGCCAGAAGTTCGCGGGTCAGCAACCCACGCCGGACGAGGCGCGTGCGGCGCTGGGTTCATACACCTCGTACTGGGGATCGTTTTCCGTCAACCAGGCGAACAACATCGTCACGCACCAGACGTTTGGCGCCATCAGCACGGCGATGTCGGGCACCGATCAGGTGCGCGGCTTCACATTCTCGGGCAACCGGTTGACGCTGAGGCCGCCGGTTGGCGCCAGCGGCAATCAGGCGAGCCTGACGTGGGAGCGCGTTCCCGATCTGCCGAACCTCACGCCGACGCATCGAAAGTTCATCGGGTTCTGGAAACTGATCTCCAACGAGAGCCGCAATGCCAAGGGCGAGGTCATCTCCTCGAGTCCCGGCCAGACGGGATTCATCATCTACACCGCCTCGGGCCACATGATGGTGCACATGATGCAGCCGTATCGGCGCCGAAACGTCGGCGGACAGCCGACGCCAGACGAGACGATGGCCACGTACCGGAGTTACACCAGTTACTTCGGACCGTACACGGTCAATGAGTCCGAGAAGTACGTGGTGCATCATCTGATTGGCACGACCAACCCGGGCGGCGTCGGGCGAGACAATCAGCGCTTCTACGAATTCTCCGGCAAGCGTCTGATCCTGAAACCGCCGGTCAACAAGACCGCCAATGGTGAGACGCAGAGCACGATCACGTGGGAACGTATCAGTGACTGAGACATGAAATTAAAAATTGAAAATTAAAGATTAAGAATTCGTTTCCTGGTCCGAACGATGGGGAGTTGCCCACGAGATTCTCGCGCGGGTACGAATTTTTAATTCTTAATTCTCAATTTTTAATTACAGTTTTCACTTATGGCCATGCGTCCGTTGTGCACGCGCCTTCCAGTTGCTGCAGGCGCCCTCGCGATCGCCGCATGGGGTGTGACTCTCCATGGCGACGACTGGCCCGAGTGGCGCGGGAAAGGGCGGCTCGGCGTCTGGAACGAAACGGGGATCGTCGAGACCTTTCCAGCCTCCGGCCTGACTCCGACGTGGCGAACGCCGGTCTATGCCGGATACGCGGGACCTGCTGTCGCGAACGGAAAGGTCTTCGTCACTGACTCGCGCCGGGTGAAAGCCAACCATGCCATCGAGCGCGCGCTGGCGCTCGACGAGCGGACGGGACAGATTCTCTGGACGCGCGAGTGGGAGACCGACTACAGCGGGCTGCAGCTCGTCTACGCGATCGGGCCGCGCGCGACGCCGACCGTTGACGGCGATCGCGTCTACGTGCTGGGCGCGATGGGCAATCTGCTCGCGCTCGACGTCAACACCGGCCAGGTCCTCTGGCAGAAAGACTACGTCAAGGATTTCAACACGTCGATTCCATCGTGGGGCATCACCGGTGCGCCGCTCGTCGATGGCGATCGATTGATCTGTCTGGTCGGCGGTGAGCCGGACGCCAAGGTCATGGCGCTCGACAAACGCTCCGGCGCGGAGATCTGGCGCTCGCTCTCGTCGGAAACCGAGCCCGGATACAACCAGCCGATCATTTTCGAACAGGCCGGCGTCCGCCAGCTGATCATCTTCCATCCCACCGGCTTCAGCTCGCTGGATCCCGTTACTGGCAAGGTGTACTGGGAAGTCGAGCATCGATCGCAGATGGGCATCGTCGTCGCGACGCCGGTCAAGAGCGGACCGTTGATGTTCTTTACCTCGCAGTACGGCGGCGCTCGTATGCTCAAGCTCGATGAGTCCAAACCGAACGCGTCGGTGTTGTGGACCGGCCCTGGCGAGCAGGATCCGGGCATGACGCACGACACGCCCAACACGCTGAACTCGGTGATCAGCACCCCGGTGCTCTACGACGGTTATGTGTACGGCGTCGACAACGACGGGCAGCTGCGGTGTCTCGAGGCGGCCACCGGCAAGTTGATCTGGAAGACCGACGCGCTCCTGAAAGAGCACGCGATGTATGGCACCGCGTTCTTCGTCAAGAACGGCGACCGGTTCTTCATCACCAACGATCGCGGCGAGCTGGTGATAGCCACATTGTCGCCCAAGGGTTTCGGCGAGATCAGCCGGACCAAGCTGATCGAGCCGACCCACCCGTACGTCCGCCGGCGTCAGTTCCCCAACGTCCTCTGGTCGCATCCCGCTTACGCCAACCGTCACATCGTCATTCGCAACGATCAGGAAATCATCCGGTTCTCGCTGGCCAGCGGGTCGTAGGATGCGTACGCGAGTCGTTCTCGCGGCGCTGCTGTTCGTGGCGCCAACGACCGTCGTAGGGCGGGTCTTGCTTTTCAGACCCGCCGCGAGCCGGGTCCAAAAGGACCCGGCCTACATGCAGAACGTGCAACAGAATGCGGGCGCTGCTACGCGGAAGGTTGTCGTGATCAGCGACCTTCACATGGGCGAGGGCCGCGACCCGTCCGGCAAGTGGCAGCCGTACGAAGACTTCAGGTGGTCGACGGAATTTGCAGCGTTCGTGACCTCGATTGACCGCGAGGGGCGGAGCGTGGTCGATCTGATTCTGAACGGCGACACGTTCGAGCTCCTTCAGTCCGCAAACGGCAACTGCGCCGGCGCCGCGTCCGGGCTCGGCTGCACGGAGGCTGAAGCGCTCGCTCGACTCGAGCGCGTGCTGCGAGCGCACGATGCCGACCTCAAGGCTCTCGGACAGTTTGCGCGCGCCGGTTCCAATCACCTGGTGATCGTTCCCGGAGATCACGATGCGGCGCTGCTGTTCCCTGTGGTCAAACGCCGCGTGGAGCAGGCGCTCGGGGTTCCTGCCGGTCGCGCGGAAGTGGCTTCGTCCGGGCACTGGGTTTCGGCCGACGGACAGATTTACGCCGAGCACGGACATCAGATCGGCGCGAACGCGCACAAGTTCGAGAACTGGCCCTCGCCGTTCGTCCGCCGCGCCGGCAGCGAGACGCTCGCCCGCCCCTGGGGTGAGGCGGTGATTCAGGAGCTCTACAACCGCTACGAACCTCGTTTCCCCATTGTCGACAACGTGGCCGTCGCCGGCGTCGGGGTCAAGTTCGCACTCGCGTCCGACCCGGCCGATCCCGGTGATCTGGCAGCGCCGCTGGTCCGCTATCTCCTCTTCGCCATTTCGTTCCAGCAATTCCGCATGGAGCTCGACGACGGCGACACCGAGCCGCCGATCTGGGACGTCGCGCAGGTGCGATCGCAAGGCCCCGCGTTTCTCGTCTCGAGCCTGCCCGACGACGACCGGCTCAAGCCCCTCGCATCAAAGGCGCTCGGCGACGGCCGGCTCGCAAAAACAATGGACCAGCTGAGCGACGATGAGATCGTGACGCTGTGCGATTACCGAGCCGCGATGAGACGCTCGCGACGCCGGTTCGAGCCGGTGCCGACGCAGTTCGCGCCGCGCGGGCCTGCGGTGACCGAATGCCCACGCTCGCCCGACACGCGCGGCGGCGTGTTCGATTACTTCTGGCGCTCGCGCGACCTGACCTTCGGGCGTCACCTCGAGATGGTCGCGAAAAGCCTCCCGGCCCGCGGAAAACCGATCGGCGTGTTCGTGCACGGCCACTCCCGGTTGCCCGATCGCTCGCAGTCGGGCGCCAACATGATCAGCGGCGGGCTGCTGAAGATTCCGATGGAGGGGTTCTCACCGGTTCGCCGCGCGCTGACGCCGATCGTGATCAACGACGGCGCGTGGCAGCGGACGATCACGCCGGTGCAGCTGGAGCGGCTCGCCGCCGATCGCGGCGTTCCCGAAAGGGAATTGTTCAGCGTGCTGCAGCCCGAAGACCTTGCGCCCTGCTATAGCTTCGTCGAGATCGACCTCGCCGCCGGCGCGCCGGTTCCCGCCACGAAATACTGGCGCCAGTCCACTGCCGGCGATTGGTCGATAGCAGCGACCTGCGGACGATAGATCGCGCCCGAGCTGCCCGCCTTCGCGCTTCGCGCTTCGGCGAGGTCTCGCCGAAGCTCGCTTGAATTCCCCGCGAGCGGAGGCGGAAAGCTCGGGCCTACGTACGTTTGTGAATTGCCCGCCCTGCTGTACGTAGGCCCGACCTTCAGGTCGGGCGTTCGGCGATCAATCGAAAATCACCCAATCGAAAATCGCAAATCGAGTATTCTCACGCCATCATGGCCACAGTCCAGCCTTCATACCGCCCAACTCGCACGCCTCTGACGCCAATTCAGTGGGTGATCTGCGTGACCGCGGCGATCGGGTTCGCGTTCGATTCGTTCGTGCTGCTGATGGCGCCGCTCGTCGTGCCGCCGGCGCTCGTCGAGCTGCTCGGCGTGCCGGCCTCCAACCCGCGTGTCAATTCCTGGGTTGGGTTCATGCTCTACATCCCCGCGGTCGCGGGCGGCATCTTCGGACTGCTCGGCGGCTACCTCACCGATCTCCTCGGCCGCCGACGCGTGCTCGTGTGGAGCATCCTGCTCTACGCGCTGTCGGCGCTCGCCGCCGGATTCTCGACCTCGGTCTATTGGCTGCTCTTCTGGCGTTCCTGTTCGTTCGTGGGCGTGTGTGTCGAGTTCGTCGCTGCGGTTGCGTGGCTGTCGGAGCTTTTCCCCGATCCGAAACAGCGCGAGGCCGTCGTCGGTTATACGCAGGCGTTCGGCTCGCTCGGCGGCGTCATGGTCACCGCCGCCTACTACTTCGTGGTCACGTACGGCCATACGCTGCCGGCGGTCAACGGCGGCCACGAGGCGTGGCGCTACACGCTGATGACCGGCGTGATCCCGGCCATTCCGCTGATCGTCATCCGGCCGTTCCTGCCGGAGTCGCCGGCATGGCGGGAGAAGAAAGCAGCGGGCACGCTCAAGCGGCCGCGCCTCACCGAGGTGTTCGACGCGCGGTATCGACGGACGACGCTGGTGACGACGGTGATGATGGCGTGTTCGTATGCTGCCGCGTTCGGTGCGATCCAGCAGGTACCACGCATCGTGCCCGGTTTGCCGGGAGTCCGCGAGCTGGCGCGGCCCGCGCAACAGCAGGTCGTCGCCGCGGCCCAGCAGTTTCAGGAAACCGGTGGTCTGCTGGGACGGATCGTCCTCGCATTTCTGGCCATCAGGATCGTGAGCCGGCGCAAACTTCTGCGAGTGTTCCAGATCCCGGGCCTCATTCTGCTGCCGCTTGTCTTCCTGTTCCCGGCGGTCAGCAATCTCACGCTCCTCGAATGGGGAGTCTTCGTGGTCGGTTTCATGACGATCGCGCAGTTCAGTTTCTGGGGAAACTATCTGCCGCGGGTGTATCCGACATACCTGCGCGGCACAGGCGAAAGCTTCGCGGCCAACGTCGGCGGCCGTATGATCGGCACGTCTGCGGCGCTCGTCACGACCCAGTTGGTTCCGTACATGCCGGGCGGTTCGACGCCGACGCAGCTCGCGTACGCGTGCGCGATCGTCGGCACAACCGTCTATGTGATCGGCTTCATCGCCAGCTTCTCGCTACCTGAGCCGAAGAGAGACGAATTACCCGAATAAGCTGTTGTGTGTAGGCCGGGTCCTTTTGGACCCGGCTCCAGGCGGGTCTAAAAAACAAGACCCGCCCTACATCAGCATCAGGCGAACGATTACCGATGTCGTCGATTACATCAACTACGCCGCGAACGGTGCTCGACACCACGCGGCTGAAATATCTGCAGGCGCTCGAGCGCAAGGTGCTGTGGCTCGCGGTCTGGATGATTCACCACGCCAATCACATCCGGCCGAAGCGCGACGGACTGAAAGTCGGCGGCCACCAGGCATCGTCGGCTTCGGTCGCGACGCTGATGACGGCGCTGTACTTCGACGTCCTCAGCCCGTGGGATCGCGTGGCGGTGAAACCGCACGCGAGTCCGATCTATCACGCGATCCAGTACCTGCTCGGACGCCAGTCGCGCGCGAACCTCGAGCGCTTCCGCGCGTTCGGCGGCGCGCAGGCCTATCCGTCGCGGACCAAGGATGCCGACGACGTCGACTTCTCGACCGGATCGGTGGGACTTGGCGTGGCGATGACCAGCTTTGCCGCGCTGGTCCGCGACTATCTGAGCCTGAAGCAATTGGTTGCCGCCCCGATCTCGTCGGGCCGGATGATCGCGCTGGCCGGGGACGCGGAGTTCGACGAGGGAAATATTTTCGAGGCGCTGATCGAATCGTGGAAGCACGACGTGCGCAACGTCTGGTGGGTCATCGATTACAACCGCCAGAGCCTCGACGCGGTCATCACCGATCGGTTCTTCACCCGTCTCGACAACGTCTTCCGCGGCATGGACTGGCGGGTCGTGACGATGAAGTACGGCACGCTGCTGCAGCGGGCGTTCCGCCGCCGCGGCGGCGAGGCGCTGCGCGACTGGATCGATGCGTGTCCCAATTCGATGTACTCGGCGTTCGCTTACAAGGGTGGCGCGGCGTGGCGCGACCACCTGACGCGGGATCTCGGCGACACGAGCGGGATTCGCGAGATCCTCGATGAGCACGACGACGAGCAGCTCCACCGGTTGATGACCAACCTCGGCGGTCACGATCTCGAGTCGATTCTCGAGGCGTTCCACGGGATCACCGACGATCAGCCGACGGCGTTCATCGCATACACGATCAAAGGATTCGGCCTGCCGCTGGCCGGCCACAAAGACAACCACGCGGGGGTGATGACTCCGGAGCAGGTCGAGACGCTGAAGCGCTCGATGAGGGTGCCGGGCGGTCAGGAGTGGGATCTGTTTACCGGTCTCGACGTCGCGCCGGACGAGATGCGCGCGTTCATCGAGTCGGTGCCCTTCATGCAGCCGGGTCGCAGCGGCGCCGACGGCCGCCGGTACCGGGCCGAACGGGTCGTGGTCCCTGCGGCGTTGGAGGCGCCGACCGGCGAGACGCTTTCGACCCAAGCGGGGTTCGGCCGACTGCTCGCGGATATCGCGCGCGCGCACCCCGGGCTCGCCGATCGCATCGTCACGACATCGCCGGACGTGACGGTCTCGACCAACCTGGGCGGCTGGGTGAATCGCCGCGCGATCTTCGACGCCCACGATCGCAGCGATGCGTTTCGCGACGAGCGCATCACGTCGCCGCAAAGCTGGACGATGTCACCGCGCGGGCAGCACATCGAGCTGGGCATTGCGGAGAGCAATCTGTTCATCCTGCTCGCGGCGCTCGGGCTCTCGGGACCGCTGTTCGGATCGCGGCTGCTGCCGATCGGAACGGTGTACGACCCGTTCATCGCGCGCGGACTCGACGCGCTCAACTACGCCTGCTATCAGGATGCGCGGTTCATTCTCGTCGGCACGCCGTCGGGCGTGGCGCTCGCGCCTGAAGGTGGCGCGCATCAGTCGGTCTACACGCCGCTGATCGGCATGGGGCAGCCCGGGCTCACTGCGTTCGAGCCCGCGTACGTCGACGAGCTGTGCGAGATCTTGCGCTGGAGCTTCGAGCATCTGCAGGCAGATGAGGGTGGCGCGGTGTACCTGCGGCTGTCGACGCGGCCCATCGCTCAGCGCTCGCGCACGCTCACCGACGATTTCCGGCGCCAGATTCTCGACGGCGCCTACTGGCTGGTTCCGCCCGGCCCCGGCGCCGAGCTTGCGATAGTTGCCTCGGGCCCGGTCGTGGTCGAAGCGCTTGAAGCGCATCGCGAGATCGCCGAGGACATTCCGGATGCCGGTCTGCTAGTGGTGACGTCGCCCGATCGGCTGCACCGCGAGTGGCGCGGTCGAGCGGCTGCCGACGGACCATCACACATCGAGCAGCTCTTGAGCAGGTTGTCGGATACGGCCGGTCTCGTCACCGTCATCGACGGACATCCGGCGACGCTGTCGTGGCTGTCGTCGGTTCGGTGTCAGCCGATTGCGACGCTCGGCGTCGAGCGTTTCGGGCAGTCGGGCGACATTCCCGATCTGTACCGCGCGTACGGCCTGGACGCGGATGCGATCGTCGGCGCGGCCGCGCGCGTGTGCGTGACGTCCTGGAGAAAACGGAGCGGACGGAGTTAACGGTTAAACCACGGGGACACGGAGCCACGGAGACGACACGGAGCTGAGCGTTCGACGCCCGCAAAGCGGGCAGCGATGAGATGAAGGCCCGTTGCAAAATGCAAACTGCATTGATCGGGTGTTTGCATTTTCAACGGTCCTTCATCTCATCGCAGGCCGGCCTCCGGCCGGCCGTCGAACGCACAGTTCTTTCCGTGCGTTCTCCGTGTCGCCGTGACTCCGTGGTTATCCGTGGCCTCCGGATCGCCGCGCTCAGTTGTGCGAGGCGGCGCCGGTGATCTTCGCGACGATTTCTTTGGCCCTGGGCAGGCTCACGGGGCAGGAGGGATCGTCGATCCGGCACTTCGCGACCGTCAGGCCGCAGCCGCAGGTGCACCCTTCCTCATTCAGCGCAAGCAGAACTTCTGTTCGCTTGGCCGCAGGCATTGAACCGAGATCGATCCCGGGAATCTCTTTCACCGCCGCCGCGTTCTCGACCCCGACGGGTTTCTCGTTCAACTCGACCTTGACGACCTCCGCGTTGGCGCTGAGGCCAGCCAGGACTCGCGCGCCGGCTTCCGTTTCGCGCGCGTTGAGCATCCCGACGTTCTTCTGCGCCATCTTCCCGTCACGATCCAGCACGAACGTGGTTGGAAGCGCCATCACCGTTGGAAACAGCTTCCGCAGCTCCGGCGTCGACATCGCGATCGGATAGTTAATCTTGTGGTCGGCGACGTAGCGCTTCACCACCTCGACGCCCTCTTCATCCTCGGACAGGCCGAGGATGACGAGCTTGTCGCGGTATTTTTCCTGGAGCGCGATCAGGTCGGGGATTTCCGCACGGCACGGCGGACACCAGGTCGCCCAGAAGTTCACCAGCACGACCTTGCCGCGCCAGTCCATCGATGACGTGGTCTTGCCCTCGATATCCGTGACGGTAAACGCCGGGACGTCGACCGGCTCGCGAAGCAGCCGCACCGTGACCTTGTCGCCGGTGTCGCTGGCGATCGTGTCCGGGCCGCCCGCGCCGCTTCTCCCGCACGCAGGCAGGTAGATGAGTACGGCCGCACCGATTGCCACGCCGATCGCCGTCCGCGGTCTCGATTCCATCCATCAATCGTAACCCGAAAAACCACCGGCAGGAGCGCCGCTGAAAGAAGTTAGAATCGAGCGCCATGATCAGACAGCCCGTATCGGCGGTTGCCGCAGCGCTGGTAGTGCTGCTGACGCTCGCAACCGCTGCGCAATCCAACCGGACCTTCAAGACACGACTCTCAGCCGTACCGGTGCCTGCTTTCTCCGCCAACGTCGTCGGCACCGGATCGGTGACGGCGACGCTCAGCGGAATGAAGCTGACCATTAACGGCACGTTCGACGGCCTGGCGTCGCCCGCGACCGTTGCCCGTCTTCATAAAAGCCCGAAGCCGGGCATCAGAGGACCGGCGCTGTTCGATTTGACGGTGAGCAAAGCCACCAGCGGGACGATCACCGGAACCTTCGATCTCACCGCCGCGCAAGTACAGGAAGTTTCACAAAACAGGTACTACGTTCAGCTTCATAGCGAAAAGGCTCCGGACGGAAATCTCTGGGGCTGGCTGATGGTGCAGGAGAACCGTCGGTGAATTGCGCCCGACCTGAAGGTCGGGCCTACGTACTGATGGTGCAGGAGAACCGACGATGACAAACCAATCGAGCGAGCGGCGGAGATCGCCCGAGCTGAAGCTCGGGCCTACATCTGGACGTCGCCTCTGGACAATCGGCCTGTCGCTTGCGATTTTCACCGTTGCGATCGTATCCGCGCAGCAGACGGCGTCACCCGTGTATACCGCGGCGCAGGCCGCCGCGGGCCGCGCAGCGTATGAAGAGCGGTGCGCCGCCTGCCACCTGACGGATCTCGGCGGGCGCAACGAAGCTCCGCAACTCGCCGGCAACGACTTCATCAACACCTGGCGCAACCGCAGCACCAAGGATCTCTACGACTTCATCTCGGGGACGATGCCGCCCGACGGCGCGACGCTCACGCCCGAGCAGTACACGAACATCGTCGCGTACCTGTTGCAGCAGAACGGCGCCGCTGCAGGCACGCAGGCGTTCGCGCAAACTGTCGTCGTACCGATTGGCTCGGTAGCAACAGGGCAGCGTCCGACTGCTGCGCCGCAAGTGGCGGCAGGCGCCGGCGGAGGACGTGGAGGCGCAGCGGGCGGCGGACGGGGTCAGGCGCCCGGCGGCGGGCGCGGTGCCGGCCGCGGCGGTGCGCTGGACGACGACATCCCGACCGGACGAGGACGCGGACAGGCAGGACCTGCGGTGGCGCGCGGCCTGACCGTGAAAGGCGAGGTCAGGAACTACGTGCCCGTCACCGACACGATGCTCCGCAATCCGCCTGCCGGCGACTGGCTGATGGCTCGGCGCAACTATCAAGGCTGGAGCTACAGCCCGCTCAACGAAATCACGCGCGACAACGTGAAGGATTTGAAACTCGCGTGGGTCTGGGCGATGCGCGAAACCGGCGGCGCGAATCAACCGATGCCGCTCGTCCACAACGGCATCATCTATTTGTACAACACCGGCAACGTGATCCAGGCGCTCGACGGCAGGACCGGCGAGTTGATCTGGGAGAACGAAGTGGGACCGCTGGCGCAAGTGGGCATGGGCTCGATGCGCAACATCGCGATCTTCGAGGACAAGATCGTCTTCTCGACGACGGACGCGAATCTCGTGGCGCTCGACGCGCGCACCGGTCAGCAGATCTGGAAATCGGCCTACGCGGATGCGTCGCGCGGGTTCTCGACGACGAGCGGGCCGATCATCGCCAAAGGCAAAGTCATTCAGGGACTCCTCGGGTGCGCTCGGTATGGTCCCGATCGCTGCTACATCAGCGGGACGGACGTCCAGACCGGCAAGCTCGCGTGGAAGTTCAACACCATCGCACAGGCCGGCGAACCGGGCGGCGATACGTGGGGCAAGCTCTCCGACATGTTCCGCAAGGGCGGCGAGACGTGGATCACCGGCAGCTACGATCCCGATCTCGGTCTCACCTACTGGGGCATCGCGCAGGCGAAGCCGTGGATGCCGGCGAGCCGCGGCACGTCGATCTTCGACGCGGCGCTGTACTCGTCCGCCACCGTCGCGCTCAATGTCGACGACGGCAAGCTCGCCTGGCATCACCAATTGATCCCCGGCGAGTCGCTCGACCAGGATGAGGTCTTCGAGCGCGTGCTCGTCGACGTGGGGCCCGAGAAGTACGTGTTCCAGATCGGCAAGGCAGGCATTCTGTGGAAGCTCGATCGGCGCAACGGCAAGTTCGTCGGCGCCAAAGAAACGGTGTTCCAGAACGTCTTCGATCGAATCGATCAGACGACCGGCGTCCCGACCTACCGCGCCGACATCGTCGAGCAGCAGACGGAGACGTGGATTCAGGCGTGCCCGAGCACCGAGGGCGGCCACAACTGGCAGGCGATGACGTATCACCAGCCGAGCAACCTGCTGATCATTCCGCTGAGCCAGTCGTGCATGGAGATGTCGGGAAGGAAAGTGGACCTGCGCGAAGGCGGCGGCGGGACGAACGCCGATCGCCGCTTCTTCGAGATGCCCGGCAGCAACGGCAACGTCGGCAAGCTCGCCGCCTACGATCCGGCGACGATGAGGGAGGTCTGGAGCCACGAGCAGCGCGCGGCGTTCCTGACCGCCGCGTTGTCGACGGCAGGCGGCGTCGTGTTCATCGGCGATCTCGATCGTCACTTCAAGGCGCTCGATGTGAGGAACGGCAACATCCTGTGGGACACGCGGCTCGGTACCTCGGTCCAGGGATTCCCGGTCTCGTTTTCGGCCGGCGGCAAGCAGTACATCGCGGTGACGACGGGACTCGGCGGCGGCAGCCCACGCCAGGTCCCGCGCACGATCGAACCGGAAATCGTGCATCCAAACAGTGGCCAGGCGCTCTATGTGTTCGAGCTGCCGGAGAAGCGATAGATTGTCGATTTGGTGATTGTCGATTGCCGATTTATTTGATGATTCACTAAATAAGTCGCAAATCATCAGGTCGAGAATCGAAAATCAACAGGTTTCGTTTTGGCGTGTCGTACTAATGCGGTTCTATTGCGATCGCCCGCGCGCCGCGATCGACCACACGGCTTCCACTCTGTCTTTGCGAATGGCGTAGAGCTGGTCGTATTCGTTCACGACCGGATCGCAATGCGGGACGATCAGCTCCAGCTTGTCGCCCACTTTGTAGGAGCGGCCGGCCTTCTCGTAGCGAATCACGCCGAATTCGTCGGACCCGGCGTTGTAGTTGAAGTCTTTTTCACCGACGACCCACGGGCCTGGTTTGTTCAGGGTCAAGGCTTTCGCGCCGGCGTCGGTGGTGATCGATCCGGGAAAATAGGTGTTCAGAACCGTCGTCACGACCGTCAGCGACGAGGCGAAATCGTTGAAGACCTCTTCATTGCTCTCGCCGCCGATCTCGAGGTACTGGCAGTCCATGAAGATGTAGCTGCCAACCTGCACGTCGGTGACGCCGGAAACTCTCGGCAGGATGTTGTAAGTGCCGGTGCCGCCGCCGCTGAAGATTTCCGTGTTCAGTCCCGCACGCTTCATTCGCTCGAACGTGTCGACCGAGGGCTCGAATCGCTTCAAGGTCTGCTCGAGCCGCGTCTTGAACCCCTTGATGTGCTGCGCGCCGCCGTCGTAGCTGATCAGGCCGCGTAACTTCAGGTTTGGCAGCGTGTCGACGAGTTCGGCGAGCGCGATCGCCGGATCGCCGGCGGGCACACCGGAGCGCGTTCCGATCGCGACATCGACCACCACGTCGGCGACGATGCCCGCTTCCCTGGCGGCGTCATTCAGATCGCGGGCGTTTTGCGGGTAGTCGACCGCCTGAATGAACTGCCGGTTGCTCTTGCGCAGCTTCATCGCCCCGCGGATTTTGGCGGGCGTGACGTTGGACGTCGTCATCAGGATCTTGTCGATGCCATTGGCAACGAAGGCCTCGGCCTCACTGAGCTTGGCCGCGCAGATGCCGATCGAGCCGCTGGACAATTGCAGCCTGGCAATGGCGGGGCACTTGTGCGTCTTGCCGTGCGGACGGCTCGCGACCTTCGTCGCCGCCAGTTTCTGGCGCATGGTGGCGAG
>Ga0114129_10002752_pt1 | contig 24500 bp, 21 predicted proteins | sample RhiMetdeltSRZDD1_FD_80071 | JGI IMG/M metagenome (GOLD analysis project Ga0114129, IMG submission 80071) | Populus rhizosphere microbial communities from Tennessee, USA - Rhizosphere MetaG P. deltoides SRZDD1 (version 2) (version 2) | ecosystem: Host-associated > Plants > Roots > Rhizosphere >...
CGGAACCGCGGTCGCGGAGCGGCGGAACATCAACGTGCCCGACGTCACGCAATTAGAAAACTACCTCGCCTGCAGCACGGAGACCCGGTCCGAGCTGGTCGTGCTCATTCGGAGCGGCGAGCGTATTCACGGCCAGATCGACATCGATAGCCACGAGCCCGCCGCGTTCGACGAATCGGCGGAGCATGAAGTGCAACGAGTCGCGGACTTCTTAGCCCCGCTCTACGAGGCGTGGACCAAGGGCCGTGGTGCCTGATCTGTCGCCGTCCTCCTTCCCTGCCGAATCCGTCCGCCTTCTGGACGGTCTGGCCGCGCTAATGCGGGCCGAGTCCCCGCAAATGGCGGCGGATGCGCTCATGCAGCTACTCGAGGAGGACCACGCTATCGAAGCCAAGGTCTGGCTCGACTGCTCGGGCGAACGCTTTGAAACCGAGTGGTCGCGGGGCCCGACCATGATGCCCAGAGACGCGTTTCTCGCCGATCTTCGTCGCCGCGCCGCCGAAGGCTCACCGGTTCTGGCCGCCGATCCGGACCGCGATGTGGAATGGTCCGCGCTCCCGGTCCCGGGCCGCGAAACGTGCTCGGGTGTGCTCCTGGTCGCCCATCCGAAAGCCGCCCCGCCTGATCCCTCGCGCCTGGCCATGCTCGTATCCATGTTCGGGGCCAAGATCCTCCACTTTCGCAGTCAGCACGAAGCCACCCAGGATCGCGAGCGCAGCGCCGGCTGGTTCAAAACGCTCGACGATCAAATTCGCATTCTCGAAGGCGAGCGCCAAAAATTGGCCGCCTTGGTCAACAAGACCGACGCGGCGGTATTCGTGACCGATCCCGAGGGACGGATCACCTGGGTGAACCCGGTCATGAGCCGCCGGCACGACCATTTGCGCCATCGCATCCCGCCCGATTCGACCTGCCGCTTGCTGTGCGGCACCCCAACCGGATGCGACAACTGCCCCGTGCGTCTCGTCCGTCAGGGCGCGGGCGTCATCCATCAGGAACGGTGGGAGCGTCGCGAGGAGGGCACGCGCACCCTGTACGTCTCTGCATTCCCGGTGCGGTCGCCGGAGGGGCTGGTGAGCTCGGTCCTGGTCATGATCCAGGACATCACGGATCTGCAGACCTTGCGTCGATCCGAAGCTCGCTATCAGCTTCTGTTCGAACGCAGTGCCGACGCGATGGTCATGGCGATGCCGGGAACGCTCGATATCGTGATGGCGAATCGCCAAGCGCGCGAAATTCTCGGGTTGGATCCGGCGCAGGCGCCGGCTTCCAACCTGATCGAGCTGCATCCGGCCGTGTTGCGTCCCGACATGAAGCGACGTTACGACGCGCTCGCCGCCGGGTCGGCCCTGGAGAATCTCGAGGTCGGAGTGATCAGCAAACAAGGCACGCGCATGATGAACGCGACCGGGTCCGTATTCGATCTCGACGGCACGGACGTGCTGCTCTTGGAGTTCCGGGACGTGACCCGCTTGCGTGAGCTACAAGCCGAGCTGGCGCGCGCCGACCATTTGATCGCGCTCGGCACCATGAACGCCGGCATCGCCCACGAGTTCAAAAACCGGCTCGCGCCATTGCGCATGTTCGCTCAGCTTTTGGCCACGGATCGTTATGATCCCGAGCGCATTCTCGCCCACGCACCCCTCATCCTCCGCGAGGTGGATCGGCTTTCCACCCTGGTTCGCGATGTTCTCGATTACGCCCGTCCCCAGGTTCCGCATCCCGACCGTGAGGATCTCGCGCGGATCGTGGAGGACCTCACCGGGGAATGCGGCAAGGATTATGCGCAATCGATCGAGGCGGCGCGCATTCAAGTGGAGTTTCACCGCGGCCCCACCTTGCCGGTCGTCTGGATCGACGGCGGACAAGTACGACGAGCGTTCGTGAACCTGTTCAAGAACGCCCTCGAGGCGCTCGAGGGTCACACGGGCGAGCGCGTCCTTCGCGTGGACGTGACCAAAGACGGTTCCGACGTATTGCTCGCCATCACCGACAGCGGGCCCGGCATCGCTCCCGATGCTCTCGGGCGGATCTTCGATCCCTTCTATACCACCAAGGGACCTCGGGGCACGGGTCTCGGGATGAGCATCACCCGTTCTCTCATCGAAGCGAACGGTGGGGCCATCCGCGTGGACAGTTTACTTTCACGCGGTACCCGCGTTGAAGTTCGTTTCCCGGGATTCCCGGACACGAGCGAGCGGCCCGAGGAGCGGCGGCAAGCGGCATGAATCCAACCATTCTGGTCGTGGAAGACGAGCAGGCCATGCGCCTTCTCTTGCGGGAATTCCTGGAGATTCTCGGCTACAACGTCATCGGGGCCGAGCAAGGAAAGGAAGCCATCGAGCTCTCGCGCAACACTCCGGTCGACCTCGCCTTCCTGGACATGAACCTGCCCGACATGAACGGGCTCGAGCTCATGCACCGCTTGCGGGAAGCCGGGGCGGTGTTTCCCTTCGTGGTGCTGAGCGCAAACCTACGCGAGTCGTTCTCGGGAGACGTGACCCCGCTCGGGGTACGCGAGATCCTGGAGAAGCCGGTTGACCTGGACGTGCTCGAGACGGTGGTCAAGACGATCTTGAGCGCAGCGGCTTAGCCGCCGGTATCAGTGGATACCGGGCTTGTCGTTGTCGCCGTTACGAATCGGGTCCCTGAGCCGGCCGGTTTGGCGCGTGAGCGGATCTTCACTGATTCCGATCGAGGGCAACCGGTAACCTTCCCGGCCCATCAGGTCGTCGAGTCCCTGGAAGAATCGATCTTGCGACGATTCCCGGTCGAGAAGCGCCATGACCTCGGTGACGAGTTGTGGAGGCGGTGCGCCCCCCGAGGGATTGGCTCCGGCCAGAGCTTTGCCTAGCTTCTCCAGGGGCTCGCCGCGATATCCCTTGGTCCACGCGGCGTTCACGACATCGAACGAGGTTCCGGTGGGAAGGCCGGATGCGACCAGCACCCCGAATGTGATCACCGGGGACTGCGCAGCGTCCACTGGTTTCTGTTCCTCACGGGCCAGGGTGATGGAGCGGGTGACTTCATCTTTACTCACGCCAAGACCAAGCACCCATGCAACGTCATCAATGGCCTCACGACGTGTATTCATGTTGGTGGTTTGACCCACCGCATCCACGAGCGCGGCGGCTTCACGCAATCGGTGCTCTGCGGTCGCCACGACGGGGTCGATGCGATTGGCAGAATAACCTTTCGCCACCCCTTGAACGTAAAAGCTCAGCACCGTGTTGAGGGGCAGGCCTTCCTCCCCCAATCGCGCGGTGTTCTCGAGCCATGCGGCAACGGTGGCCATAGGTAGCGTTTCTGCATCGATGTGATCGATGAGAGAGCGCGCCATTTCTTCGTTCGCACCCGCCCGTACCGCGCGCTCGGTCGCCTGCGCGAGGGCTTGTTGTGCGGCATCACTTCCACGTGCTTGCAACGAAGATTCAAGCTCCGCGGACAGCACAGGAGTGTCTGCCCAGGCGCACGTAGTCCACAGGGCGGAAGCGATGACGATCGAAAACGCGAGCGGCCGTCCGGTCAGAAACCGTAGCTTCATTGTTGGTCCTTCACGCCGGCGAGCCCCCCGCAAACGCCGCCAGCAAACCCCATTGTACGCGCAGTCGGGAAAAAGAGCGCGGATAAACCCCTCCCGTGAACGCCATCTTGGACGGTTTCCTTCCCCGGGAGTTACAACTCATCCTTTTCCCTCGCAAGGGGTTAGAACCCATCTTATTATGGCTCGGGGACTTCCAGAACCCCCCGGACCCCGCCAAAGCCGTCGTCCTCGGTCCGGGGCGCCTCGGGAGGGGCCTGCCAAACCCCGTCCACGACGAAGGCGTACCGCCAGATACCGGGTTTAAGGGGTACCGTGGTTTCCCAGACCCCGCCCTTGAAGGGACCCCGGAGGGGGTTCCGTTCCACGCTCCACCCGTTCCAGTCCCCCACCAGCGAGACGGAACGCGCCTTCGGAGTCCGGTATCGGAATCGCACTCCATCCTTGCTTATTTCGGGGGCCAGCCTCCGCGCGGGAGTGCGGGTCAAAACCGTGGATCCGGAATGCGTGGAGACTAGCTGAAATGCAAAGCCGGCGGAGATCCGAGCCTCATCGAATTGAAAGTCAGCCACGTTGGACAACTGATGAAGAAAGCTGCCGTCCATGAACACGCTAACGCGGGATGACACAGGTCGTCCCACGCCGAATCCGTATTGCCAGCTGTCGTCCCAGCGTTCCTTGGTCGGATAGTTCTGAAACGAACGGTGGCCGTATGCAAGAATCGGCGTCAAGGTCAGAGAGAGAGGGAGATTGAACCGCCCGCGGATAAGCGCCGTGGGGCCCTCGTATTCCGATTCAGGCACGTCGGAATCGAGCCATCGGTAAAGGAGCTCCAGGGTGACATGATTCCGCTGTCCCAAACGTCGCCCGCCGGAGAGAATTAGAGTTTCCTGGCTCTGCTCCTCCTCGCGGCCCGGATATCGTGCCCAGTCGTAGCGCCCCCCGCCGGTCAAAACCCATTGCTTGGCCAGGGCCCAACTCAAACGGGCGTCACCACTGTAGAGATCCTGATCGAACACCGGTTTTGCTCCGGCCTGTTCGTCACGCCGAAACCAGGATCCCGAACCCACCACATCCAGGGCCAAGGGGGCTAAAAGGCGGTGTCGGTAAGCGGCCGTCGCGCCCAACTCCGTGTCGCCCCCCTCCACCTTGTCTCCGTAACGGACTTCGGCCACGTTCGCCGCCAGATCGAGTCGATGATCGGATTTGTAGTCGGCGAAACGCACGAGAAAGTGGCTGGATCCGCTCATGAACCCGTCCGCGACCGGGCTCACCACGCCAAGCTGATAGTCCGCCAAGATCTGATTGTCGTGGCCCAACGCCATATCGAGGGTCCAGAGAAGCTGCGGCTTGGCGTAGGCGAAGGTGGGAAGGAGAAAGCCGGAAAGAAGGAGCGCGACGCTTAGACGACGAGAAGCGCGTTCCGGTTGCCGAAGCCGTCGGTGGAATACCCCATGGCGCTGGGATCGGTCACCCATTTGCCGTCGATCACGAACATGTATTCGTGACGACCCCTGGGTAATTCGATAGTGATGGACCAGACTCCCTCCGCCACGCGCGAGAGCGGCGCGTCACAGACTTTCCATTGATTGAAGTCTCCCGCCAGACAGATCTCCCGGACCTGATCGGCCTTCACGGTAAACCTATAGCGTACCGTATCCGGCCTCTTGTCGCCGCTCAGAGCGGTCCGGGAGGTCTGGATGGCAGGTGGAGGAGTGCGAGACATGGAGGCGCTGTCGGACGTCTTTGGGGTACGCGATGCATGCTGCGAAGGAAGAACAACGACCAAGGCCACCGCAGCCGCGGCGGCGACCGGGACCCAGGCCCAGCGAAGGAACGAGAACCGGGGCCGTAAAACGACCGCCTTCCCAGCGATTTGCTCGCGCTCGAGGGCACGCTCCACGGCCAGAGCCAGGTTCGCCGGGGCCCGCGGCCGGGTAATGCGGAACCATGCCCCTAGATGCATCAAGGTCTCAAATTGGTTCCGAGACACACTACCCGGTCGCAGTTCCCCTTTGAACTGAGCCGCCTCGGAGGCGGAAAGCTCTCCGTCCAGAAAGGCATTGAGCCTGGGATCCATATCAGGCGATCCGGCCATCGGTCCTTAAACCTCGAATCCGCGGGTGCGCAAGACCTCGAGCAACATCTCTCGAGCTCGGTGCACCCGCACCTTCGCATTGCTTACCGAGATCCCGAGGATCTCGGAGATTTCCTCGTAGCTGCGATCTTCGCCGTGACGGAGAAGAAACGCATCCCGATATTTCGGTTCCATGACGTCGAGCCCGGCTTGGAAGCTCGTCGCCATTTCGTTCGCCTCGAGGACTTGGTCCGGTCGCCCCGCCGGGGCAGCGGATTCGGCGGGGGCCGGTTCCACATCTTCGAGACTCGTCTCACGCCGCCGATTGCGGGCGGTGAGACTCTCCCTCTGGTCGTGACACACGTTCACCGCGATGCGGTAGAGCCATGTGGTGAACCTAGACTCGCCGCGGAACGAACCGAGCGAACGGTACGCCTTTAGAAAGACGTCCTGCGTCAGCTCTTCTGCCACCGCGCCATCACGCACGGATCGGAAGACCAGGGCGTAGATGAGGTCCTGATAGGCCCTCACCAAGCGGCCGTACGCTCCCGTGTCTCCGCGGCGGGCCAGGCCGAGGAGCAGTTGCTCATCTTCGGGGGAAAGCTCGACCCCCGGCCTGACCGTATCTTCTGGGTTCGGACGACGACGGTGGTGATCCAAAATAGATCCCGCGGAGTTGCGTGTAGCTGCCCCGGGGGCCCCTTTCGACCGGCCACTGCCGTTCGGTCACTAGGACGGCCCCCTCAAAAACCGGTTACAACAATTTTTACGCTCTTACGGAACCCGGCCTTGCGTAACTTCTCTCGACAGGCTTCGTCCAATAGAGAGCCTAGACGCTGCAGCATTCGAACGAAGGCTCGGCGGCTCGGCACCGAGAGAGAGCTGTCAGTAACCGATTGGGGTTTTAGGACATCCCCCCATGAGGATAAGGGCGGAGACGCAAGTTTCCGCCCTTTTTTTATGCGCGGCTCCCTGGGTGCTTATTGTTTCTGAGCGGGTTCTGCCAACGCCTCTGGAGCCTCCTCGAAGGGCAACCGAAGCGCGGTATCGACCGCACGCGGGGCGGTGAGCTGGCGTTTTCCACGGCCGCTTATCCGCAAGTCCTTGAGCCGATTTCCCAGCGGGACCAGCCGATGTTCGAAGGACGCGACGGCGCGGTTATAGGCATCCACGGCGCTGGCGAGTCCGCGGCCCATTTTTTCCAAGTGCTGCCCGAATCGGGCGACGCGCTCGTAGAGGTCCCGAGCTCCCTTGGCGATTTCTTCGGCATTTTCGGCCAGCGATCGTTCCCTCCAGTAGATGGCCACCGTGCGAAGCAGGGCCACCAGTGTCGTAGGCGTCGTGATGAGAATTCGCGAGGCGAGGGCATCGGTTTGCAAGTTGGGATCGCGCCCATACGCGGCGGATAAGTACGGATCCCCAGGGAGGAAGAGCACCACGAGGTCGAGGCTTCCCTCCAAGCCCGCCGCGTACTCGCGGGAGGCAAGCTGCCGGATGTGTCCGCGCAAATCGCTGACATGGCGGGACAGAGCGGCCGCGCGCTCTTTTTCGGAGTTCGTCTCCATGGCCTCTAGATAAGCGTGGAGGGGGGCTTTCGCATCGACGGCAATGAACCGCCCTCCCGGCAAACGCACCAGCATGTCCGGGCGCCCACCCCCTTCAATGGTTTGCTGTTCGAAGAAATCGCAATGCTCGGTCATTCCGGCCAGCTCGACGATGTTGCGGAGCGCAAGCTCCCCCCATCTCCCACGCACCTGGTTCCCCCGAAGGGCCGTATCGAGCGAGGTCGTCTTTTCTTGAAGACGCACCGTTTGCTCGGCGAGGGCCCGCACCTGAACGTCGATCTGGGCGTACGCATTGACCCGTGCTTTTTCGATGTCGCCGGTGCGGGCTTCGAACTTTGTGAGCGCCTCCTTGAGCGGATCGAGCATCGACTGGATAGCTTGTTTGCGTTTTTCCAGATCGTTCTCCGCTTCCGATCGGGTGCGAGCCAAGCGCTCTTCGGCCAGCTCCAGAAATTGGCGGGTGTTGCCTTCCAATGCGTTGGAAGCCAGCGCCTTGAAGGTGTTCTCGATGTCCCGTTTCGTCGCCTCGACGAATTCCTGCTGCGAGGCCAGCTCGCTATCCCGGTTCTCGAGCTCCGATCGAGCGACCGCTAACTCCTGAAGGAGTCGGGAACGTTCTGCATCGAGAGTTTGGGAGAGGGACTCCAATTCCCGGCGCCGGCGTTCTTCTCCGTCCAATGAGCTTTCCAGCCCGGCCACGCGACGCGCCCACGAGCCTCGCATCCAAAGCACAGCCACGAGGATGCCGAAGGCCGCCCCAAGCAACAGTCCCCAGATCGTCATGTTCAAGTCCTCATGCAGGATACGACTCCCGCCGCGTTCAATGCCCTCGTTTGAATGCCGAGAACTCTCGGCTCCAGTCTGGGAAGTTTTCTTTCAATTTGCCAAAAAAAAGTTTCGGACCCATCAAAAAACCGTGTCGGATTGCAAACTTTCGTATAAGAATATGTTAAGCCCCGGTTAACCCCAGGGCCTCGGCACGGGCGAGGCAGTTCGAATCTTGACTGGGCGGAGTCTGGATCGCGAAGTCTTCGTGGTCTTTGGGGGAAGGCACCGTTCGGTTGCTTAAATCTTCGACTGTCCTCGCCCGGCGCCCGAGATTTAGGAAGCATCTCCTTCTTTTCCCCTCATCTTGAAAGGGCCAACCGTTTTTCCAACGATGCGTGGCCCTTGGTTTGTCCTCGCGCTTCTCACCCTCGGCTCTCTGCTTGGCTGCCAGCGTACTCGGACCTTACCCGAAGGCCAGCTGCTTCTCGACGAGGGAAAGCTCGTCGACCTGACGTATACCTTCGATTCGACAACCGTCTACTGGCCCACCGCCACGCCCTTTCGCCTGGAGACCGTGGCCCATGGTCCCTCGCCGGCCGGGTACTTCTATGCCGCCAATCGATTCTCCGCGGCCGAACACGGAGGCACCCACATGGATGCGCCGTCCCACTTCGGCGAAGGTCAATGGGCGGTCGACGACGTCCCGCTCGAGCAACTGGTCGGGCCGGCCGTGGTGGTGGACGTGAGCGACTCAGTGACCGGCAATCCAGACTACCGTTGCCGCAAGGCCGATCTCGAGGCCTGGGAAAAAGCGCACGGTCCCATCCCCGGGGGAGCCATCGTTCTCCTTCGCACGGGTTGGAGCAAGCACTGGCCCGATCGCAAAGCTTACTTCGGAAGCGACACGCCGGAAAGCACGAGCACACTTCACTTCCCTGGATTCTCCGAGGAAGCGGCCAAGTTTCTAGCCGAACATCGCCTCATCGATGCGGTCGGACTCGACACGCCGTCCCTCGATTACGGTCCCTCGACCGATTTCCCCGCCCACCGCGCGTTCGCCGAGGCTAACCTCCCCGGCTTCGAGAACGTCGCTAACTTGCGGCATCTTCCCGAAACGGGAGCCTGGGTGATTGCCCTGCCGATGAAGATCGGGAAAGGCACCGGGGCCCCGCTGCGCATGATCGCCGTGCTGCCCCAGGACGCTCCGAAACCCTAACCGCCACTCTGAACGCCTGAACGGCGCGTGAAGGCGTGTAGAATGATCCGATGCGTGCAACAACTCTCTTCCTCATTCTGCTCTTGATTCACGGCGCCGCGTCCGCCGCGACACCCACTCCGGCCGATGAGGCGGAGCTTCGCCTGGCCGACGACGTGGCCAAGAGCGTGGAATCGTTGCGCGGCTGGAAATTCAAGCAGCCGGTGAAGAAGGGCATTTATTCGGAAGCGGAGCTGCGCGGCTTCATCGAAAAGCGTCTGGCCGAGGAATATCCCGAACAGGAGCTGCGCGATACCGAGTCGTTCCTGCGCACGATTGGCGCTTTACCGGAGTCCACGTCCCTGCGGCAAACGCTGATCGACGTGCTCATGAGCCAGATCGGCGGCTTCTACGATCCGCCGTCCAAGACGTTTTACATGATCAAGCGGGAGGGAGCCGAGTACGGTCAGCTTGTCGATCGGATCCTCATCGCCCACGAGCTGACCCACGCGCTCGACGATCAACGGGTGAGCCTCGATTCCCTCATGTCCGCGCGCGACCGGAGCCAAGACGGAGAATTCGTGATCGGGGCCCTGGTGGAAGGATCTGCGACCGAGGTCATGACCCGCTACGTGACCCAAGCCCAGTTCTCGGGTGAGATGAAAGCCGACGATCTTCAGAACCTCATGAAGTCCGAGGAAGAGCGAAGCCGCGTGTTCTTCGAAGCGCCCCGATATTTCCAGAGCTTGCTCGCCAACTACACGTGCGGGATGTTCTTTCTGCTCCAGGGACAGCTCGGCGCCATTTTGAGCGGATCCGCGAGCGGGGTGAACGCGGGCAAGAACTTTCTCAAAGCGGTGCACGATCCACCGCGCTCCTCCGAGCAGATCCTGCATCCGGACAAATACTGGAATGCGGCCACGCGCGACGAGCCGGTGATCGTGGATGAAGCATCCGCGCGCCGATTATTGACATCCTTGGGATTCAAGATCGTGCACGAGAACACCGCGGGAGAGATCCTCGCCGCCATCCTCACCACGCCGTCCGACCAGAAACTCGATCCCATGGCGGCCGGGCTTCCGACCTATTGGACCAATACCGCCGCGGAAGGCTGGGGCGGCGATCGCTTCTTTCTGTTGGGTGATGCGGGCTCAACTCGAGCGATTTGGATCACGCTCTGGGACACGCCCCAGGACCGTGAGGAGTTCGAATCCACCTATCGCAGCGTCTCCGGCAAGACGATGACGACCTTGCCGATCGGAACTCGAGGGGTGGCCGTTCTCTACGGGTTCTCGAAAGACGAATCGCTTCCAATCGCCAAGCAACTCTCGGACGGCGCACTCCGCCTGAGCCGAGCCGGCAAGCCCTGGGATCCCAAAGCCGCGAGCTGAAACGCAGCGAGGCAAGACATCAGGACGCGGAACGCCGGGCGCCGATCACGATCATTCCAATGCCGGCGACAACCCCCAAACCGCCCACCCACGGAGGGACGGTCTTCTTCTCTTTCACCCCCGCCTTGAGGTCACCGATTTCAATCACGCTTTCTTGCTTCGTGTAGGTGAATCCCCGGATCAAAACGAATCCGCCGGCAAGAACGCACAAAAGTCCCACGATTTGAACCAATCGCATGGTGCCTCCATTTCTTCCCCGGATGGGCGAGTGGCGAGTCTAATCGTTCCGGGAACGACGTGCCAGCTAACGCACGCGAGCGGGAAGAATGACCATGGTCTGCCCGCGCCACTGCAGGCGCGTCTGAATAGAGCGTGCGGTTTCGTTGTGGAGAAGTCGCTGGTAGAAGCGCTCGCGTTGAAAGATCACTTTTCCGGCAAAGAAGGTGGTGCGGGGGAACTCTTTGATCACGTCAAGGCACAGCATCTCCGCCTCATCCACCGCGTCGATGCCGATCGACGTCCGCGCGGCGGCGGGTATGCCCATGCCGCGCGCGAGCTCGATGTACTGCCGCGCCGTCTCTTCGGTGTGCTTCCGCAACTGGTCGAGAGCCTCTTCGCCCTTCATTTCGCCCGAATCAATCACCCCCACCGAAAGGAAAACCACGTTCTTGAAGTGCCCGGGGAAGGAGCGAAACACGTTGAGGAGGGTGTGAATACCCAGACCGCCGTAAGACCCCACGAGAATGGCGGCGGTGGGCTGGGAAGGATCCAACGGCTCGACGTTGGGGTGGGAATCGAGCGGGAGCTTTCCCAGCTCGGAATAGAGCCGGCCCAAGACGCGCCCGAGTCTGCGGTAATGCCGCCGGATCATGAAGCAAAACAAGATCAAGGCTCCCGTGACGAGCAGCGTGATCCAACCCCCCTCGCGGAACTTCATGAGCACGGTGATGACGAGAATGGTCGCGCATAGAACGAAACCGGTCACGAAGAGCGCGGCATGCCGCCCCCACCGCCGGCCTCGTTCACGGAGGCTCTTCTTCGCCATGCCGAACATCGAAAGAGAAAAGGTCAGGAAGACGTTGATGCTGTACATGACGACGAGATGGCGGACATCGCCCTTGGTGTAAAGCAGCGCCGCCAACGAGGCGAGCCCCATGAGCGCGATACCGTTGTGCGCGGTCAACCGCACCGACAGCGCCGAAAACCGGTGCGGCATCCAGGAGTCCGTGGCCATGCTGGCCAGCACGCGGGGTCCGTCGATGAACCCGGTCTGAGCGGCCACGATCAGGAGCGCGCCCTCGGAAACCAGGGTAAGGATGACGAAGAGACCGCCCAGCGGAAGTCCCGACGCCATCTTTTCCACCAGCACCGCGTTCATGGTCTTGCCGGGAACATGGTTCACGTGCCAAAGCAAATAACACAGGAGAAGGCCGGCCGCGGTGAAGGCAAGCGAGGTCCCCATGTAGAGCATGGTGCGTTTCGCTGTCTTCACGCGGGGCTCGCGCATGATGAGGAGCCCGTTGGAGACGGCTTCGATCCCCGTGTAGGTGCCGCCTCCCAAGGAATAGGCATGCACGAGAAGGAGGAGAAGGCCGCCGAGCCCCAACGTGGACAGCCCGGTCTGAAAGCCGGTTTGGATGAATTGGCTCGTGTGACCGAACTCGGCTCCGTGAGCGACCAACCCCCCCACGATCAGGGCCACATGCGTGACCAGGAATAGGAGGAAAATTGGCGCGAGCGCGAGCACGGACTCCCGAACCCCTCGAATGTTGAGGGTGATGAGGCCCAGGATGAAGATGCTCTCCGCGCTCAGTTTCCAGACGGCCCAGGACAACGGCAAGAGACTGAAGAGCGCGTCACCGGCCGCGGCGATCGACACCGTGATGGTGAGGATGTAATCGACGAGGAGAGCGGATCCGGATATCACCCCAAACGCGGGACCCAAAAGCTTGGTCGCCACCACATAACCGCCACCACCGAACGGAAACTGTTCGATGATGACGCTGTAGGCCGAGGAAATGATGAGAATCGTGCCCACCATCACCGCGGCCAGCACCACGGCCAGGTAGGTGTGCGCGCCGAGGGTACGGAACGCTTCTTCGGGTCCGTAGGCGGATGACGACAACCCGTCCGCTCCGAGCCCCACCCAGGCCAGAAACGCGATGAGCGAGATGCGGTGAAAGAGCCGGTGGTCGCTGAGGCTGCGCGGGGCGCCGAAGATCACGCGCCCGGCGCGACTCAAGAGCGTCGGCTTGTCCCCGAGGTGTGTACTGGGGCGGGGAAGCTCCCCACCGTCGGACATGATGCGAACGTCTCCTCTAAGACGCCTGCGGGGTTAGCTGACGGGCTCGGGCTGAAGAGAAGGCCCTATGCGTGTCGCAATTCGCCCCAGAGATTTGGTTCCCCCGCTCCCGCCGTCACGGGATTCGGCGTATATGAAGCGCGGGATCCTACTCCCGTTCGTTCACGATGTCGACGAGGATTTGGGCGGCGCGGCGGCACTCGTCCTCCGACACATCGAGGTGACTCACGACGCGGAGCGTGCGCTCGCTCAAGGCATAAAGAAGCACGCCTCGTTCTTTGGCTCGGGAAACGACGGCGGGGGCTTGGGGAGCCGGGGGCCGGGTGTCGAAGACCACGATGTTGGTTTGCACGCTGGCCGGATCGAGGACGATGTGGGGGGAGGCTCGAAACAGATCGGCCATCTGTCGGGCATGGGCGTGATCCTCGGCGAGGCGATCCAGGTGGTGATCGAGGGCGTGAAGGCCCGCCGCGGCGAAAATGCCCACTTGCCGCATGGCGCCGCCGGCCATGCGTCGAAACCGCACCGCGCGGTGGATCAGGTCCCGCTCTCCGGCCAGAAGCGAACCTCCCGGAGCACCGAGCCCTTTCGAGAGGGCGACGGACGCCAACGTAAACGGCCGCGCCAGCTCGGCGACCGTCCGTCCGCTCGCCACAGCGGCGTTCCACAGACGCGCGCCATCCAAATACGTGGCGACGTCGCGCTCTTTCGCCGTTCGGCAAATGCGTTCGGCTTCTTCGGCGGGAAACACGATCCCGCCGGCGCGATTGTGCGTGTTCTCGATCTCGACGAGGGTGGTGGGCGGATAGAACTGGTGGCCTCGCGGTTTGAGCGCGGCGAGCATGTCGTCTGCGGTAAAGAGTCCCCGCTCCCCGACTTCACTCAGCTGCACTCCGGCGTTGGCTCCCGAACCCCCGGTCTCGAACCAGAACGCGTGACTTCCTTGACTCACGATGACATGGTCGCCCGGCCGGGTGAGGAGTCGAAGCGCGACCTGGTTCGCCATCGTTCCGGTGGGGAACCAAAGCGCGGCTTCCTTGCCTAAAAGCTCCGCGGTCCGCTCCTGCAAACGATTCACGGTCGGGTCTTCGCCGAACTGATCGTCCCCCACTTCGGCCGACGCGATGGCGGCCCGCATCGCCGGGGTGGGGCGGGTCATCGTATCCGAGCGCAGGTCGATGAGGTTCATGCGCGCCCCGCCAACATCGCGAGCGGCCATCGCACCCGCCGTCGCGTTTCATGGGCTCCCCAAATGGGCTCCAGTTCGTGGATGAGATCGATCACCGGATCTCTTTCAATCGCTTCCCGATATCGGGTGACCGCCGACCAGGTGCGCATGTAACCGGCGAGCTCGTTCAAATCCATCTCCGCGTCCATGTTCACGGACGGCACCGCAATGGGATCGAACGGGAACTCGATGGTCTCATAACGCGCTTCCACAAGAGCCCGCTCGGGCGGCCAGTAGCGACCGATCGTGTGGGTGTAGAAACCATGGATGAGCGCGTCGATTTCCGGGGTGACCTGCATGAGGTCGTAACACCAGGCTGCCACCACTCCTCGGGGACGAAGGACACGACGCGCCTCCGCATAAAAGCGGGGGCGATCGAACCAGTGCAGCGCCTGGGCGACGGTGACGAGATCGACCGCGCCGGCTTCCAGACCACTGGCCTCGGCCGGGGCGACCCGATAGTGAATGCGCGGGTGTTCGGGGGCGGAGGCGAGCTGCGCCCCACTGGCATCGGTGGCCCACACGACCTCGAAGTGCTCGGCCAGGCCGCGGGCGGCTTGCCCGCTTCCCGACCCGCAGTCCCACGCCGCCCGGTTGCCGGGAGCGAGGGAGGCCAGCCGTTCGAACAACATCGCCGGATAGCGCGGACGAAACGCCGCGTACGCCGAGGCGACTCGCGAGAAATGATCCGGGAAGGGAACGTTACTCGTGCTCACCTTCGAGCCTCAACTGGCATCGGATCGATCGTCGCGCGGCGCATCCTCACCTTCAGCACATCATGGCTTCTGCCGCGCCGGACGGATGTTTTGATTGACCGAGAACACGTTCTCGGGATCCAGCTTCTGCTTGAGTTCGACCAGCCGGGCATAGTTCGGACCGTAGGCCGCTTCAACGCGTTCGCTTTCATCCTGGGTCATGAAGTTGACGTACACGCCGCCGGTGGCGAAGGGCCCCGCGGCTTGATAGAGCTGGCGCGCCCAGGCGATGCACGCCTCGTCTTTCTTCGGATCCTCCCAACGCCCGTGCACGTTCATCGTGTACTGGGCGTCACGATGCGCATAAGCGGTGACCGCGGACCCCACACGGCTGATCGCTCCGCCGAGTTGTGCAAATGCAATCTCGCTCTGCGGGTCCGGAATACGGCGCGCGAAATCCATGAACACGTCGATCAACCCGTCGTCCACGCGCAAAAAGTCGTGCGACTTCCAATAGTTGCGCGCGCCGGGAGTGAGGAGCGGATCCAGCGCGGTCTGCCACCCGACGAAAGGATGAGGGGCGACCACATCGCCGAGGGGCTTGCCGACCGAGCGCAAGGGCCGAGTGATGCGCTCACCTTCCTCGAGCGAGCCGAGGTAGCACATCGCCAGAACCAGGATCCCCTTTCCATGCCATTCGGGGGGCAGAAACGGCAACGGCGGGGCCAGGCGCATGACGAACCACGTCGCGAGTTCGTCCGGAGAATCGGCGGTAAACGAACGATAGGAGCGCAACACCTCCTTGGCGTCGTCCAACGGATGCACCACCAATCCCGAAAGCACCTGCGGACCCACGGGGTGCAGTTTGAACTCGAAGGAGGTGACCACGCCGAAGTTGCCGCCCCCACCCCGAATGCCCCAGAACAAATCCGGATTCTCGCGCTCGTTCGCGTGCACGAGCTCTCCCTTTGCCGTCACCACATCGGCGGACAGAAGATTGTCGATGGTGAGACCAAGGCTGCGGCTGGTCCACCCAAACCCACCACCCAGCGTGAGACCGGCCACTCCGGTGGTCGAGTTGATACCGAGCGGCGTGGCCAATCCGAATGCTTGCGCCTCGCGATCGAAGCTCCCCAAGGTCACCCCGGGTTCCACCCAGGCCGTACGAGTGCGGGGGTCGATGCGCACGGACTGCATGGGCGAAAGATCCGCCATGAGTCCACCGTCCGCGATCGCGCTTCCGGCGATATTGTGGCCACCGCCTCGCACCGAGAGCAGCGTGCCCTGTTCCCGCGCGAACCGCACGCAAGCGGCAACATCCGCCGCACCTCGGCACTGGGCGATGGCGGCAGGACGTTTGTCGATCATGCCGTTCCAGAGGGTTCGCGCCGCATCGTAGTCGGTGGAGCCCGACACGAGGAGCGGACCGCGGAGCTCGCCCGCCAACGCCGTTAAACGATCTGCATCGATCTTGGTTTCTTTACCGTCCCGAGTTCGAAAGGCCTGTGTTCCCATAAATGACTCCCAATATCGCCGCTCAACCGGGTTCGGTTGCCGCGGCAGTGATGGCTGTGTAGACGGAACGGGTGATCTCGAAACGAATCACCTCGGGTTCCGAGCCTCCGGGACTGCTCCGGAACCCGGAGTTCCGGAGCACGCCGATGGAACCGACGAGCGACGGGTAGGTTTCGGCAATCACGCGATCGACGTCGGAACGCTGAAACGCGTGATGCAAGAGCCCACCCACCGCCTCGGACGCGTATCCCTGACGCCGGCGATCGGCCACGATGCCGTACCCTACTTCCACCAGGCCGCCCGATGGCGGCCCCTTGTATCCCGCCGAACCGATGAGAGTGGGGTGAGCGGAGTCGCGAAGCACCACGAAATGCAACCACCACCCGGCGTCCTGGGGGTGGTCCTCGAGCCGCCGCAACACGAATTTGAGCGCGGCCTCGTCCAGAAATTCATGCGGCCACGTGCGCGGAACCGCCGCCCCCAGCATCCCAGCCAAGGTCGCGGATCCCTCGATAGACGCGCGAAGGAGAGGCGTCGTAGCCGGTACGAGATCCAGGCGGCGAGTCACGATCACGGGCAGATCCTTTGGGCCAAGGGCGACAAAGGAAATGATTCTACTCGGCCGGGGCCTTGGTGGACATCCCGGAAGGCGGGTTAAAATCCCTCGGGAATCTCGGGTGAATGCCGCTCCCCAACTGATCGGAGACGTTTCATGATCTCGAAGCCTTCCTCCATCGGACTTTCGAATCGGTCCCAATCCTGGTTCACCCGGCTGGCCAAGAAGACCTCATGGGCGGTGGGCCGGCCGGCCGCGTTCGGCACGGCGGCGGTGGTCGTACTGGTCTGGGCGGTGACCGGGCCAGTATTCAAGTTCAGCGATAGCTGGCAGCTGGTGATCAATACCGGCACCACGATCGCCACGTTTCTCATGGTATTTTTGATCCAGAATACGCAAAACCGGGATGCGGAAGCGATCCAGATCAAGCTCGACGAGCTGATCCGGGTTACGCGGGGCGCACACACCGCGCTCTTGGATCTGGAAGAGCTCGAAGACAGCGAGCTGGAGCGGATACGGGCCAATTACGAAGTCCTGGCCAAGAAAGCCCGCGAGGATTTGCGGAAAGGAAAGACCGATACCGGGTCCCCCGAAGTGAAGGGGTAACCGAGATTTGGAAAAAACTCGGGATAGGCAGCGGGCTCGGACAAGTATTCTGGATGGGGATGGTTTCGGGGTGGGCACGGGAGAAATGCATGAGAATTGCTCAAGTATCGCCACTGTTTGAGAGTGTTCCTCCGAAGTATTACGGCGGCACCGAACGCGTGGTCTCCTATTTGACCGAAGAACTGGTACGGCAGGGACACGAGATCACTCTCTTCGCCAGCGGCGATTCGGTCACCGATGCCCGCCTCGTCGCCTGCAGCCGGAGAGCCCTTCGCCTCGACAAGGGGTCGGTGGACCATCTGGCTCATCACATCGTCCAGCTGGAACGCGTGTATCGCCTGCGGAACGAGTTTGATCTCGTCCACTTTCACACCGATTACTTGCACTTCCCCATCTCACGTCGTGAAAACCTACCCCATGTCACCACTTTGCACGGGCGGCTCGACATTCCGGATCTGGTCCCGCTGTACCGTGAATTTCCCGAGATGCCGCTTATATCCATCTCCAACGCACAGCGAGAGCCACTCAAGAGGGTGAACTGGCTGGGCACGGTCTATCACGGATTGCCGGAAGATCTGTACACGTTCCAGGAGAAGCCGGGATCTTATCTCGCCTTCTTGGGCCGCATATCCCCCGAGAAGCGCGTAGACCGAGCGATTCGCATCGCGCGCCGGGTAGGAATGCCGATCAAGATTGCCGCCAAGGTTGACCTGGTGGACCAAGCGTATTTCGAGGATGTCGTGCGCCCACTTCTGGAGGATCCGGGGGTGGAATATGTGGGCGAGATCGGCGAGGGCGAGAAGGACGAATTTCTGGGAAATGCCTGGGCGTTTCTATTTCCCATCGATTGGCCGGAGCCCTTCGGCCTGGTCATGATCGAATCGATGGCCTGCGGCACCCCGGTCGTCGCCTATCCTCACGGCTCGGTCAGCGAGGTGATGGAAGATGGAGTGACGGGCTACGTGGTCAACGACGTCGAGGACGCCGTGCGCGCCGTGGAACGCGTGAACCGGCTGAGTCGCCGCCGGTGCCGTGAGGTATTCGAAGAACGGTTCTCCGTCTCCCGCATGGCGCATGACTACGTCACGATATACGAGCGCGTCTTGAACGGCGGGGCAATGTCCAAAACGGCTTGAGAGCCGGGTACGCTCATGGAAGTCATTCAAGTCGAAGAAAAATATTACATCGTCGCCACGTCCTCACGGCTGGACGACCGCACGCGCGTGCTCAAGCACGGCGAAACGTTCGGGGTCTTCGACCGGTTCGGCGACATTGCCCCGGTCGGCCAGGGCGAGCTCGGTCTTTATTACGAAGGCACCCGGTTTCTTTCCCGGTTCGGGCTCAGTCTGGGTACGGAACGATTGCTCCTCCTCAGTTCCACGGTCTCGAACGACAATGCGCTTCTCTGGGTCGATCTCACCAATCCCGACATCACCTCCGACGGCGACGTAGTCATTCCCCGAGGCACGATTCACGTCTCCCGGGAACGGCATTTGTGGGACGGCGGATGTTACGAGCTTCTGCGGATCGCCAACTATGGACCCGTTCCCATCAAAGCCATCCTGCACTACACCTACGAGTCGGATTTCGCCGACATTTTCGAGGTCCGGGGCACGCAGCGCGTCCGCCGTGGCGATCAATTGACTCCCCATGTTGGAGAGTCCGGGGTCACGCTCTCCTACGAAGGGCTGGACGGGGTGATCCGGCGGACGCGGCTCTTTTGTGACCCGGCGCCCTCCACGATCGGGGAGAACGAGCTCGTCCTCTCCGTAGAACTCAAGCCGGGCCAGGAGACGTCCTACTGGTTGACCTGCCTTTGCGAGACCGGCACGGAGCGACCGCCGCTTCTCTCCTACGAGGTCTCGAAGGAGAAATCGCGCGCGTCTCTCGATGCGGCGCGCGCCCAGGATTGCCACATCTATACCGGAAACGAACAGTTCAATGATTGGGTGAATCGTTCCATGGCCGACCTCCACCTCATGGTGACCGAGACGCCGTGCGGACCCTATCCGTACGCCGGCGTGCCCTGGTTCAGCACCATCTTCGGGCGCGATGGGATCATCACCGCCCTGGAGACCCTATGGATCAACGCGGATTTCGCGCGGGGGGTGCTGCGCTATCTGTCCACGACGCAAGCGCGAACCTACGACGCTCCCTCCGAAGCGGAACCGGGCAAGATTCTCCACGAAACGCGGAAGGGTGAAATGGCGGCGACCGGGGAAGTTCCGTTCCGCCGTTACTACGGAAGCGTGGACGCCACGCCGCTCTTCGTGATTCTTGCCGCCGCCTACGCGCGTCACACCGGAGATCTCGAGCTGATATCGGAGATCTGGGCGAGCATCGATCTCGCCTTGGCCTGGTTGGAAGGAGACGGCGATCCCGATCGGGATGGGTTCGTGGAGTACCACCGCCATACCGAGAAGGGACTTCTACATCAGGGATGGAAGGATTCGCGGGATTCCGTGTTTCATGCCGACGGCACATCGGCGGAAGGGCCGATCGCGCTTTGCGAGGTGCAAGGCTACGTCTACGCGGCGCGGAAGGAAGGGGCTTGGCTGGCCGGACTGACCGGGTTCTCCGACCGCGCGGCGCACCTGACCCGTTCGGCGGAGACGTTGCGGGAGCGATTCGAGTCGGCATTCTGGTCGGAACAGAATTCCTGCTATGTGCTCGCGCTGGACGGGCAAAAGCGCCCGTGCGACGTGTTGACCTCCAATGCCGGACATTGTCTTTGGAGCGGGCTCGTCGCGCCCGATCGCGCGGCGAAAGTGGCCGAGCGCCTCATGCAACCGGATTTCTACTCGGGTTGGGGCATTCGTACCCTGGCCGCGGGCCAGGCGCGCTACAACCCCATGTCCTACCACAATGGGTCGGTCTGGCCCCACGACAACGCCATCGTCTCGGCGGGGTTGGCGCGCTACGGACGCAAGGAGGCATCGGTACGGATCCTGAGTGGCCTCTTCGACGCGAGCCTCTTCATCGATTTGCACCGCTTACCCGAGCTCTTCTGCGGATTCGCGCGACGTCATGGGTCCGGGCCCACGCTCTATCCCGTCGCCTGCTCGCCGCAATCCTGGGCGGCCGGCGCGGTGTTCCTGCTCTTGCAGTCCTGCCTGGGGCTCACCGTGGACGGCGGCGAACAGCGGATCGTATTCGAGCGTCCCATGCTTCCGGAATCGCTGCCCGAGATCACGCTCAGGCGGCTCTCTGCGGGTAAGGGAATCGTGGATATCCGCATCCGGCGCTATCCCCACGATGTCGGGATTACGGTGTTGGAGCGGAAAGGAAAAGTGGATGTGGTGGTAGTCAAGTGAGACTCGGCGTATGATCAGCTAGTCTGGGGGCCTTAAAAATAGCGTTTCAATTCACCTCTTCTTGACGAGGCATCCCATGGCTGTCTGTGAAGTATGCGGCAACGATTACCAGCTCTCATTCGAAGTGGTGGCGTTCGGCTCCCGGCACGTGTTCGACAGCTTCGAATGCGCGATCCACAAGTTGGCCCCCACCTGTCATCACTGCGGGTGCAAAATCTTGGGGCACGGCATGGAGGCCCAGTCGAGCTTCTACTGTTGCGCACATTGCGCTCGCGCGGAGGGCGTGGCCTCGGTGGCAGATCATGCCACCGAACGCGTTTGAGCCGGCCCTTCTCGGAGAAGAATCGCGCCGTACTTCACGGGGTCGCGAAAATGAGCGCTTCGAGTTGCTCGGATAAACGGTGGCTTACCGGAAGGGCGTCTTTGTCGCCCGCGTCCGAGGTCACCACGATCACCGTGCGCTCCTTGGGATAGGTCGCCAGGACTGCCCCGTGTCCGAAATCCTCGTGGCCGCGCGTCCAAATTTTGGGGGTGCCGAACGACGTGCGGGAGCTGAACCATCCGTAGCCCACCCCAAAACCCTTTCGTGACCGCGTGTGAGGCGCCAAGAGCGCATCCAAGCTGGAGCGAGAGATGATCTTCCCCGTATGCAAGGCTTCGTTCCACCGGTAGAGATCGCCGGCGGTGGAAAACATGCCGGTCGCCCCGCGAAAGCCCCAGTTGGGCCGGATGTTTGCGCTATCGGCAAACTGACCGCGGATCGGCGCGACTTCCGGGTGTTCGTGAGGTCCCCAAAACCCGGTGTGCTTGAGCCCGGCGGGCCGCAATAGGTGGTCGGACAGGTACTGCTCGTAGGGCGTTCCCGAGGCGATTTCAACGATGGCAGCGACCAAGTTGTAGGCATCGTTCGAATAGCCGAATTCCTGGCCGGGCTTCCGATCGAGTGGAACGGCGAGAATGGCACTGACCGCGCGATCTCGATCCTCGATTCCATCGGCGGCGTATTTGCGGGCCAGGCCCGCGGTGTGATCGAGAAGCTGTTCGAGTCGAATGCCTTGCTTATCCGGCGGCACGTTTCGAAAAAACTTAGGCAGAGAATCCGCGAGCGATAGTTTGCCCGCCTCGATGAGCTTGAGCGACGCCACCGCGGCGAACTGCTTTGAAATAGAGGCAATCCAGAACGGGGTGACCGTCGTCACCGATTCCACACCGGCGTGGTTCCACGAACCATATCCACGGTGCAGGATGACTTGCCCGTCCCGCGCCACCAGCACCGTACCGTCCCAACCCGAATCGGCTTCTTGAGCGAGGAAACGATCCAAGCGGTGCGCGAGATCCCCTTCCACCCGGGGCGTGTCGATCGTGTCTCTCTTTTCGCCGGGCCCGCAGGCGGCCAGCCATCCCACGCACAACGCGGCCGGAATGAGGAGGGTTACGTGAACTCTCACGCTTCCTCCGGCTTGCCTTCCATGCGGATGGCATGCGGCACCTGGTCGGCGTGCACGAGATGCCCACGTCCGGGCAAGGATTCGAGGTATGCGGCAAACACCTCGTTGTAAAGCGCGCCCGGTCGGCGATCGCGTAAGAGCTGGACCGCTTCGCGGCCGCTCATGCCGAGGTGAACGAGGATGAGCCCGGCTACCAGAGCCGAGCGATTGAAGCCAAGGAGGCAGTGACACAGCACGCGCTGTCCCGTGCCGACCAGCTCCGCGCCCATGGCGGCAACCGCATGCAGTTTTTCCAGATCGGGGAGGGTTTCGTCGTTGAATGGAAAGTAGACGTAAAGCAGCCCGCCCGGCGTCGTGGGAACGCCGGGATCCAAGTCACCGTCGAGATCGATGACGGCAGAAATGGAATGCGACTGGATGGCGGACCAATCGTCGATGTCCGGCGACAAATAGAGTCCGCCCCGCTCGTCGATGCGGATGACGTCCATTTGGCTGAGGGTCCGGATCGAGACAGCTTGGGGGCCGCGGGCAGTGTAACAGGTCCGGCGCCGGAAACGACTAAAGAAACTACCCTTAGTCTTCCGAAGTCAGGTCGCGGTTAGCCGGCCCGTTCACGACCTTCCCCATGGCGTCGAAACGTGAGCCGTGGCAAGGACAATCCCAGGTGCTCGCCGCGGCATTCCATCCCACGATGCACCCAAGATGCGTGCACACCGCCGAGAAGCGATGAACCGCTCCCGAAGCATCCCGGTACACCGCCAGTTTTTTGAGCCCGTCCCGGATGATCGCCCCCTGGCCGGATGCGATCTCATCTTCGGAGGGCACATCACCTGGCTCAATCCAATCCGCGTATTGCGCGGCCATGTTGGCGGTTTCCTTCAGAAACGTCCCCACGGCACGCACGGGTTTACGGGAAGGATCGTAGGCCGGGGCCCATGGGTTGGGGCGGTCGCAAATGAGATCGGTGAGAAGCATTCCGGCAATCGTTCCGTGGGTCATGCCCATTCCCGAATCACCGGTGATGATGAACACGTTATCCGCATCCATGGGGTTGCGTCCGATCATGGCCAGACCATCCAGCGTTTCCATCACTTCGCCGGACCAATTGAACGCGCGCTCTTCCATCATTGGAAATCGCTCGCGCGCCCACACCTCCAGCCGACCGAATCGCTCCACTCCATCCTCGGCCTGTCCCGTCTTGTGGTCCTCTCCCCCCACCATGAGCAAATCGTGGTCCGGTGACCACGGGGTGAGTCGCACGTAGTGATACGGATCCTCGGTATCCCAGTAGAGTCCTTCCCGCACCGATGCCTTCGGTACGGGGGCGGCGATCACATACGTCGCGTAGGGAAACTGTTTGATGTGTACTTTCACCAGATCGTTGATCGGCGTCTGGGTGGCCACGACAATGTTTTTGGCTTTGACGTGATGGTTTCCCGCCCAAACGCGAGCTCCCGCGCCCCCCTCGACACGATCTACATGGGTGCCGCTGTACAGCCTTCCCCCCTGATCCTCAAACGCCTTGAGAACTCCATTCAAATACTTGAGGGGATGGAACTGTGCTTGGTTTGGAAAGCGAAGACACGGCCCGGTGTCGAAGGGAAGTGGGGATCGCGGAAGCCTTTCCACGAGGGAAAGACCGGCTCGATGCACGGCTTTTTCTTCCCGGTCGAGCAGCGATTCACCATGATGGGGCGACAGAAACAGGTACCCGTCGACTCGAGCGAACTCGCAGTCGATCGATGCCTCGCGAGCAATGGATTCGATGCGATCGATCGCCACAGTGTGGCTCTCCGCCGCCACACGACTCACTTCATCCCCCCGAACACGCTCGAGCAGGAAGTAACGGTCGTCCAGAGCATGAGTCAGGTGAGCCGTCGTGGCCCGCGTCATGCCTCCGCCGGCGGGGCCGTCGTCGAGCACCACGACCGAGCGGCCTTCGCGCGACAGAAGGTAAGCGGTGGTGAGGCCCGAGATCCCCGCGCCAACGACGCAGACGTCCGCGTCCACCGATGTGCTGAGCGGAGCCCGTACGGGCAACTTGGCGGTCTTTTCCCAGGGAGATCCCCGTTCTGGGGATCCAGCGGCTCTATTCACGACACCACTCCATTCGCCCGGCGTCTCCGTCGGGACCTAATAGTATCGTCTCCAGCACCCTCGAGCGGGCATGCCGTCGAAGATGAGCGCTACGATGAGCCCCACGATCGGCCACAAGGACCACACGCCCCCGAACCAGTGCTGGACGGCCGAATACCAAAGCAGCGTGGTGGGAAGGAAGATGAATCCCAGGATCGGCCAG
>Ga0114129_10002753_pt1 | contig 24490 bp, 10 predicted proteins | sample RhiMetdeltSRZDD1_FD_80071 | JGI IMG/M metagenome (GOLD analysis project Ga0114129, IMG submission 80071) | Populus rhizosphere microbial communities from Tennessee, USA - Rhizosphere MetaG P. deltoides SRZDD1 (version 2) (version 2) | ecosystem: Host-associated > Plants > Roots > Rhizosphere >...
AACTCATCGTACTTCCGTCGAACTTCTTTTATATCATCCCACATCAATGCTTTCGGTGAGCCCGGTCCCCGCGCCGGATTCCGCAAAAGATAGGAAGGGTGAAAGATCGGCATCAGCCATCGTTCATCGGCCCGGAACCATTGACCACGCAGGGTGGTAATCCCCGTTTTGTTCAGAACGGACTGGCAGGCAATGTTGCCGGTCAACAAAATGACGAGCGGGTCGATCAATCGGATGATCTCAAATACGAAGGGGCGGTAATACTCCACTTCCTGTGTGGTGGGCTTGCGAAATGCCTTTCCATCGTCCCCGGGCGGCATGCGAAACACGGAGTTGGTGATATATACATCCTTTTCGGGGTCGAACTCCGCCGACTGCAAAACCTTATCGAGCAGTTGACCGGCTGGTCCGACAAACGGTTTACCCTTGATATTTTCCTGTGGACCCGGCGCCTCGCCAATCAGTAAGAGTTTGGCCTCCGGGTTGCCGCGACTGATCACAATGTTTGTACCGGCATCTGCCAGCGGATCGCTCTTCATATTTCGTATCGCTCGCAAGACAGCATCCAGTGATGAGTACTGCTTGGATGAACTTGGCAAATTTAATTGAGACATGGAGCCTCCTTCAAAATCTTATTTCTCTGTTCGAGGGGTAGATCCGCGATATCTGCGAATCACATGCTCATTATACAGAATTTAGATTACTCTGCGTAAGTGACTGCATCTTTATGATGGAATCTCTCCGAAAGAGCTAAAATAGTGAGAATGAGGTATAAACTTGTACGGCAACCACGACCAGAACAGTGATCGCTGCCCTGGCGTGGAGTGGTTTCCGGACAAAGCAAAAGGTGCCTCCTATGAATATTATTGCTAAGAGTATGCCTGAGTTTGAGGAGATTCTCACGCCAGAAGCGCTCGCGTTTGTCGAAGGACTCGAACGCGAATTCGATCCGCGCCGGCATGAGTTGCTACAAAAACGGGTCGAACGCCAAAAAATGTTGGATGCAGGAACACTGCCCGGCTTTTTGCCTGAGACCGCTGGCATTCGTGCTTCGGAATGGACTGTGGGTTCCGTTCCCTCTGATTTGCAGGATCGCCGTGTGGAGATCACGGGACCGACCGAACGCAAGATGACCATCAACGCGCTAAATTCGGGGGCCAATGTGTTTATGGCCGATTTCGAAGACGCCAATTCACCGACCTGGGAAAACTTAATTCAAGGTCAACTCAATCTGTGTGACGCCGTCGCGCGCACACTTTCCCTCACCACTCCCGAAAAAAATTATGTGCTCAATGAAAAGATCGCGGTGCTGTTCGTGCGTCCACGCGGCTGGCATCTGTATGAAAAACATGCACTGGTGGAGGAAAGACCAATGTCCGCTTCGCTCTTCGATTTTGGCCTGTTCCTGTTCCACAATGCGCATCGCCTCCTCGAGCTCGGCTCGGGTCCCTATTTCTATCTGCCCAAACTGGAGAGTCATGAAGAGGCACGTCTCTGGAATGACGTATTTAACTTTGCACAGGATAAACTTGGCATCCCGCGTGGAACCATCAAAGTGACTGTGCTCATCGAAACCATTCTCGCCGCATTTGAGATGGATGAAATTCTGTACGAGTTGCGGGACCACATTGTAGGTCTGAATGCTGGCCGCTGGGATTACATCTTTAGCATCGTCAAGAAATTCAATAAACGTCCTGACTTCCTTTTCCCGGATCGCGCCCAGATCACCATGACTGTGCCTTTTATGCGTGCCTATACGGAATTGCTGGTGAAGACCTGCCATCGGCGCGGTGCGCACGCGATGGGCGGCATGGCAGCCTTCATTCCCAGCCGCAAGGATGAGCAGGTCAACGAGATGGCGCTTTCCAAGGTGAGAGAAGATAAATTAAGAGAATCAACCGACGGCTTCGATGGAACGTGGGTGGCACATCCTGATCTGGTGCCTGTCGCAAAGGAGATCTTTGATCGTGTGCTGGCAGAAAGGTCACATCAAAAGGAAAGATCGCGCGCAGAGGTCAATGTCACAGCCAATGATTTATTGGACTTCCACATCCCCAATGGAGAGATAACTGAAGCAGGCCTGCGCTTGAATATCAACGTGGGGCTTCAATATCTGGACGCCTGGCTGAGAGGCTTGGGCGCGGTGGGTATCTACAACCTCATGGAAGACGCAGCCACGGCCGAAATTTGTCGCTCCCAACTCTGGCAGTGGATTCATCATCCTGCCGCATTGCTCTCGGACGGCCGAAAAATTTCCGGAACCCTTTATCGTCAGTTTCTTACCGAAGAGATCCAAAAGATAAAAACCGCCTATGGATCGCAGGCCTATTCTGAAAGCAAAATGGATACTGCCATCGAATTGTTCGATGAGCTGGCTACATCAAAACCGTTTGTACAATTTCTGACGCTACCAGCCTACGAGAAATTGGATTAGTTTTCTTTCGGGTTGTGAAAGAAGTACCTTCCCAATTCTTACATTAGAAAAAGTTGGAGGAACACATATATCAGAGATTCCTACCCAAGTCTGTGGATGCGTTGAAAGAGGCAGAGGAACTGCAAGTTAGAACGCTCTAACCGTCCCGTCCCAATAAACGGGCGTTGATCTCCTGCACATCCGCCACATAACGGGCCAGGTCATCACTCAAATGTTTGACATCCTGTTCGTAGCCCAAACGACGTGCCAGAAACAGGAACTCATCGCTCCCAACGGGAGGCATGGTCACGTCTTTGGAATTGCCCCGCACAACTCTCAATGAATCGATCAGCCAGCGCAGGAACGTGTATGCCTTGCGCAAATGATTGTGATCCTCCTCTGAAAGAATCCCGGCGGCGTCCAGTGCAGACATCGCGTCTGCTAGATTCGTCAGGCGCAGGGAGGGATTCTGCACTCCATGATTGATCTGGAGTCCTTGAATCAAATACTCAATATCCACCAGGCCGCCCGGGCTGAACTTGGCATTAAAGGTGCCCCCCGTCACCAGGTGACGTACCTGCCGCTCGCGCATCGCACGCATGGCGGTCACGTCAAATGGACCACTTTCGTAGACATATACATCGCGCAACCTGCATAGTTCGTTGTTAAGTTCTAAGTCGCCGATGATGGGCCTCAACTTGACCAATGCCTGTCGCTCATAGGCCCACGCCGCGCCATCTGGGGCATAATAATTTTTGAAGGACTCAAAAGAGACCGCCATACTTCCCGCTTTGCCATAGGGACGAAGTTGCAGGTCAATTTGAAAGATGCCTTCCTGCCGCGTCTGCCAGGCGCTGACAATCGACCGCACCAACTCTTCATAATATCCGGCTGTGTTGATTGGGGTTGCACCATTTGTATGTCCATCGCCCGCATAGACGAACATTAACTCGATATCCGAAGCAAAACCCAGTTCACGCCCGCCGCATTTGCCCAAAGCCAGGATTGACAAACCGCACGGCTGTCCATTCTCGAACAGGGGCTCGCCATAGGTAGCGCGTAATTCCAATTCACAACGAGCCAAGGTAGCAAATAAAGCTGTTTCGGCCAGGTCGGTTAATTCAACAGAAAATTCATCGAACTCTTTCGTCAACCCAAGGATGTGGCGCATATCGATGCGGAAGAGTTCACGGTCCTTGTAGGCATTCAACGTCGGACGCCAATCCGGATACTGAATGTCTCCCACTTGGTTATTTTCGAGTGCATACTCCAGTTCGCTTACCAATTGTGGTCTGGGCTTGGAGGTGGAAAGCGCATCGACATCCGTGACGACCGGGAAGAGGCTGGCATATTGCATCCTCAGAAAATCTTCCCAGAGAAAGTTGCTGACGCCAAGCAGACGCGCCAACGCATTCAACACATCTGGTTTTTCGATGGAGGCGATTTCATCGAACCAGTTAGGGCGTTGAAAGAGTTGAGCAAGGAAGTCACGGAAGTGCAACAATGCCGTGGATGGATTCGGGGAATGCGGCAATAGATGTGTGAAATGTTTGATCAACAGGACCGAGGCGCGCAACTCACGTTGCTTCTCAGGGGAAGTGATTTTGCGCCCGTGCTCGTCGGTCACATGCAGAATATCCTGCGCGCGCGACCCAACGGATTGAACGATGGTGCGCGCAATATAGGTGTGCGTCAACGCCAGCGCGTTGGTAAACTCATACAGGAAACCGATCGTGTCTGGCGTATCAATGCGCAGGATGGTGTAGTGCTCATCGGCCTCGTTGTCAATTTCGATCTCAATCGGGAGAAGCGGCGCTGATTTACCCGGTACACTTTCAAACCGCTGCCCGACGCGCACAGCCAGTTCACCACGTGCTTCGCGGCGTTGACCGGCGCGCATCATGAGCAAAAGGTGATGCAAGTCCGCGGTGTAGGATTGCCAGACGGTATCATCCGGCGGATTGGGCAAAATGGATTTGACGGTGAACACATCCACGATCTTACGGCGGGTATCCGGCTCGGATGGCGGGGAGGGCTTGCGGCGCGGAGGCAGGTGTCGGGTAGAGTCGAAGCGTTTGACCTTCGGAGGACGGGATTCTGTCAGCGCTTCGGGCAAGGGTTCGTAGGTGAAGGCGTTCCCGTCCAAGATGTTGAAACCAAAAACGAAAAAAAGCCCGCAGATGATGGACAGCTCGCCCGGATAATCATAACCAACGACGGTAACGCGCCAGGTGTCTTTGCTCAGCGCTTGCGCATTGACAATGGCCGGCGTTTGCTCGTTGATGCCGCGCGCCAGGTCGGCATGCTGTCCGATCTCATCGTTTGAAAATGAATCTACGTAATCAACCCCGAGACGCGCAATATGCTGGACAACCTGAGGCTGTTGTTCAAGGACAGGTTCATTGCCGACACGTCGCAGGTAAATGGAGCGAATAGCTTTGCGGTGCTCATCGAAACGGTGAATCAGCGCCTCAGCGTTTTTAAATCCCAGGCGCCCCGCGAGCAATGCGAGGGCGGTTGGGTCGGAGGGCATGGTATAGGTCTGCTGATAATGCATCACCTGAATATAGTGTTCGATCGTGCGCATCAACGTGTAACCGTCATTGAGTGTGCGAGTCTCCTCGTTCGTGAGTAGACGATGATGAGCCAGGCGCGGAAGGATGTGCAGCGTGGCGCGTCCACGCAGGTCGGGATATTGATTTCCGTAAGCCAGTTGGAGGTATTGAACGACAAATTCCACATCGCGAATGGAGCCTTCGCCGAGTTTCACTTCCCCCCACTCGCGCCCTTTCTGCTGGAGGATCTGCTCGGTGCGTTGCTTCATCGCAAAGACGCTGGCACGCACCTCCTCCGACGCATGGCTGAAAATATGTGGCTCAACCTGAGTGAGCAACATTTTACCGAGAACAATATCTCCCGCAATCGGACGTGCCTTGAGCAAAGCCTGTTTTTCCCACAGGCGGGCATGTTGCTGAACGTACTGAACGTAGCCTGCGAGGGTAGTGACAAGAAACCCGTCCCTGCCCCACGGACGCAAACGCATATCCACGCGGTAGAGAAAACCCTCAGGCGTGACTTTGCCAATGTTATCGATCAGGTGTTGACCCAGCTTCAGTTTCTCAATGGGATCATTCGCCGAGATATATAACAGGTCAATATCGGAACTGTAGTTGAGTTCCTCCGCGCCATGCTTACCCAGCGCGATCACAACAAAATCATCTGCGCTAATACCACTCTGGTCACTGGCAAGATCAAGACAGGCACGCACCAGTCCATCTGCCAGATTCGAGAGTTGCTGCGTAACAGTCTGTAAATCGTAGAGGGCCAGCAGGTCGCTGGCGCCGATGCGCAGGATTTCTCCCCGCTGATAACGACGCAGACCATCAAGTTTGGCTTCGTCAGTTGTTTCGTTAATTACTTTTCCCGCTTCCGTGTGAATCTGTTCAGCGCTTTTGCGTTGGGTCAATGATTTACGATGATAAAGCAGACTGATATTTTTCGGGTTGCGTAAAAGTATTTCGGTCAGGAATTGACTGCCAGAAAAGATCGTGACCAGACTCTCGATCACGCGTGGATTTTTTACGAGCGCAGGCAATAATGTTTCATCCCCACTATCCAGCAACCGTTCCAAATAAATCAGGGAACGCTCGGGGTCAGCGGCGGAGGCGAGTGCAGTTTGAAGGTGAGGCTCGATGACGTCAAATGATTTCCCAAAATGTTTGGTGATGTTGCTTAGTACAATATCCATAAAGTCATTATACCTGTGGCAGGTTCATGGGGTAATTTGGAACTTGGATGTGATAATATATTTACTGATGTGCTCGTCCAGAAAGTTGACGGTGGATTAATCTATGGAAAATAGTCATTCGATCATGAAACTAGAAAGAGAAGCTTTCGCTTCTGCAATAAGGAAAGGATTAGGACGTGCTCTGTTGCACGTTATTAACTTTGGACTGGATGGTATAGATGATCTGGTATTGGACGCTTGCCTCCACAACTATTGTTATGATACTCAACTTGAATCGAGTAGAGCAAGTTGGCTATTTCAAATGTTTGACAATACAGAATACTATCCGGAGTTCAGTGAGAAAATTCTTGACGGCTTAAGATCTGAAACAAATCAAGATAACTTGGGACAACTTTGTATACTCGCCAAGGAAATGGCTAAACATGGCAACAAAAACGCCTGGCAAGCATTAAGAGAAATTGTATTTGAACAAGTCGGTACTCCATCCTCAGATGACTGGGTGGGAAGATATGCATGGGTTGATCTTGAAGGTGCTGAAGGATTTCTGGAGTTGGCAAGAATTTATGGTCAACGACTCTTACTAGATCCTGATGATTTTGTGCCTGATGATCTCGTATCCTTAGACGAAGAAGTACTGAAGCATGCTCTTTTTCAAGCTGCCGAGACAGATGCCCATATTGGTGTATATAAGAATTATTTGGAGGCACGAGATGTCTTCAAAGTACGTTCTGCGACAATTGACAGAGAAACCTTCAAGCAACAACGTCGTAAGAGGATTCGAAAAGAATACAGTCTAACGAGAATTCTGGAAGATGCAAGAAACAAGGAGGGAACCTTCCCTGGTCGGTATATGACATTTGGTAAACATGCAACAACCGACGAATTGGAAAAAGTCTATTCTCATCTTTTCATTGAGAAGGATAAAGATGTTCTTTTGCGACTATTATGGGTGTTTCGTCGTGCCCCGCTACCACAATTGGATGAATTGATTTTTGGATGGGCAATAGGCAAAGATAAAGAATTGAGAGAAGCCTCAATTAATGCTTTGGCACAAGTCTCAAATAATCGAGTTCATGATTTAGCGATATCAAAAGTCAACATTGGTGAGCTATTGGATGCTGACAGTGATGCGCTTGAATTATTCATAAATAATTTTGAGGAGGACGACATACCACGGATTAAGCAAGCCCTCGACGTTTTGAAGCCAAATATGGAGGACACGCACAGCCTAGGTTACAGCCTTTTGAAATTAAGTGAAAAACATTCAAAAGTTGAACTAGAAGACAGCTTAAGATGGGTCTATGAAAATACATCTTGCTCAAACTGCCGTTACAAGGCTGTCAAACAACTCCTTGAGTGGCAAAAACTGGATAGTACGACACTTTATGAATGTCCGTTTGACGCTGAGCAAGACATAAGGAGTTTCGCAGACGAGAACAGCAAAAATCATAATAAATAGCAACAGATATTAATAGTACATACTTTGCCACTTCAATTGTGGCTTTCATCTCAACTAATGATCTTCACATGCCTTTCTAATGGGTGAAAATATGCTCCATTTGGGTAATAGACGGGTACTACCCGCCCCACTAAAATGACCCACGGAATTATCCAACGAATGATTTCAAGAATAAGGAGAACCCTACAAAATGGCAAAAACTGTTGCTGATGTACTCAAGCTGGGAAAAGATGTAAAGATGGTCGATGTACGCTTCATTGACCTGCCCGGCACCTGGCAGCACTTTACAATTCCCGTGCGCCGCCTCGACGAAGATCTGTTCAAGGAAGGATTGCCGTTTGACGGTTCCTCTATCCGTGGCTTTCAGGAGATCCACGAATCGGATATGCTCCTGATGCCCGACCCGGAATCCGCCTTCATCGATCCCGTCTCTGATATCCCGACGCTGGTCCTCACCTGTGACGTGTACGACCCGATCACCCTTCAGCCCTATGAACGTGACCCACGTTACGTCGCCCATAAGGCCGAGGCCTATCTCAAGCAAACCGGCATCGCTGACACGGTCTTCTTTGGACCGGAAGCGGAATTCTTCATTTTCGACAGCGTCCGCTATGGAGGCGGCACCAACGAAGCCTACTATCATATCGACAGCGAAGAAGCCTGGTGGAATAGTGGTCGCGCTGATGGCAAGAACTTTGGCGGGCAGATCGCTCCCAAGCGCGGCTACTTCCCGGTCCCGCCCACTGACACTCTCAGCGGCGTCCGCGGTCAGATCGTCATGGCACTCGAAGACGCCGGCATTCCAATGGAAGTCCACCACCACGAAGTGGCGACCGCTGGTCAGTCGGAATTGGGCATGCGCTTTACCACGCTGACCCGCATGGCGGATCAACTCCTGGTCTACAAATATATTGCAAAGAATGTCGCCCGCAAGAATGGTAAGACCGTTACTTTCATGCCCAAACCACTGTTCCAGGACAACGGCTCCGGTATGCACTGCCACTCCTCCCTGTGGAAGGGCGATACGAACGTCTTTTATGACGCCTCTGGCTACGCAGGCTTATCTCAGGCGGCAAAGTACTACATCGGTGGTTTGCTCAAACACGCCCCGGCCCTACTGGCCTTGACTTCCCCCACCACCAACTCGTTCCGCCGCCTCGTGCCAGGGTTTGAAGCACCCGTCAATCTGGCGTATTCACAACGCAACCGCTCGGCAATCTGCCGTATCCCGGTCACCAAGAGCATCAAAGCCAAGCGCGTGGAATTCCGTGCTCCGGATGCTTCCAGCAACCCCTACCTGTGCTTCTCCGCAATTCTTATGGCAGGTCTGGATGGTATTTTGAATCGCATCGACCCCGGTGAGCCGGTTGACAAAGACCTCTACGAACTCCCCGCGGAAGAAGCCAAGCTCATCAAGCAGGTACCTGCGTCCCTCGGCGCAGTGCTGGAGGCGCTCGAAGCGGATCACGAATTCCTGCTCAAGGGCGATGTCTTCACGTCAGACTTCCTCGAAGCCTATATTAGCTACAAACGTGAGGCCGAGCTCGACCCGGTCCGCATCCGCCCGACACCGTATGAATTTACGTTGTACTTTGATTGCTAGTCACCTCCCGTCATTGCGAGGAGGAGCGAAGCGACGACAAAGCAATCCCCGCACAAGATTGGAGATTGCTTCGCCGCCTCCGGCGTCTCGCAATGACGAAAGTAATAAATATACAGACCGAGGCTTCCCCTCGGTCTGTCTTCTAAGAAACCATGACTTTATTTATTTCATCTTTTATTCTGGCCATCGCCTTCTGCGCTCCACCCGGAGTCATCACCGCAGAGACAGTCCGCCGTGGCGCGGCGCGTGGATTCGTCCCAGCGCTATTTGTGCAGTTTGGCTCGCTGGTCGGTGATACCACATGGGCCATCATCGCGCTGACCGGTCTGGCCTTTCTTGTCCAGAATAATATTGCCAAGGTCATTCTCAGCTTGATCGGCATCTTGTTGATGCTCAAACTCGCCTGGGATGCGATTCGAGACGCTCGTTCCGGCAAAGAATTGGATTCGTTATCAGTCCCTGCCTCCACGCGTGGAGACTTCGCCAACGGCGCCGTCCTTTCTCTTGGCAACCCGATGAACATCGTCTTTTGGACAGGACTTGGAACAACCGTTTTCGCCTCCATCTCAGGGCAGCCTGCTCCTGTCCATTTTGCCATTTTCTTCGCCGGGTTTTTACTCGGCGCCATTACGTGGTGTTTTGTCATGGCTGGGCTTGTGGCATTTGGACGCAAATTCCTGACACCGACGTTTTTCCGCTGGGTCAATGTCACGTGTGGTGTCGCGATCGGCTTCTTCGCCCTGCAACTCGCCTGGAAACTTGTTCAAAACCTGCAATGACAGGAACTTGCATGAAAAACCAACCGATGGGAAAATCGTCCTCAGTTCGTGAACGAGTAACGTTCGAGATGACGGCTCAACCTTTTCCCGCCTCGCCTGATAATACCGATCCACGCCTGTTGGAGGCGCTACGGATTCTGAACCAGATCAGTAATGCGATCAATCGTATCGGTTCAGAGGATAGCAGCCAAAACGATTTGAGTCTGCAATTAATTGTAAACAGCGCCATCCGCGTGGTGCCAGGCTCATCCGCAGTCATTTACACCTATGATCAAGCTACGGGAACGTTTGACAGCGAATCACGCGTCTCTGCAGAACCCGAATGGCGAAAGCCACTATCAACAATTGATCATCCCGATGACGCGCCCCGTTCTACTGGAATCGGCATGCGCACGATTCAACGTCGCCATAGAAGTTTCTCATATGAAGAATCCGACCTGAACGTACATCCATATCATGCGGCGCTGGGCGTAAAAGCAGTTGCCTGTTTTCCGCTGATCGTGGCCGAACAGGTCGTGGGGTTGTTATACATCTATCTGCATGAAGAACGGCAGTTCTCTCATCTCGAACAGCTCATGCTTGATAACTTTGTCAATCAGGCTGCGATGGCAATTTACCACGCGCGGCGGCTCGCCGGCATCCGGCGTGACTTGATGCGCAAGGATGAAGAGTTGAACCAGCTGCGCCGCGCGGGCCTGTTGATCTCATCCCGTCTGCGGCTGGAGGAGACACTCGACTCCATTTTGCAGTTGGCCCTGGAGATTACAAACGCCCAGTATGGAATTTTCCGCTTGCTCGATAAAAATGGCAAATATCTGGTCACACGTGCGGTGAGTGGGATTCAATTCGAAAAACCTCTCACGGAAAGACTGCCGCTGGATGGGACCAGTATCATGGCACACGTGGCGCGCACGCGCGAGCCATTGCTGATTTCGGACCTGCAACAGGAGCCGTGGTCCAAGATTTATTATCCGCTGGATTCCAAGTTGGAGATGCGCTCCGAACTGGCCGTACCACTGATCAACGCCAGCGGAAGGTTGGAAGGCGTTTTGAATCTCGAAAGCCCAGAGCTGGGAGCGTTTTCTGAAGATGACAATCACATGCTCCAATCGCTGGCAACGTATGCCATTACCGCGATTCAGGAAATCCGCCTGTTGGATGCGTTACAGGAAGCGGCACAACTCTTGATCTCTCAGCCGACTCAGAAGGTATTGGATCGTCTCTGTGTGATGGCCAATGATTTGCTCAACACCTCCTCCAGCGCAATATGGCTGGCCGATGAGTCAGGCGAGTTGCAGCCGGTATCCTCCGATGGCGATCTGGAATATGCCGAAACAACGTCAGGGGCACAGGGTCAACCCAACACTTTGCTGATTCCCCTCTCCAGCGGCGAAACGAAAGCTTTGGGAATGTTCGGAGTGTTCAACACGGATGCCGATGAAGGACGCAGCGCCAAATCCGAATGGGATAAGAAAGTATTGGCCTGTCTGGCGAACTACGCCGTGCTGGCCGTCCAAAATGAATCCCATCAACATGCTCTTCGAACATCGCAGGAAAAACATTGGACCGCGGAGACCTTTGCGGCGGTTGGTGATATTTCGGCCAACCTGCTGCACAACATGAACAATAAAGTTGGTGCGATACCCGTGCGGGTTCAGGCAATTCAGGACAAATATCGTCAGACCCTTGAAACCGATTCCTATCTCACCAACAGCCTGGCTGAGATCGAGCGCAGCGCTACAGACGCCATGCAGATCGTGCAGGAAAATCTTTCACACCTGCGCCCCATTCGTCTGGAGAAAGTTAATATCGCCTCGCGCGTGGCAGAGGCCATTCGTGCCACGCAAATTCCGCTGGGCGTGAAAATTGAAAAGAATGGTCTGGAGATTTTGCCGCATGTCATCGCCGGTGGACAAAGCCTCACCTTTGTATTCAGGAATTTAATGGAGAACTCCATGGCCGCCCTGCAAGGGAACGGTTCCATTATTGTTTCCGGTGTTTCCACATCGGAATGGGTGGAAGTCTCTGTCACCGACAGCGGACCCGGCATTGCGCCAGAGTTGCACAACCAGATCTTTGAATTGAATTTTTCGCGCACAGGACCACACCCTGGAAAACTGGGCTTCGGTTTATGGTGGGTCAAGACCTTGATGACCCGCCTGGGTGGTTCGGTCAGCGTGGAAAGCGATGGTGTGCATGGCACAACATTTCGATTGCGCCTACCCACAGTTGATTCGGTCAACGCGGAGGGCACATGATGGCCCCCGTTCTGCGCGCGCTGGTCGTTGAGGATGATCATTCATGGCAGCAAATCATCAGTGAGATTCTCACGGATTGCGGGCTGGAAGTGGACATCGCCACCAGCCTCGATCAAGCCACGCTCGCCCTCAAATCCCAGCCGCATCGCCTCACGGTGGTGGATCTCTCGCTTTCTCCAAACGACCACAACAACATTGATGGATTGCGTGTGTTGGATTCCGTCCGCAAGCTCGACCCCAACTGCCGTGCGATTCTATTAACCGGATTTGCCACCGTCGAACTGGCTGTCACGGCACTCACTGATTATGGTGCGTTCACTTTCCTGCGCAAAGAAAGTTTTCATCGCAGCCAGTTCCGTGACATCGTATACCGCATTCTGGTCAGCCCGCCGATTCTTTCGGCGCCGGTTCCTGCTCCAGTTTCCTCCGCTTCGGCCTCCCCTGCAAAAAGACAAACGGGGCCGCTAAAGAATTCCAGCGAAAAGGCATTGGTCGTGGAAGATGACGCTGGCTGGCGCAGCATCCTCGAGGAACTCTTGAGCGATGCTGGCTTTCAAGTCCGCACGTGTGTGAGTTTTGGCGATGCCCTGGGTTACCTGCGCCGGGAAAAATTCTCGCTGGCGGTGATCGATTTGTCGTTGCAGGGAGTCGTCAGCAACTTTTCAGACAATGGGACAGGTGATCCAAATCTCGAAGGCTATCAATTGCTCGCTGCCACACAGACAAACAGCATTCCCACGATTGTAGTCAGCGGTATCACTGAGCCCGAGGAAATCCAGAGAGTGTATTCGCAATACGCGATCTCTGCTTACATCGAGAAACAGGCTTTCGACCGGGCCGCGTTCCGGCGCGCGGTGGAACAGACCAGGCCCATGTATCAATCCATGAGCGCGCTGGGCGCGCTCACCGAGCGCGAACGCGAAGTCCTCGATTTGCTGGCGCAAGGCTTGACGAATAAGGAAATCGCCGAGAAACTAACCATCACCACCAACACCGTGAAACGGCATCTGAAAGCGATCTTCGAAAAATTAGACGTGCACACGCGCTCTGCCGCGACTGCCAAAGTCGCTGGGGACAATAAGTTTAAGCTCTAGCTGTGTTTCTGAACATATATACTCTACCGAGAAACGACAACCTAAGATCTTTTCTGTCACGGATTTTTTAGGATAATTCGCGGCTGACGTGGTTCATTTCGCTTTGAACCATGCCAGATTCTGCGCCCTACGAGTGACATTCTTAAGATAGCCTGCTAATCTGCAGAGCCTTCTGGTGCAGGCAGTACAATCACCTGACCGGGTGTCAATTGGATATCCCCCGCAAATACATTGATTTCAAGAATGCTTTGGGGCGGGGCCTTCCAATCGAAGGCAATCGTCTCAATGGTATCGCCCCAGCGAACTGTATATGGAATGGATTGCCCGTTGAGATGATAGGTGATCCAATTCCAACGGAAGATATCGAAGCCAGTTGTTCCAGTACGCCCCAGTCCGCTCCCGTTCCATTCGCGATTGATCACGCCATTTTCACGGTCGCCAGGTATATAGAGTGCGATCTCCTCAATCGAGCAATCTGCAGAAGGAACGCGGCGCACCATGTTCGATATACTCAGGCGCGTGTTATTAGCATCGATGCCAGCGACCACAAAAATATGATCGAAGTAGCCTGGTTTGACATACAGCGTCGCATAGGAATAGACCACGTCACCCGGGTACAGGTTGCCCAGCGCTGCAAAGTCAAAACCTGGCATTGGCTCATCTGTATACGTCAAGGTGAACGTTTCAGGGTCAAACGCGCCCCAGGGTTGACCATTCCACCTTGGGTTGGCCGAGGTGAATGTCGCGGCATTGGCTGACCAACTGCCGATACGATAAGGGAAAGCGTTGGCGTCACGCATGATTGTCCATGCCAGCGGGCCGCACATGGAGGTGGCATCCGAGTAACCTATTTTTTCCTGTGAGATACGATTGGCTTCGGCGCAGGTGGAGGCCAGATACCGGCGGCCTGCCAAAAGATAATCGGGGATGTGCCAGTCGAGGTGGAACGTGTCCACGAGGGTCTCGTTGGATACATAGCCTGCATCAATGACCCAATGACAGGGCAGTTTTTTCATAACAGGGTAAATAGACGAGTCTTGAGGCAAACCGTCTCTTTGCCAGTAGGCCTGAATATACGCCGACCAGGCCGATTCAAGCACGCCATCAACCATAGGAACCGCCAACAAACGGAAGTTGCCGGCATACGCTCGAAACCAGACAACGAAGCCCTGGGTCATGAAGATCGTGGCGACCTTATCAGCACGATATGTAAGGGGATGTTGGAATTCATTGAACACAAATTCATACACAAAGGCGTCCTGCGTCACGTTCAGCATGCTGTTCTGTTCACCATTCCAGATGTAGGACTGGCGGCGTTCTGCCAGATTATATTCAGGAGCAATGGCGTTCTGCACATTGACCAGCCGCTGTTCAGCTGATATTTCTTCCGTCGCTTCCTTGGCACACCCGGCCGGGTTGGCAAAAGGGTAGGCCGGGGATTGCTGGAAACGGACTGGCGGAAGTTGGAGTGAGGCAGCGCCTGTCAGGACCGCTATATCAGCTTTCGGTGTAGTTGGAGGGGTATCAGCATCGCCAGACAATTCCAGAGATGGAATCAGCGCTTCAACAACCGCAACCCGGGATAAAAACAGGTTGAAAGGCAGTTGGATAATTCGTCCTAATGCGATCATAAGGGCCATAATAGTGAAGAGCTTTGAGCTGAGTAGAGGTTTCATGCCACGTCCTCTCGTTACAAATGCTGTTGGCATTATTTCATTCTGGAAGTTTTTTGCTAAGCCATGCTCCCCCTTATTCCGTCAGTGATTTATTCCCAATCCTTTGCAGGGAAACCATACTGTTTGCCAAAATTTCCACTCCCTCTAGAGAGTAGGGAATCCCCCCCTTCCCTGAGGCGAGCGATATGTCAAAATATGATAGGCTAGACCTTTTTTGCCGTATTTATAAGCTATTCCCGCGGGAAAATCCTATGACTGAACATATGAATAACTCCGAGTTGATCTCAAAACTGGAAGCCGCCGAAAAGCGGATTGTTGAGTTGGAACGCGATCTGGGCGCCGCTTTGGATGTTACCAAGCACAACCAGGTTGAACACGCCCGTGTCGAAGACGAGGAGCGGTATCGACTCTTATTTGAATATTCACCGGTTGCAACCTGGGAGGAGGACTTTTCGGCAGCCAAAACATATCTGGAAGATCTAAGAAACAGCGGCGTGACTGATTTCGATGCACATTTCACGGCTCATGAAGACGCGATTCGCAAGTGCGTCGGGTTGATAAAAATAATCGATGTGAATCAAGCCGCGGTTCGCATGTATGAAGCCTCCACCAAAGCGGAACTTCTGGGTAGTTTTGAGAACACATTTCCCAGCCAGGCACTCATCGGATTTAGGAACGAATTGGTGACGGTTGCCAAAGGCGAATTGACTTATCGCTCGGAAAGCCTGGTGGAGACGTTTCATGGGAACATGCGTGAGGTGGCCGTCCATTGGACTGTGGCACCTGGGTATGAACAGACATATGCAAAGGTGCTGGTAACCTTGTCTGACATAACAGATCTCAGACGGGCGCAGGAAAGATACGAGGAAATCTTTGAAAATTCAGCCGAGGGCATATTCCAATCCTCACCGGAAGGACAGTTTCTCAAGGTGAACCCGGCTATGGCGCGCATCTATGGTTATGCTTCACCAGAGGAGATGATCGCAACTGTCACGGATATCGCAAGGCAGATTTACTTAACCTCTCGAGACCGAGAGCAGTTCACCAACCTTCTTGCGGCTCAGGATTCAATTTTGAATTTTGAAATGAAGAACTATCGCAAGGATCGAACTATCATGTGGACCTCCACATCCGCGCGAGCTGTGCGGGATGAGAACCGCAAGCTCCTCTTTTATGAAGGGTTCTTGCAAGATATCACCGAGCGCAAGCAAGCAGAGGCAGCACGCGAAGAGGCAGAGTTACGTTATCGCGCCCTCTTTGAACAATCCCACGATGCCATCTTTATCTTCAATCTGGAAGGCCGTCATTTGGATGTCAATCAACGTGCCACAGACATGCTTGGATTTTCGCGCGATGAACTGTTACAGTTTTCAGCGCAAGAGCTTTCTGTGGAACCAGCCAAAAGTCAAAAGGTCTGGCAAGGATTGTTGAACGGGGAACGTCTGCCTGTTTATGAGCGCTCCCTCCGCAGGAAGGATGGCATTAACATCCTTGTTGAAATCAACGTGGAACTGATTCACAACGCGCAGGGAATGCCTCTGCATATCCAAAGTATTGCCCGTGAAATCACAGACCGCCGGCGGGCCGAAATTGAGCTTCAGCACCGAAACGAGGATCTGGGCCTGATCAATGCCATCAACGAAGTCATTGTGCAGGGAGGGAATTTGGAGACAGTGGTCAAGGTGCTGGCCAAGCAGTTGAGGCACATTTTCTCCATCCAGGGTACCAGCATCTATATGCTTGGCCTAGATGGGCGCTCCCTCACGATGCAGCAATACGCCATACCTTCGGAGCTAAAGCGCAAAATCGAGAAATTGATCGGCAGCACGATTCCCATCATACAGATACCTGTTAGAGAAGGTGGACTTTTTGAGAGGGTTTTGAATTCAAGGCAAGGCACCATCACAAGCGACACACAGGAGATCCAATCCTGGATCGCTGAATTTGCTGAAACCAGTTTCCTTCCACCTGTAGCACGCAGCGCGGTCCGCAAGCTTGTTCCGCAGATCTACAAAATATTGAATATCAAATCCACAATTGTGGTGCCGCTCATATCGAACGAGGGAGCCATCGGGCTACTGGATGTTTCCAGTTCTAGTTTGTTCACAATGGATGATCTAAAGCGTATCGAGAATATTGGGGTACAACTCACAGCTGCTATCCAGCGTCAGCAGGCCCACGAGAAAATCCAAAGGTCAGAGGAATTCCTTAACAGCATCCAGAACGCACTTTCGGCCAGCATCGCCATATTGGACGAAACGGGGGTTATCATACGAGTCAACGCAGCCTGGCGAAAGTTTGGAGAACAGAATGGATTGAAAGAGCCCGATGATTGCATTGGCCAGAACTATCTGGAGATTTGTGAATCAGCCTCCGGCTCAAACGCAGAGGAAGCGCCAGTGATTGCCAGAGCGATTCGAGAGGTGCTTACCAGTCAAAGAAAAGAAGCCTGGGTGGAGTACCCCGGTCATAGTCCTGAAGAGCAGCGTTGGTTCGTTGTACGAATCACCCGGTTTGAGGATGGGGACAGGGTCCGGGTCGTGTTGGCGCATGAAAATATCACCGAGCGCAAGCAGGCCGAGAATTCCCTCCAAAGGAGTGAAGCGATCCTGGCACAGGCCGCCAAGATGGCGCATCTAGGCGCGTGGGAAATTGCGGTCAGTAACAGTGACGACCTCAAGGACAATCCCTTGCGCTGGTCAGATGAGGTCTATCGGATTTTTGGATACGAACCAGGGGAGATAGAACTCACAAATGATATATTCTTTGAGCGTGTTCACCCCGATGATCGGCAAAAGGTTCAAAAGAGTATGAGCCAGGCCATCGCAGCGAAAGAACCTTATGAAGTCGAGCATCGAATCATACGACCCAATGGCATTGAACGAATCGTGGAAGAACGCGCCGATTTCATGTTCGATGAGCGGGGCAAATTGCTTCAAATTCTCGGTGCGGTCCAGGATGTAACGGAACGCAAGCAGACAGAACAGAATCTCCGGGAGACCAGTGAGCAATTCCGCACGCTATTTGAGGCTTCGCCCGAAGCCATCATATTGGTTGACCCGCACGGGAATTGGCCAATTCTGGATTGCAATGCGACAGCCTGCACCATGAATGGATATACACGTGAAGAATTGATCGGACAGTCAATTGACCTCCTTACGCTAAGACCCGGGAATTCGGCTGGACGTCTGGAATATCTGGAGAGTATTCGCAACGTAGGCATCCTGCGCTATGACGATTTTCATCGTCACAAGGATGGCAGTATTTTTCCGATTGAGATATCCACCTCTCTGATTACCCTGGGTGGGCGAGAGATCGTCCTGGGAATTGACCGTGATATCACAGAACGAAAAAGCGTGGAGGAGGCGCTGCGCGAATCAGAGGCACTTTATCAGCGGGCCATGGAGGTTGCCGGTGCCGTGCCATATTATCAGTCTTATGATGATAATGACAATTCCATGAAATATGAGTTTATGGGTGAGGGTATTCGTCAAATCACCGGTTACGGGCCCAAGGAATTCAACGCACAATTGTGGGATTCGCTGATTCAGGAAATAAATCTCGTTGGCGAGTTGGAGGGATACTCCCTGGAGGAGGGAATTGAGCGAGTCCGTTCGGGCAAAAACCCGATCTGGAAATGCGAGTATCGAATTCACGACCGGGCTGGAAAAATTCACTGGGTTTTCGAAGCAGCCGTGGAACTACGCGATGAGCATGGGATCTCGTCCGGCTCCATTGGTACATTTCAGGATATCACCGAGCGCAAGCATGCGGAACGTGCCCTGCGTGAAAGTGAACGCCGGTATCGCGCCCTCTTCGAAGATATGCCGATTGCGATTTGGGAGGAGGATTTTTCAGAAGTTAAAAAGCACTTGGACCTCCTGAAAGAACAGGGCGTTACCGATTTCCGCGCTTATTTTGAATCTCATCCTGAAGTTGTGAGCGAATGTGACAGCAAGATCAGAATTCTGGATGTCAACAACGCCGCATTGAGAATGTACGGTGCGAACAACCGAGAAGAATTATTGCAAAACATGGAATTAGGATCGAGTCAGGCCGAACTGGATCAGGTCCGTAGTTTCCTCATCAGCATAGCAGACGGAAAGCTCAGCCATAGCTGGGAGGTTCCCGATAGAACAATCTCCGGGCAACCGATCGAAATAAACCTGTCAGTCACTGTTAGCCCCGGATACGAGAAGGATTACGCCAGAGTCATCGTCACGACCGTTGATATTACTCAACGCAAACGGGCAGAAAGTGAACTGCGCGTCTCCGAGGAACGCTTCCGTCAACTGGCAGACAACATTCAGGAGGCCTTCTGGATGACAGATGCCACAACTGGCGAGGAGATCTATGCCAGTCCGGCCGCAGAGAAAATATGGGGACACCCGCTTGAAAGCCTGCTGCACGACTCAGACTTGTTTATCGAAACTGTTTTAACCGAGGATCGCCATGCGGTGCAACAGGTATTGGAAATTCAAAAGGGCGGCAAAAATACAGAGATGGAATACCGCATCACGCGTCCCGACGGCGCGGTGCGCTGGATCTGGGATCGGGCCTTCCCTATTTTCGATGATGCAGGCAGGGTCGTTCGTCTCGCCGGCGTGGCGGCAGATATCACCGAGCGCAAGCATGCAGAAGAGGCTTTGCATGAAAGCGAGCTCAAATATCGGAACCTGGTTGAAACATCGCATGATTTAATTTGGACAACCGATGGCGAAGGACGGATCACCTATCTCAATCAGGCTTCGAGGCAGATCTATGGTTATGAACCCGAAGAGTTGATCGGCCATTCCTTTTTCGAAATGATGGTTCCGCAATCGCATCCACGGAACTTGGATGAGTTTAGGGAAACCATCGCTGGTAAGGATAAATTTGTAGATGCCGAAACCATTGTCCGACATCGGGATGGTAGGCAAATTATCCTTAGTGCAAACTCCCTGGTCCTTCGTGACGAGAATAAAAACGTGATTGGAATTGTCGGGACATCCCGCGATATCACCGAACGTAAAAAGGCCGAAGAAGCTTTGCGCCAGAGCGAGGTGCGCTTCGCAGGCGTCGTCAATTCAGCTATGGATGCGGTCATCAGTGTGGATATGGAACAACGCATCGTCCTGTTCAACCCAGCCGCCGAGCAAATGTTTGGTTGCAGCGCCAAGGAAGTCATCGGACAGCCACTCGAACGCTTCATCCCCAGCCGGTACCGGGTGCAACATAAAGAGCATATCTCCCGCTTTGGGCAGACGGGTGACACCAGCCGCGCCATGGGTCATCTGGGCACGCTCTACGGCCTTCGGACGGATGGGAATGAATTTCCCATTGAGGCCTCCATTTCTCACGTAGAGGCCAATGGTCAGCACCTCTATACCGTGATCCTGCGCGATATCACCGAACGCAAACAGGTAGAAGAGCAGCTCCGTAAGCTCTCGCGCGCGGTGGAGCAAAGCGCGTCGATTATTGTGATCACAGATACGAAGGGCCAAATAGAATACGTGAACCCCAAGTTCACAGAGATAACCGGATATACGGTCGAGGAAGCTCTCGGCCAAAACCCTCGCATCTTGCGATCGGGTGTCACACCGCCAGAAGTGTATGCTGAGTTGTGGAGGGCCATCACTTCAGGTCAAGAATGGCACGGGGAACTTCTGAATAAGAAAAAGAACGGTGAGTTGTATTGGGAGTCTGTAACCATCTCACCCATCCTGAACGAGCATGGAGAGACCACTCACTTCATTGCCGTCAAGGAGGGTATCACCGAACGGAAACAAAATGAAACCGAGACGATTCGACATCTGGCTGAACTGGAGGCCCTATACGAAAATGGGCTGGCGGTTGGTCGTCTGTTAGAACCACAAGCCATTGGACAGCGTATCATTCAGACCTTCTCACAGTACCTCTCCTGGCATCACGTGACCATCCGGCTGCGCAAAGATGATAGCGAAGAACTTGATTTGATCGCTTTCCAACTGCCGCATGCGACAGACGGGACCATAGCAAATGAGGAGCTTCACATAAAGTCCCGCGTCAGCCGGGTAGGACAGGGCATCAGCGGCTGGGTGGCCCAAACTGGCACGCCGCTCCGAACCAGCAATCTGCCTGAAGACCCACACTACGTAAAAACCTATGAGGACATGCAATCCGGTTTGTATATGCCGCTCAGAGTGGGAGATCGCATCATCGGAGTCATTAGTGTGGAAAGTGAGGAGCCCGATGCTTTTTCAGAGCAGGATGAACGACTGCTGGCGACACTGGCCAACCAGGCCGCCACAGCTTTCGAAAATGCACGGCTATATCAATCTGCTCAAAAGGAAATCTGGGATCGCAGAATAGCGGAGGAGGCGTTACGGCAAAGTGAGGAAAATTATCGGCGCCTGGCGCTGGAACTGGAAGTGCGTGTATATGAACGTACCGCCGAAGTACAGGACCTGTACGATAACGCCCCCTGCGGCTACCATTCCCTCGACCAGGATGGCAGGATCATCCGAATCAACCAGACCGAATTGAACTGGTTGGGTTATGCACGCGAGGAAGTGATTGGACAACCTCTTCAGGATTTCATTACGAATGAAAGCCGTATTAATTTTTTGCAGTCCTTCCCTGCATTTAAACAACATGGCATGATAAGAGATCTGGAACTTGAAATGCTGCGCAAGGATGGTTCCATCTTCCCGGCACTTATCAGTGCCACCGCCATCTACGATAAGGATGGCCGATACCTGACAAACCGATCTACATTGTTTGATGATACGGATCGAAAACATGCCATGGAAACCCTGCGACTGGCAAATTCGGAAATGAAACGGGCCATGCGCATGAAGGATGAGTTCCTTGCTAACATGAGCCATGAACTGCGCACTCCGCTCAACGCCATCCTGGGACTCTCCGAGAGCCTGCTCGAACAGACGGCCGGACCGATTAATGAGAAACAACACAAATACCTGGGCACGGTCAATGAAAGCGGCCGCCACCTGTTGGAATTAATCAACGACATCCTCGATCTCGCTAAGATCGAATCAGGTCAGATCAAGATCGATCCCGCCCGTGTGAATATCAACACCACCTGTGAAACCAGCCTGCGCATGATCAAGCAACTGGCGCAGAAGAAGAATCAAACGGTCGAAGTCGAAATCGAAAATGAGATCGGTCATGTTTGGGCAGATGAGCGACGGCTCAAGCAAATGATGGTTAACCTGCTCAGTAATGCGGTCAAGTTCACACCCGAAGGTGGTCAGCTCGGTCTTAAAGCCCGCATTGACCGCAGGGAAATGAATTTGCTCATCACGATTTGGGATCGCGGTATCGGCATCCGTGAACAGGACCTGAAGCGTCTATTCCGGCCGTTCGTCCAGCTGGATTCAAGCCTGTCACGCGAAAGTGCCGGCACAGGCCTTGGGCTGGCACTCGTCGCCGAGATGGCACGCCTGCACGGTGGTAGTGTCAGTGTTTTAAGTCAGCCAGGCGAGGGCAGCCAATTTACCATCGTCCTGCCCTGGGATCCTGGCATTACCAGTGACACAATTGATAAGCTCAAAATCACGGGCAAGATACCCATCATGCGGCGTTCAGCTGCAGACAAACCGACCCTCCTGCTGGTGGAGGATACAGAGAGCGTCGTGCTCATGCTGAGGGATTACCTGGAATTATCCGGCTATCAAGTGGTGATCGCCACCGACGGGTTGGAGGGTGTCTCGAAAGCGATTGCGCTGCGCCCTGATCTCATATTGATGGACGTGCAAATGCCCAACATGGACGGGCTGGAGGCTACCCGCCAGATCCGAAAAGAAGCCAGCCTGAAAGACACGCCCATCATTGCACTCACCGCCCTTGCCATGCCCAGCGATCGAGAACTCTGTCTGGAAGCTGGTATGAGTGATTACTTCAGCAAACCAGTTAACTTGAAAGAGTTGGCCAAGGCCATACAAAGGCACCTGCCAGACTCTGGAACAGGGAAAACCTATGAGTACGATCCTCATCGTAGATGATTCACATTCAGCGCGGGAAACGCTGCTCGCGGCTTTGGAAGGCCATGGTTATCAACTGGTCACAGCCCAAAACGGAGCAGAGGCAATCCAACTCGCCAGCCAGATACGTCCGGATGTGATTCTGCTCGATGTAATGATGCCCGGCATGGACGGCTTCGAAGTCTGCCGCCGTATCCGCGCCACGCTGGAACTTGCTGAGGTGCCAATCGTCTTGCTCACCGCCCTGGACGACCACGCCTCCCTCATCCAGGGACTGGAGGCAGGCGCAGACGATTTTTTCTCCAAACCGATCGACCGCAAGGAACTGCTCGTACGCGTCCGCACCATCACGCGGCTGAACCGTTATCGCACTCTGGCCGATCAGCGTGAGAAGTTGAGCGAGATGGCCGAACGCCTGGTCACTGTCCAGGAGGAGGAACGGCTGCGCATATCACGCGAACTGCACGATGATCTTGGTCAGGCACTTACGACGCACCTGCTCGCCATCCGCAACTTGCAGGGTGACCTATCCATCCCGGTAGTTACACTATTCGAAAGCCTGGAACATCTCTACCAACAAACCTACGAAATCTTCGTGAAGATACGCAGGCTTGCCCATGACCTGCGCCCGCCAGTGCTCGATACGCTGGGGTTGAAACGCTCCCTCGAGACATACTGCCACGAATTCACCAACCGCACGCATCTACCCATTACCCTCGAAATTGACCCGGAGCTTCCGGAGTTCATCGATGTGTACAACGTGATTCTATACCGAGTCCTCCAGGAGGCGCTGACCAATATCGCCAAACACGCCCAGGCCAGCCGCGTTTGGGTCGAGTTAAATGTAGAAGACGAGACGATCAACCTGATTGTGCAGGATAACGGGCGGGGACTCTCATCCCCTGAAAACAAGTCCAACGGCATCGGCATTACCGGCATGCAGGAACGTCTTGCATTGGTTGGTGGAAAGCTTCTCCTGCATTCACCCACCGAGGGTGGCACCATCCTTTCTGCCTCATTACCTATGAAGACTCAATCCGCTAAGAATAAGGAGGCCATATGATCCGCATCTTGATCGCTGAAGACCATCTAATGGTGCGCTCCGGCATACGTGCGTTGCTCGAAAAATCCGGTGACCTCAACATTTTGGGAGAGGCATCCAACGGGCAGGAAGCCGTCGAAATGGTGGAAAAACTTAAACCGGATGTGCTAATCATGGATATTATGATGCCTCGTCTGAATGGCATTCAAGCCGCCGAAAACATTCGAAAGCTGAAACTTCCCACCCAAATCCTTTTATTGTCCATGTACTCCGACGAAGGCCTGGTCTATCAGGCCCTGCAAAGCGGTGTAAGAGGCTATGTGCTGAAGTCATCGGTCAGTGATGAGCTGTTGTGGGCAGTCCAGGCGGTGGCCAAGGGCAAGACCTACTTAAGCAGCCAGATATCAGAGATCGTTGTGGAAAGCGCCGTCCACCCACGCCCTGCCGGACAAGACCA
>Ga0114129_10002754_pt1 | contig 24485 bp, 10 predicted proteins | sample RhiMetdeltSRZDD1_FD_80071 | JGI IMG/M metagenome (GOLD analysis project Ga0114129, IMG submission 80071) | Populus rhizosphere microbial communities from Tennessee, USA - Rhizosphere MetaG P. deltoides SRZDD1 (version 2) (version 2) | ecosystem: Host-associated > Plants > Roots > Rhizosphere >...
AACGGCGCCAGCATCCGCGGGATCGACGTGCCGGCGGCAAGCCGCGTGAACATCGACCGGGTGATCGTGCGCGACTGCCGGTTGGACGGCATCCGATTGAACGGTGAAGGCAGCACGACCTACAACAACGAGATGACAGTCACGCGGTCGGAGGTGTCCGGCAGCAGCGGCGGCGCCGGCATCAGCGTCGCGAGCTCGACGCAGACCGTCCTCATCGACAACTACACCCACGACAACTCCGCCGGCATCCGGCTCGCGGGCGCCTGGTCGAGCGTCGTCAGCAACACCGCCAACAACAACGGCACCGGCATCGACATCGCGGGGGGCAACGACAGCATCGTCGGCAACAACACGTGCAACGGCAACGCCACCGGCATCCGCGCCGCCGGCACCAAGGCCATGATCGTGTCGAATTCCATCGGCGGCAGCACGACGGTGGGCATGGCCTCGGTGGGCACGACGAACAACATCATCGACAACCGCTTCACGTCCGGCAACGCCGCCAACTTCACGAGCAGCGGCACCACCAACAACATCATCGCGTACAAGGCGGCTCTCAGCGCTCCGGGGCAGAACTACTTCTATCCGCCGCTCATCGACAATCAGCACACGACGGCGACGATCGTGAACGGCATGGGCCGCACCGACGTCACTGCCACGTCGGGCACGCTCGAGAGCGTGCAGAGCAAGTACGACGCGGCGCGTGCCGCCAATCCCAGCAACGCCATCGTGCTGCACATGAACGGGACGTTCTCCGTCGGCGCGAACGCGCTGACGCTCGCGAGCAACACCGCCGTCCTGCTGGCGGGGACGGTCCAGGTCTCGGCCTCGACCACGGCGACGTCGGTGTTCCGCGCCGCCTCCGGCGCGACGCGCATCAGCTTCTCCGGCGGCACCCTGGACGGCGGCAACCGCAACGGCCGGACCGGCGTCTCCGCCAGCGGCTCGATGATCCAGGTCGACGCCATGACGATCCGCAACTTCGGCGACAACGCGTCGCACCACGGCGGCTCCGACAGCATCCACTACAGCGGCGGGACGACGCCGTACGTCGTGACGCGCTGCACCATCGACAAGAGCGGCGCCCGCGGGATCTGGGCGCAGACGAGCGGCCAGAAGCAGCTCTATTCCGAGAACGTGGTGACGGCGACGCGGGCCTGCATCGACGCCGATTCGCACACGTTCGGCTCGGTGATGCTGTTCAACCGCTGCTACAACAACACGTACGGCATCTTCATCGAGCAGGGGGCGTCGTACAACACCGCCATCGGCAACGTGGCCAACGACAACGTCCGGCACCAGGTCGAGATCTACAACAACGCCAACACGCCGCCGGTGCGGTACAGCACGGTGGCCTGCAACAGCCTGAAGGGCGGCAACGCCATCCGCAACGGGTCGACGCCGGACGGCAGCCTCACGTCGTGGAACTTCATGTTCAACAACGTCGTGCTCGGGGCCAGCGTGCACGCGGATCCGGCGGGCGAGGAGAACTATTACTCCCAGAACCACCTCGACGAGACGAGCACGCTGACGAACTCCGGCAGCGGGGTCTTCTTCAACCCGCCTGGAGTCGAGGGCCATCAGTACGTGCAGGACGTCAACAGCGGCCTGGCCGTCGTCGTGGAGGGGGGATCGACGGCGAGCGGGGCCGCGATCGTCACCGGGCCGTCCTCCGGCCTGGGCGACGACGAGTGGCGGCTCGTGCCGACGGAAGGGATGCACTATCGGATCCAGAATCGGAAGAGCGGCCTGGTCATGCGCGTGAGCGGTGCTTCCACGACCGCCGGCGCGGCGGTGGTGCAGTCCGCCTATACGGCGGACGCGACATACGACGACGAATGGCTGTTCCAGTCGACCGGCGGCGGATCCCACAACGTCATCAATCGGCGCAGCGGCCTCTATCTCGAGGTCACGGGCGGCGGGCTGGCCGCGGGTACGCCGCTCACTCAGCAGGCGCCGAGCGGGGCGGCCCCGCAGCGGTTCAGACTGACGGAAAATGCGCCGGCCTCGATGACGCCGACTCCGACGCCCACACCGACTCCGACGCCCACACCGACGGCCACGCCCACGGGCGCGTTCCTGGAGATCACGCCGGCCGCCGGCGCTGTCACCGCCAGCACGAATGACGGCAACGCGCCCGCGAACACGGTCGACAACAACCTCACGACCCGGTGGTCGGCCAACGGCGACGGTCAGTGGATCCGCTTCGATCTCGGCTCGGTACGGACGGTGGCGTTCGTGCGCATCGCGGTCTACAACGGCAACACGCGCCAGAACCGGTTCGACCTCGAGCGGTCGAACGACGGCACCGCGTGGACGCCGGTCCTGACCAACGCGCTGACCACGGGAACGACGACGAACGAGGAGCCGCACGACTTCCCGGACTTCGATGGGCGCTACGTGCGGTACGTCGGCCACGGCAGTACCGCCGGCACGTTCAACAGCGTGACGGAGGTGAGCCTCTTCGCACCGGCGGGAGGCGTCACGCCGACGCCGACGCCCACTCCCACCGCCACGCCGACGCCCACCGCGACATCGACGCCGACTCCGACTCCGACTCCGACGGGCGGGGGCGGCGACGTCGAGGTCACGCCGCCGGCCTCGGGTGTCGTGGCCAGCACGAACGACGGCAACGTGCCCGGCAACACCGTGGACGACAACCTGGGCACCCGCTGGTCCGCCAACGGCGACGGACAGTGGATCCGCTTCGACCTCGGCGCGACGCGGACGGTGCGGCGTGTCGGTGTCGCCCACTACCAGGGCAACACGCGCACGAGCGGCTTCGACCTGCAGGTGTCCGCGGACTGCGCGACGTGGGCGACGGTCTGGTCAGGCCAGAGCGGCGGCACCACGACGTCGGAGGTGAGCTACGACATCGTCCCCGACGTCGCGGCACGCTGCGTGCGGTATCTGGGACACGGCAATTCGACGAACGGCTGGAACAGCGTGACGGAGGTGAGCCTCTTCGCCGCGCCGTAGCGCGCCGTCTCAGTGCTCGCGCAGCGAGCGCGCGACGAGGCCGATGCCGCCCGCGAGCAGCACCAGCATGACGAAGGTGTTGAAGAGGCTGGTGGGGCGGAAGTAGACGTCGAGGTGCGTGAGGATCCCGGCGAAGATGATGATGGCGCCGGCGAACGTGAGCAGCCAGCCGAGGATCGACTTGCCGTTGAAGAACAGCAGGCCGATGCCGAAGATGAGGGGGATCAGGCTCAGGCCGAAGCCCGGCATGCCCCAGATCTGCCAATAGCCGGTCGTGACCGTGACCTGGTTCGTCAGTAGATAGCCGCCGGCCACGGCCATGCCGAGGCCGACCAGGAACTCGCCGATTCCGCCCTTGGTGCCGCCTGCGCCGCGAAGACTGGCCGGTAGGTCGTCCATGCGTTCACGCTCCCGGGCGATGATACGACCTACACCCCGCGAGCTCCAGGGCGAGGGGAGCGGCGACGACATGCGAGATCGACCAGGCCCCGCCGGTGAACGTCAGCGCGTCTCATTCGCCCACACGCGAAAGTTGTCGAAGGCCACGCGTGCGGGGCCTGACCCCGGACCGCGTACGACGGCCAACGAAACCCCGCCTTCGCGCCAAGGTGAGGAATCGATGGTCCAGACGACGAGATCGTCCACCGAAAATCGCAGGGTCGCCCCGCGAGCGAGGACCCGCAGGCGCCGTGGGCGCCACCCGTGGAGCCGCGACGGCAAGGTTCCGACAGTCGACTGATCGAACGGGAGCAGGAGGGCCTCGCCCGTCGTGGCCATCAGGGCGTTTCCGCCGACGTATAACGCGTGGCCCTGATTGTTCTCCTGGCGACGCACGACGATCCCCACCCAGGCCGCCTCCTTCGACAGAGGCACCACGTCGACCTCGATGAGGCCGTCTCCGAAGCCCCGCCCCTTGTAGTGGCTCAGGACGCTGCCCCAGTCGCCGCCGTTCGCCACGACCAGGCGGCCGTCGCCATAGCGGATGCTCGAGTCGTCCGAGGTCCACGTGGACCAGCCGCTGCGGGGATCATCGAAGGCATCGGTCAGGAGCGGGCGTCCCGCGCCTGGCTCATCGGCAGGACCCTCCGCGGCCCGCCCATTGGCCGCCTCGCCCCCTGCCGATCCGGGAACGCCGCCGGCGAGCAGATCGATCCTCGCTCCGCTGGACGGCGCCAGCTGCAGCAGCTGCATCTGCCACTGGCCGGCGCGCTTGACGGCCTCGACGTAGAGCGTGCCCTTGCCCTTCGGCCCGGAGACGGGAATCGACAGTCGGGCTTCGCCGGACGGTCCGGTGACTTGGATGGATCCGGAGACGAACCAGCCTGCTTCGATGGGCTCGCCGAGCGCCTCCCGTGCCGCGGGGTGCGCTCGCAGCAGGCGCAGCGCGTCTTCGTACGCTCCGGAGCTGCGCATCGCACCGAACACGAAGAAGACGACGCCGGCACCGATCCCGGCGAACACCAGCAGCGCGGCCGCGCAGCCGACGGCGCCCCAAAGGCAGCCACGAGACGATCCGGATGGGGCCATGCGGCACCTCCTGGAGCCGAGGATATCCCTGCCTGAGCAAAAGAACAGCCCGGGCTCCTCTCTCTTCTCGAGCCCCGAACAGCGGGCAAAGGAGAAGACATGTACCCCAAGCCAACGCGGGCCCGGGCCCTGGCGGCCGCGGCCTTTTTGACGTTGACCAGCCTGGCGGGCGGGGCCCGCGCGCAGGACGCGGAGACGGAAGGCCCCGTCGTCCTGAAACTGCCGGAGCTCGGCCTGGAGATCCAGCGCCAGAAGGTCCGCGAGCCCGGCACGTCCCGCGTCCAGCGCGTGAACCGCCTGCGCCGCGCCGACGGCACGTTCGAAGACCTCCGCGACGAGGACGTGATCGACCTCATCCGCGAGGACGGCCTGCGCTATCGGACGCGGGCCGGGGCCCTGCATCGCGGCTTCGTCGACAAGGTCACGCGCGCCGCGGCCGAGGAGCCCACGCGGCTCTTCCCGGTGGCCATCTTCGCCCGCTTCGACCTGTCGCAGCTCCCGCTCCGGTTGTCGCCCGAAGAGATGCGCCGCCTCGGCACCGGGGAGCGCGACGCCGTCGACAAGGACCGGACCCGCCGGCTGCAGCAGGTCGCCACCGACTCGACGCGCGAGGTGCAGGCCGTCATCGGCCGCTTGAGCCCGCGCTCGCTCAAGCCCTCGCGCATCGCCCCCCTCGTGTACGCGGAGCTCACCGCCCCCGCCCTCCTCCAGCTCGCTCGCGAGCAGGCGGTGGCCACGATCTTCGACGCCAGCCACAAGATGGTGCCCGAGCTCGGGACCAGCACGTGCGCGATGAAGGCCACCACCGTGCAGTCCCGCGGCGTCAATGCCAACAACATCGAAGTGGCCGTGCTCGAGCCCGACCAGGTCGACCATCCGCTCAACTGCCTGGACGTCATCAACTGGCTCGACGACTCCGACATCGCGCGCCATCCCACCGGCGTGGCCGGCATCATCGCCAGCACCCTCGCCGGCACCACGGGCGTCGCCCCCGGCGCCAACATCCTGAGCGCGGACATCGACGACAGCCTTACCCCGGTGTCGAACCTCGAAGACGGCCTCATCTGGGCCTACGAGGCGGGCGCCGACGTCTACAACATGAGCTTCGGCATGGACGACAGCGGCTTCGTGGAGGCGGAGGACGTCCTCGTCGACTACTTCGTCCGGAACTGGGCCCGCACCGTCGTGAAGTCCGCGGGCAACATCTCGAACACCTGTACGGACACCCTGCAGGTCACGAACCCGGGCATGGGCTTCAACATGATCGCGGTCGGCAACTACGACGACATGGGCAACTGTGACAACAGCAACGACGTGATCAGCACCGACTCGTGCTACGGCGATCCCGAGAGCCCGCACGGCGACCGCCAGAAGCCCGAGGTGGCGGCTCCCGGCACGAACATCACGACCCTCGACTGGAGCAACACCTCCGCGTGCGCGACGCGCACGAGCAGCGGCACCAGCTTCGCGGCGCCGCACGTCTCGGGCACCGCCGCCCTGCTGATCGCCCGCGACATCACCTACAAGGAATGGCCGGAGCTGGCCAAGGCCACGCTCATGGCCACTGCCTTCAACAACGTCCAGGGCGGCCGGCGGCTCAGCGAGCGCGACGGTGCGGGCGGCATCGACGCCGCGGCCGCCGACGACACCGCGCGCAAGGGACGATGGTGGGCGAGCCACGTGACGCAGGCCGACTTCGACTCCGGCGGATGGAAGACACTCGCGCAGTTCACGGTCAAGCCGCTCACGAGCCGGCTCAAGGTCGCGGTCTCCTGGGACTCGAACCCCGGCGAGGAGAGCTTCTGGTCGCCCAGCGATCTCATGATCTCGAACGATTTCGACCTCTACCTCCATCGCCTCGGCACGTCGGCGCCGGTGGCGGAGAGCACGAGCTGGGACAACAGCTACGAGACGGTGGACGTTCTCAACCCGCCGGCCGGCACCTACGAGCTGCGGGTCCACGTGTGGGGCACGCTCTCCGTCTTCCCGAATGCCGGCGAATACCTCGCCGCCGCGTGGGGGCTCATCGAACACCCCTGCGCCGACCTCGGCGGCGACGTCGACCTCGACGGCGTCTGCGGCAACACCGACAACTGCCCGAGCAAGGCCAATAGCGGCCAGGGCGATTCGGACGGCGACGGCGTGGGCAACGCGTGCGACAACTGTCCGGCCGTCTCCAACCCCGCGCAGAAGGACCTCGATCACGACGGCACCGGCGACGTCTGCGACAACGACGACGACAACGATGGTTGCAAGGACTGGGAGGACCAGCATCCTACGAGCTCAGTGGCCGTCAGCGGCAGCTACTTCGGCCCGTTCTGCAATCCTTCGAGCGGACCGACGTACGCGTTCGAAGGCGTCCATTCGGACAACGACGGCCTCCTCAACTGCAAGGACCCCGACGATGACAACGACGGTATTCCCGACGAGCAGGACTCGTGCCCTCTGACCGCCGGCAACTTCTGCTCGGTCTTCAAGGACTGTCCAGTGCAGGACGTCTTCTTCATGTGCGGCCTGCAGTGTGTCGAATACCTTCTGAAAGTGGTCGAGGCCGTCAACCCCGATCCGACGAAGGAGATCGTCTTCGACACGTTCCAGGTGATCGACGGCAAGTTGTACCTGCAGCCCCTGGCGGGAAAGAGCCTGGCCGAGAGCGCGGAGGCGCTCGCGGGCGGCGGCGTCTCGACGCTCTCCGCCAAGATGTCGCTGGCCATGGCGATGACGGGGGATACGTCGTCGCGGCGGCGTCTCGAGATCTGGACCCGCGGCTCGTCGTCGGCTCCGTCACGCCTGGTCTCCACCGTCCTCGAGTACGACCCCGGCACTGTCGTCGTGGGGCCGCTCGACCCGGGCCGCATCCTTCAGGTCACGCTGCCCGGACGCGACGGCTCACCGATGACGGTCAAGGCGACGTGGGTGGCGGGTGTCGAGCCGGGAACGCCGCTCGCCGATGCCGACGGCGACGGAATCCCTGACGCCTTCGACGAGGGCACGGTAGCGCTCGATTGCTCGCGCGCCACCGCCTCCTTGCCGGCGCTGTGGCCGCCGAGCCATCACCTCGCGGAGGTTCGCGTCGACGGGCTCACCGATGCCGCCGGCCGTCCGCTCGCGGTTCGGATCGAAGGGGTGACGCAGGACGAGGCCACCGGCGGTCCCGCCGCCAAACGGGTCTGTCCCGACGCCTCCGGGATCGGCTCGCCGTCCGTGATGCTGCGGGCCGAACGTGAGGCGCAAGGCGACGGGCGCGTCTACGGCGTGAGCTTCAGCGCTCGCGACGAGGCGGGCGCCACCTGTCACGGCCGCGTGACGGTCTGCGTGCCGCAGGCTGCCAAGGGAACCTGCGTGGATTCCGGGCAGGGTGTCGATTCGACGGAGTGTTCGAAGTAGCCGCTCGGCCGTTCCGACGTTTCCGCCGCGTGCCGGTGATCCTGCCGGCACGCGGCGGCGCCGTTTTCTAGCCGCTCGTACGTTCCTGCCACATCGGCCGACCGCGGCGGACCGGTCTTGTTGTCAAACGTACTTTGTTCTGGATATATGACCTAATTCGTATTAGCTTCTCAAATCCTTCGACACGCCCTGTCTGACGGGTGACGCCGACGTCACGCGGATGGATCGGGGGCTCGCATCAGATGTTGTGCGCCAGCACACAACTCCCCGGGAGAAGACCGTCCATGACACGAGCGAGCCGCATATCCACAGCCGTCCTTCTGGCCCTGGCCTTCCTCGGCGCTCGCAATGGGCGGGCCCAGGACGAGCCGCTGAGCATTCGCACCGGGCTCGCGACGGCAGCTCCCGAGCGCGTGATGCCGGCGGTCGACAACCTCAAGCTGCTGGCCGAAGATGCGCAGGCGAAGGCGCGGCCGCAGCCGCTGCGCTTCGCCCTCACGCACGACGTGACGCTCACGCTGGCGGACGGCCGCTGGGACCTGGTCGGCGACACGTGGGTCTGGCGCCTGAAGATCACCTCGCACGGCGCGAAGTCGATCAACCTCGGCTTCACGACGTATTGGATGCCGCCGGGCGGCGCCCTCTACGTGTATCCGGCGGCCTACGCCGGCGGCGCGCCGCGCCGGGTGCGGCGCTTCGGGCCGGAAGACAACGAGGCGCATGGCCAGCTCTGGACGCCGATCATCGAGAGCGCCAGCGTCACCATCGAGCTGACGGTCCCGCGGGACGCGCGCTCGCAGGTGAAGCTCGAGCTGACCAAGGTCAACCACGCTTATCGCAGCTTTCGGAAGGACGACGTCACCGTGAAGTCGGGCTCCTGCAACGTCGACGTGATGTGCCCGGAGGGCGATCCGTATCGGAGCCAGATCCGTGCGGTGGCCGTCCTGCAGCTGAGCGGCAGCCGGCTGTGCAGCGGGTCCGTCCTCAACAACACGGGCGCGAAGCGGCCGCTGTTCATCACCGCCGACCATTGCGGCCTGCGGGCGAGCAATGCGGCCTCCCTGGTCGCCTACTGGAACTTCCAGAACTCGTTCTGCCGGCCGGTCGGCAGCGGCTCCAGCGGCGGCGACGGCGACGGGCAGTTGAATCAATTCAACTCGGGGTCGATCTTCCTCGCGACGTTCGCCACGTCGGACGTCACGCTGGTCGAGCTCGACGATCCGCCGCAGGCGGCGTTCAACGTGTTCCTGGCCGGATGGGATCGCCGCACGGGCCCGTTCACGGACGGCGCCGTCGGGATCCACCATCCCGGCGTCGACGAGAAGAGGGTCAGCCTGTCCAACCAGGCGACGGAGAACGACGGGGACCATCATCATCGCGTGTGGTGGCGGCCGAACGGCATCGGCGTGACCGAACCCGGCTCCTCGGGCTCCGCCGTCTATACCAAGCAGGGCCGCTTCATCGGCCAACTCACCGGCGGCGGCTCCGCCTGCGGCGCCGCCGACCCCGACATGTGGGACGTGTACGGGAAGCTCTCGCGTTCCTGGGACGGCGGCGGCACCGCCACCACGCGCGTGCGTGACTACCTCGACCCCGTCGGCTCGGCTCCCCTCATGATCGACGGCCGCAATTGGAACGACACCACGACCCCCACGCCGACGCCGGTCCCCACGTCGACGCCGAGCCCGACATCGACACCCACCCCGACGACGTCGCCGACGGTGGCGCCGACAGCGACACCGACACCCACGCCGGCGGCGACGAGCACGCCCACGCCGACACCCGCTCCGGGTACACACGTCGAGATCACGCCGGGCTCGGGCGGGGTGACGGCCAGCACCAACGACGGCAATCTCCCAGGCAACACCGTGGACAACAGCCTGGCCACGCGCTGGTCGGGGAACGGCGATGGGGCCTGGATCCGCTACGACCTGGGCTCGATACGAACGGTGAGCCGCGTGACGATCGCCGCGTATCGCGGCAACGAGCGGAGGAACCGCTTCGACCTGCAGAGGTCGAACGACGGCACCACGTGGCTTCCGATCCTCACCGGCCAGCAGACGAGCGGGACGACCACGGCCGAAGAGCCGTTCGACTTCGCCGCCGTCGACACGCGCTTCGTGCGATACCTCGGCCACAGCGCGACCTCGAATGGAGGCGCTGCCATCTCGTGGAACAGCCTGACCGAGGTCAGCCTCTTCGCTCCGGCGGGCGTAGCGGCCACTCCAACGCCCACTCCCACTCCCGTGCCGACGTTGGCACCCACATCGACGCCGACGCCGACAGGGGCGCCGACGGCCACGCCGACGCCGGGCCCGTCGGGCAACCTCGCCCTGAACCAGCCGGCCACCGGCAGCACGCCGTGCGCTTCGAGCGAAGGGCCGGAGAAGGCAGTGAATGGAAGCGTGTCCGGCGGCAACAGCGACAAGTGGTGCTCCCTGGCCGCCACGAAGTTCCTGCAGGTCGACCTGGGTGCGACCCACATGGTCGGCAGCTTCATCCTGCGGCACGCGGGCGCGGGCGGTGAGAGCACGACGTTCAACACGCGGGCGTTCAACCTCCAGGTGAGCCTGGACGGCACGGCGTGGACCACGGTCGTGACCGTCAGCGCCAACACGACGAGCGTCACGACACACACCATCGCGTCGACGGCGGCGCGTCACGTCCGGCTCAACGTCACGACCCCCACCCAGACCACGGATAGCGCCGCCCGAATCTACGAGCTGGAGGTGTACGCGGGCGGCTCACCGACGCCGACGTTCACGCCCACGCCGAGCCCGACCCCCACACCTACGCCGACCCCCACGCCCACGACTCCCGTACCGACGGCGACACCCACACCGACACCGACGGGCGTGCCGACGGGCACACCCTCGGCCAACCTGGCCCTCAACAAGCCGGCCGTCGGCAGCGCGTCGTGCAACGCGGACGAGGGCCCGGAGAAGGCCGTGAACGGCACCGTCAACGGCGGTGGCACCGACAAGTGGTGCTCACAGTCGGGCAACCAGTTCCTGCAGGTGGACCTGGGCGCGGCGCACGCCTTGACCTGGTTCGCCGTGAAACACGCCGGGGCCGGGGGCGAGGCGGCGTCGCTCAACACCCGCGACTTCGACATCCGGACGAGCCTCGACGGCACGACATTCACCACCGTTCTCCCGGTGAGGGGTAACACTGCCAACGTCACCACCCTCGGCATCTCCGCGACGTCCGCGCGCTTCGTGAGGCTCGAGGTCCTCATGGGTGAGCAGACGGGCTTCACCGCGCGGATCTACGAGCTCGAGGCCTACAGCGGTACCGGCGGCCCCACGCCGACGCCCCCCACACCGACTCCGACCCCCACCCCCACGCCGGGCCCGGTCTGTGGCACCGTGAACGGCGTCGAATACCTGCGCGTCTATCGCTCGGCGCTCTCGCAATGGTGTGTCGCCTCGACCGAGTGGTCGGCCCACGCCACCGACTACGCGCGGTTCTTCGCGTACGGCGACCAGGTCGTCACCAACCTGAACGCGCTCTTCGCCTTCACCCCGCGCGCCCTGCCGCTGACGTACCAGGCGACGTCGCCCACCGGGGGCGCGTCGACCGGGAGCGACTTCGGCCTGGGGGTAACCGTCACCGGCGACGCGTTCTACAACAACCTGAACGATCCCGTCGACGGCACTGTCATACGCGGCTTCTGGGGATACCTGCTCACGCTGCACGAGGCGATCAACGTGTGGACCGGGCAAGTCACCTCGAGCTGGCCGACCGATTGGTGGGCCGACCACCGCAGCCCGTTCCCGAACTCGATGGACTACCAGATCATGAAGGTCATCGGCGAGCAGCAGAACGACGCGAACCTGCAGGCGGCGGCCACCGCGCAGCATCGGCGCATGGGTGTGCCCGGACTCTCCGGATTCGACAGCGAGGTGAAGATGTTCGACGACTTCTTCACCCAGTTCGGCGGATTCCCGGCCTATGCGCGCGTGTTCTCCCTCATTCAGGCGGACGGCCTGAGCTGGGGGTCGGTCTCGCCCAACCCGTCGCCGCTCCTCAGCGAGTACGTCGTGGCGTATCTAGGCGTCGGCTTCGGGACGCGGCAGGACCTGACGGCCACCTTCGTGAGCGCCGGCGTGGGCACGAAGGACACGCAGACCCCGCCGTACTCGATCGACCCCGTCGTGATCGGCGATATTGCGGATGCGCACTGCTCGATCGCCGCCGCCACGGGGAGCACCGGGACGGCACGGGCGGCGCTTCAGCGCGGCGACTACGCGAACGCCAAGGTGCCGTCGACGTGTTCTCTCTGTCCGACGACGACGTGCGCGTGCGACACCGTGACCAACCAGTGCGTCGCTCCGTGGCGAGGGCGATAGGGCCGGCGTAGACTCCGCCGATGATGCCAACGGGCCGGGGCGCCTTCGGGCGCTCCGGCCGTCTTGCCCCGAATCTCGTGTGGGCCGCGCTCTCGGTCGTCGTCGCTCTTTCCGGTCTTGCGTGCCGTCACGCGAAGCCGAAGCCGGCGGCGGCCACGGACCAGGCCGCCCGCATGTTCACGTGCGGCGAGACGCCGTGCGACGCCGGCACGAGCTACTGCGAGATGTTGAAGACGGACTATGCGCCGCTCCCGAGCACGTACACGTGCCGGCCGCTGCCCGACACCTGCCGCGCGGCCGACTCGCGACCAGCCGATGCGGCCGACTGCGGCTGTTTCCCGCGCACCACCCGTTGCGACTTCTGCTCGCGGCTCGAGCGGAACGGCGTCTTCTATTTCCAACGGACGTGCATCGGCGGACATTGACGGCCCGCCGTATCCGAAGCGCCCGCCGTCGTGTGAGCGTTTTCCAGGACCCGTGTTACTGTACCTGACCGATTCAGTCGGGCGGCGATGGGCGACACGTCGAGATTTACGTTCTCCAAGACTGCCGCCAGTGGCTTGGTAGGAGGGCGATGGCGGCACGAGTGACGTTTGTGGGCGCAGTATCCGCGCCCCCGCTGATTAACGAAATGCGCGAGGCGGTCGCCGCCCATCTCGGCGAGCGCGGGGTCTGCGAAAAAGCCAACTGGTCCATGATGGCACGCACCGTCGTCATGCTGGGCGTGACGTTCGGCGCCTATGCGGCGATCCTCACCGGCCGCTTTTCACCCCTGACCATGCTGGGTCTGGCGGTGGTCATGGGCGTGGGGATCGCGGGCATCGGCTTCGGCATCGCGCATGACGCGCTGCACGGGGCGTATTCTTCCCATCCGCGCATCAATCGCCTGCTGGGTTTTACATTCGACCTCGTCGGGGCCAGCAGCTATCTATGGGACTACGGCCACAACGTCGCGCACCACACCTATACGAACATCGTGGACGTGGACGGCGATGTCGCGAGCTCCGCGCTGTTGCGCAAGTCGCCGGACGCCGAGCTTCGGCCCGGCCATCGCTACCAGCATCTCTACGCGTTCCCGCTCTACAGCCTGGCTACGCTCAACTGGGTCTTCATCAAGGACTACAAGGACATCTTCAAACGCGACGGCGGCCACGGCCCGTCGGCCGTCGTGAACGTCCTCGGCGGGAAGGCGCTCTACTACGGCTGGTCGATCGTGGTTCCGCTGCTCGTGCTGCCCGTGGCGTGGTGGCAGTTCCTGATCGGGTACGTGGCGATGCATCTCACCGCCGGGGTGATCCTGGGAACGGTGTTCCAGCTCGCGCATCTGGTCGAAGGCGTCGAGTTCCCCGTTCCCGACGAGAACGGCCACGTCGCCGAGGACTGGGTCGCGCACCAACTGGAGACGACGTCCAACTTCGCGAACGGCAACGCCCTGCTGACCTGGTATCTGGGAGGCCTCAACCACCAGATCGAGCATCATCTCTTTCCGCGGATGTGCAGCACCCACTATCCGTCGATTCGGCACGTCGTGCGCGACACCGCCACCCGTTTCGGCCTGCGATATCGGCACCAGCCGGGCCTGTTCGACGCGATCGCCTCGCACTATCGGTTCCTGAAGAAGATGGGCGCGCCGGCACCGGGCGCCTGAGGACCGCTGGCCCCACCAGTCCGAAGCGGGTCAGTCCTTTGTTTCGATCACGACGACGCTGGCGATCGCATCCGGCGCCTTCGCCGGCAGGGTGAGGCGGAGCGTCGCCCCGTCGCGTTTCGTGGCCAGGGCCTCGCGTTTCGGATCCGCGAGAAGGTAGGCGCGGCTTGGGGCACCGGGCAGCTCCACGGCGAGCGTCCCATCCGCCGGCCACTCGAACACATGAATAAAGACGCGGCCGGGCTTGCGGGTGAGACGGCCCCAGGACGGCGCCGGGATCGGGCTCGCGCTCGTGCCGTAGATCGACTCGCCGTTGGTCTTCAGCCAGCGGCCCATCGCGGCCAGGCGCTCGACGCTCGGGCCGGGAATCAGGCCCTCCGCCGTCGGGCCCACGTTCAACAGGAAGTTGCCGCCCTTGCTCGCGATGTCGACGAGCGTGCGGATGAGCTTCTCGTCGGACTTCCAGTTGTCGTCGGCGGCGCGGAAGCCCCACGTGGTGTTCATAGTCATGCAGCTCTCCCAGTCGATGCCGGGCATCCCCGTTGCCGGCACCTCCTGCTCGGGGGTGCCGAAGTCCCCGGCGAAGCTGCCCTCCTTCGACATGCCCTTCATGCCCTGGCGCCCCTTGCCGATGCGGTTGTTGACGAGGACGTCGGGCTGATGCGACTGGATCAGCTGGTGCAGGTCCTGGCCCTGCTCGTCACTCCACTCGACGACCCATTCGCCGTCGAACCACAGGACGGCCAGCGGCCCGTAGCCGGTGAGCAACTCTTCGATCTGCGGCTTCATGTAGGCCGAGACGTACCGTGACCAGTTCGGGTTCGGCTTCTTTTCGTAGTCGGGGAACTCGGGGCCCTGGGCGTCGGGATGGTGCCAGTCCATGATCGAGTAGTAGAAGCCGAGACGGATGTCGGCATCGCGGCAGGCGGCGGCCAGCTCCTTCAGGATGTCGCGCTTGAATGGTGTCGCCATCACGTCGTAGTCCGACACCTTCGAGTCGTAGAGCGCGAAGCCGTCATGGTGTTTGCTCGTGATCACGATGTACTTCATGCCCGCGTCCTTGGCGATGCGCACCCACTCCTTGGCGTCGAACTTCACGGGGTCGAAGCGGGGAAGCAGCGTCTCGTACTCAGAGGCGGGGATCCGCAGGCGCTTCATGATCCATTCGCCGCCGCCCTTTTGCATCACCTGGCCCTTCCACTCGCCGGCCGGGACGGCGTAGACGCCCCAGTGGATGAAGAGCCCGAAGCGCGCGTCGCGCCACCAGGCCATGCGGTCGGCGGTCGGCTTTTCGGCGGCCGCGGCCGGAGCGGCCGAGAGCGCGGCGGGCGCAAGCGCCGGGGACAGGGCGGAAATGCCCACGGCGATAGACAGGGCCAAGGCTCGGGATCGGATCAACCACAACCTCCTGGGGTGAGTGGAACGCCCAAGATGATATGGAAAGGCGGCCGGTTGCAAGTGAATTCACGTAAGTTTGCGGCTGGTTTCCATGCCATCATCGTAGTCTTCGACCTTCTGGAGTACGCCATGCTGCGCCACCTCGTTGTCCCCGCCGTCGTCCTCGCCTTCACATCCCACTCGAGCGCTTCCGCCGCGGAGACGGCCGCACCGACGGCCGCCGGTCTCGATGTCGCCGGCATGGACCGCACGGTGAAACCCGGCGACGACTTCTTCGCCTACGCCAACGGCGGCTGGCTCGCGCGCACCGAGATCCCCGCCGATCGCAGCGGCTGGGGAACCAGCCCCATACTCCAGGAGCTGACCGCGAAGCGCCTCGCCGAGCTGATCCAGGACGCCGCCGCCCACGCCCCCGCCGGCACCGACGCCCGCAAGGTCGGCGACTTCTACGCGGCCTTTCTGGACGAGGCCGCCATCGAATCGAAAGGGCTCGCGCCGCTGCAGCCGGCCCTCGCTCGCATTGCGGCCATCGAGGACGCCCGCGGTCTCGCCCGCGAGCTGGGCGGCTCGATCCGGGCGGATGTCGACGCGTTCAACAGCACCAATTTCGAGACCCCGAACCTGTTCGGCCTGTGGGTCGCCCAGGACGTCGTGGATCCGACGCGCTACGCGCCGTTCCTCATGCAGGGCGGGCTCGGGATGCCCAATCGCAGCTACTACGTCGATCCGGCCCCGCGCATGGCCGAGTACCGCGCGAAGTACGAGGCGCACCTCGCCAGGATGCTCGAGCTCGCCCAGCAGCCGGACGCGGCGGCGAAGGCCGCGCGCGTCGTCGCGCTGGAGACGCGCTTCGCCGAGGCGCACGCCACGCGGGAGGAAAACGTCGACGTGCAGCGGGCGAAGAACCACTGGGCGCGGGCCGAGCTCGACACGCGTGCGCCGGGCCTCGACTGGACCGCGTTCTTCGACGCCGCCGGCCTCGGCACGCAGAAGGAATTCGTCGTCTGGCAACCGGAGGCGTTCACCGGGATCTCGGCGGCGGTGAAGGCGGTGCCCCTCGCCACGTGGAAGGACTGGCTGACGGTGCGTGCGATCGAGCGTGCCGCACGCGTGCTGCCCAAGGCGTTCGCCGACGAGAGCTTCGCGTTCCACGGCACCACCCTCGCGGGTACACCGGTGCAGCCGGAGCGGTGGAAACGGGCGGTCACCGCCACGAACCAGGCGATGGGGGAGGGGGTCGGCCGGCTCTACGTCGAGAAGTATTTCCCGGCGTCCGAGAAGCAGCGCGCCGCGAAGATGGTCGCGGGGATCATGGCCGCCTTCGACCGCCGCCTCGACCGGCTCGAGTGGATGACGGCGGCCACGAAGCGGAAAGCGAAGGCCAAGCTCGCGGTGCTGAAGGTGGGAGTGGGCTATCCCGATTCGTGGCTCGACTACGCTGCGCTCGAGGTCGTGAAGGGCGACGCGTTCGGCAACGCGGAGCGGGCGGAGCTTTTCGAGTACCGCCGCAACGTCGCAAAGCTCGGCAAGCCGGTCGATCGCGCCGAGTGGGCGATGGACGCGCAGGTCGTCAACGCCGTCAACCTGCCGGCGATGAACGCCATGAATTTCCCGGCGGCGATCCTGCAGCCGCCGTACTTCGATTCACGGCGCCCCGAGGTGATGGACTACGGCGCGATCGGCGGCATCATGGGCCACGAGATCTGCCACAGCTTCGACGATCAAGGCGCGCAGTTCGACGCCGCGGGCCGGCTCGAGAACTGGTGGACCGCGGAGGACGCCGAGCACTTCCAGAGGTCGGCGGCGAGGCTCGTCGATCAGTACAACGCCTACAAGCCGTTCCCGGACCTCGCCGTCAACGGCAAGCTCACCCTGTCGGAGAACATGGCCGACCTCGCCGGGCTGTTGGCCGCGTACGACGCCTATCGCGCCGCGTACGGCGGTCAGGAAGCGCCGACCGTCCAGGGGTTGACCGGCGACCAGCAGTTCTTCGTCAGCTACGCGCAGATGCGGCGCAGCAAGTCTCGCGAGGCCACGGCGCGCCGCCGCATCCTCACCGACGGCCACGCCCCCAACGAATACCGCGCCAGCACCGTCCGCAATCTCGACGCGTGGTACGGCGCGTTCGGGTCGCAGGCCGGCGACAAGCTCCATCTGCCGCCGGCCGACCGCGTGCGCATCTGGTGACGTCGGTCACGGCACCGCGAACAGGCTGACCTCCGTCACGCTGTTCCACAGGTTCACGGTGTTGCCGTGCCCGAGGTATCGCACGTAGCGGGCGGCGACGTCGTCGAAATCGAACGTCTGCTCCTGCGTGCTGGTCCCGTTGCTCGCCACGTTCGTGAGGACATTGGTCCAGGTGCTGTCGTCGTTCGAGACCTGCAGGTCGAACCGTGCCTGCCGCAGGTTGCCGTTGTAGAACGCGACATTCACATGCGACAACGTGCGGACCGAGCCCAGGTCGTAGCGGATCCACTGCCCGTCGCCGTTGGCGGACCAGCGCGTGGCCAGCGAGTTGTCCACCGTGTTGGCGGGCAGGTTGCCGTCGTTGGTGCTGGCGGTGATGCCGGCGCCGGTGGGCGTGACTTCGACGGGGGTCGACGACGTGGGCGTCGCTGTGGGTGTCGGTGTGGGTGTCGGCGAAGTCACGGGCGTGCCCGTCGGCGTGGGGGTCGAGGTCGGAACGGACGTCGGCGTGGGCGTGGGCTCCGGCGGGGTGGGCGTGACGCCGGAGACGCGGAAGAGGCTGACCTCCGTCAGGCTGTTCCACAGGTTCACGCTGTTTCCGTGTCCGAGATATCGCACGTAGCGCGCGGAGACGTCGGTGAAGTCGAACGTCTGCTCTTGCGTGGTCAGCCCGCCGCTCGAGACGTTCGTGAGGACGTTCGTCCAGGCGCTGCCGTCGTTCGATACCTGGAGGTCGAACCGTGCCGCCCGCGTGTTGCCGCTGTAGAACGCGATCGCCACGTAGGAGACGGTCTGTGGCGTCCCCAGGTCGTAGCGGATCCACTGGCCGTCGCCGCTCGCCGACCAGCGTGTGGCCGGCTGGTTGTCCACGGTGTTGCCGGGCAGGTTGCCGTCGTTCGTGCTCGCGGTGACGGAGGACGCCGGCGGCGTGATCTCGACCGGCCCGCCCTCCGTCGGAGTCGCGGTGGGGGTGGGTGTCGGAGTCATCGGCGTCGGCGTGCGCGTCGGGGTCGCGGTCGGCGTCGGTGTCGCGGTGGGCGTCGGTGTCGCGGTGGGCGTGGCCGTCGGTGTCGGCGTGGGCGTGGTCCCGCCGGGCGTGATCGTGAAGTTCGCGTTCGAGATGTCGAAGAAGATGTTCCCTACCGCCTCCACCTTGATCCGCGCCGCGCTCGTGGGCGTGTTGGGGACGACGAGAGCCTCGGTACCGTCGTTGGGCGTCGACGCCACGAGCGTGGTCCCGAAGGTCAGGCCTCCGTCCGTCGACAGCAGGATGCGCACGTTGGCCGCGCTCACCGGGGCCACCGACGTATTGGCCACGCTCCAGGTGACGCTCTGCGTGGAGCCGCCCGCCCAGCTCACGGCCGTGTTCGGCGCGGTGACGGCGAACGGACCCGCATCGCTGCGCACCATCACCTGCATCGTGTCCATGCCGAAGCCGCCGCCCCCCGCGCGGTTGTCGCGGGCGGTGACGCGGAACGTCATCGTCCGCGTGGTGGTCGGCAGCGACTCGCCGATGGTGGTGGTGTTGGCCAGGATGTTCGACAGCTTCGGGAAGGTCCGCGACGGCGATGCGACCGGGTTGAATGACCGGAAGATCGGGCGATTGCCGTTGTCGGTGTTCGGCGGTGAGGCCGCGCCCAGGTCGTACTCCTCCCAGGCGTAGGTGAGGGTGTCGCCGTTGGCGTCGCTCCCGCTCGCGGTCAGCGTGAACGGCGTGCGGCTCGGGATCGTGAAGCTCGGCCCCGCTTCCACAGTCGGCGGCGTGTTGCCGGTGGCGGTCGCCTGGTCGCAGGAGGCACCGCCGGAAGCGAGGAACGCCGACATCTCGAGCAGACTCTTCGCGTGGAAGTAGGCGTCCGAGTGCGGCTGCAGGTCTTCCGCGCCGCAGATGCCGGCGTAGGGCATGATCGTCGACCCGCTCCCGGGCTCGTAGGCGGCGGCCGCCTCACGGTTGCCGTTGCAGCTTCCGGTGGTGCCGTTGAAGGTGTGGTTGCCGCCGAACTGATGGCCCATCTCGTGGGCCACGTAGTCGATGTCGTAGGCGTCGCCCACGGGCGAGCCGGACCCGGTGACGCCCCCCGCCTTCGACGAGCCGCACACGGCGCCCAGGAAGGCGACACCTCCGCCGCCCGTGCTGAAGACATGGCCGATGTCGTAGTTCGCGCTGCCGATGACGGCGTTCAAGTTGCTCTGGTTCTGGCCGAGCATGGTGCCGCCGTCGTTGTTCGTGTAGGGATCGGTGGAGGCGTTCGTATAGATGATGGAGGCGTTGTTGGCCACGAGGACCATGCGCACCGCGAGCTCGCGCTCGTAGACGCCGTTGACGCGGTTCATGGTCGTGGCGATGGCCGACATCGCCCCGCTCACCGTCCCGCCGAAGAACTGCGTGTATTCGCCGGTGGCGGCCAGGGCCAGGCGATAGCGCTGGAGCAGGCTGCCCGGCGACTGGATCGTGATGTCCGTCGCCGCCGCGGTCTCGGTCGTGCGCGACGCGACCCCCCGGCCGGTCACGCGGCAACTGAACCCGGGCGCCACGCGGCGGCGATAATCCTTCGAGTAGTAGGCGACGTAGCGCGCGGTGTCGCCCTTGGTCTGCGGATCGATGAAGATCGTGCCTTTGGGCGAGAGCACCATCGCGTGAAAGCCCGCCGGCGTCCAATCGAAGCGCACGGTGGCCCTGGGCTCGTCGATACCCTGCCCACGGTACGTGCGGATCTCAGGAAACTGCGCGGCCAGCGCGTCTTCCATGATCGGGGACCGCTCGACGTTGAAGCGGCCGAAGCCGCCTTCGGGCAGCGGGAGCGCCAGGATCGCCCCCGTCGCTTGCGCCCCTGTCATCGCGTAGGCGCCCCGCTCCAGGGGCGCCCCGTCCGCGATGGCGGTGAAGGCGGGGCCGTCGAGCTGCAGCGTGCGGTGCGCGCCCGGAGTCAACACCCGGAACGAGTCCTCGGGGACGGTGCGCGCCGCCACCGACGACACGTCCTGCCAGAGCGTGGCCCCGAGGGCGTTGGCCGAGGGTGGCGCCGCGGCCTCGGACGGAATCGCGGCGGACGCGACGGCGATCACGGCGCCGATAGCGACGCGGCGGAGGGGTGAGGCGACGTTCCAGCTCATGGCAGAGATCTCCAGCAAGTCTTGTGGGCGGCGCTTCACGCACGAAGTCGTGCGCGTCGCCAGGACGGCGTCGGAGACCCGTGACGCCTCCCGAGCCGGACGAAGACCCGGGAAACCGTCACGTTCGCCCAGATATCAAGACGTTTGCCGGATTCTAGCCTGGGCGTTTTCTTTGACGCAAGTACATTGTCAAAAAAAGAACCTGGTGAATCCGAATGACTGGATTGGAGCGCTACTTGAGGTTTCTACGACGGCTTCGGGTGCGGCGACTCGATAGCCACTGTTCGAGATCCGACAAGGTGGCAAAGTCGAGGAGATCTTCGCCGAGCTTCTCGATCTGGGCGAGCGAAAGCCCTTCGATCTGTCTTGCCTGCGCCTCGGACACGCTCCCGATGCGGCGCCGAAGTTGGCGCAGAACGAGCTGCGCGGCCCCTTGAACGCGGCCCTCTTCCTTCCAGGACGTGGTGAGCTCCATGACTGTCTCCCTCTCGTCCGCGGGCATGGCTTGCAGCTCCCTTGCGAAGAGTCTGCGCTCCTTGCCGCGGAGGTTCAAGTACGTGTCGACGAACGATGAGATGAGCCGACCCTTGGCGCGGTCGAGACGCAGCGTGGCCAGGAGTCGCAGGCATTCGAGCTTGACCCGGGGACGCTCGGCCCTTCGTATTCGCATGCGGCTCATCAGCGCCGCCGCGACTGGATTCGGGCGCCGCAGGTACTCGCGCCAGGACAAGCGATTGAGCTGCACCTGCCGGAAGCGGAACCGAAGGACGCAGAGGCCGGGGAGGCTCATCTCATATCGGTCAGGACGCCGCCGGAGCGGACGCTCGAACGAGAGCACGGCTACCGGGTAGATGGGCACGCCGTGTCGACCATCGAGGCCCGCAAAGTAGCGGAACATCCGTCGCGGGAACTCTGCGCTGGCGTTGGCGTCTGCCTGGTTCTCGACGTGGACGAGAACGCAGCGCGGCATGCCGCGGACGCGCACCCGGACCAGCAGGTCTACGACATGATGGTCTCCGGCCACCGCGTCGGTGAACGTCTCTTTCTCCAGAAACTCGATCGATCCCGCGTCGACACCGCGTGCCAACTCGGCAGCGAAGAGCTGCAGGAACTCCAGAAAGAACGTCGACAGTAACTGCTTGAACAGGCGATCGTGGTCGACCATACGTAGCTCCCCTCCCGGACCGCGGGGGAGAGCCACGGGAACGTCAGTCTCGTCGCATCACCGGGCGGCGTGGGTCCGATCGAAATCCGGAGGTGCCGAGTTCAGTCGACCCTCAGTGCCGTCATCGGATCGAGCCGCGCCGCGCGCCGCGACGGAATCCAACACGCGAGCAGTGAGGCGGCGGCGACCGCCAGCGCCGCGACGACATAGGGGACCAGGTCGCTCGAGGCGCTCCCATAGAGAAGATGGCGCACGAGGCGGCTCGCCGCCCAGGCCAGCGCCACGCCGGCCAGCATCCCGACGAGGACCGTCCGCATCTCTTCGCGAAGAACGAGCCCGACGACATCGCGCGGGCCCGCACCGACCGCCACCCGCACGCCGATTTCCCGCGTGCGGCGGGCCACGGCGAACGCCAGCGTGCCGTAGAGGCCGACACCGCAGAGGAGCAGCGCCAGCGCGGCGCCGAAGGCGGTGATGGCCGCCGTCATCCGTACCGAGCGGAGGTCCTCCTCCGCCAGCATGGCCTCCATCGACATCGTCTCTCGCACGGAAACCTCGGGATCGAGATCGGCCACGGTGCGCACGAGGATCGGAATCGCGGCGGCGGGATCGCCCTGCACACGCACACAGTAGCGTGCATCGCCGACTCCTTGCTGCCAGTACGGCCGGTAGACGTGGGGCAGCGCCGGAGCGCTTGCGGTGGATGTCGTAATGTCGGCGACGATGCCGATTACCTGCTCCGGCGCGTCTTCGTTCACCACCAGGGTCGAGCCGAGCGCGTCGCCATCGGGCCACAGGCGCCGGGCCAGGCTTTCACTCACGATGGCCACGCGGGGCGCCTGCCGCGTGTCTCGCTCGTCGAAGGCGCGCCCGTGCCGCACAGGCACGCCGAGGACCGAGAAGAACCCGGGCCCCACGGCCTGCCAGCCCGCGCGGACCGGCACCACCTGGCGGTTGCCGGGGCGCGACACGGTGGCCTCCCAGCCGCTGATCAGCGGGCCGTTGCTGGTGAAGAGGCTCAAGCCGACGACGCCGGGGAGCTGGGACATCCGGGCGGTCAAGCTGCGATGTAGCGCCTCCGCTTTCTCGGGCGTGTATTTTTTCTTCGACGTGACACCGAACCCGGGCGTCAAGCGCAGGATCGCGATGCGCGACGGGTCGAAGTGTGCCTCGGTGACGAAGCGGCGTTGGCTGGACGCGAGGAGCGTGGTCAATGTGAGCAGGGCCAGCGCCCCGGCGACCTGGGTGCCGATGAAGACACGCGCGAGGCGCCGGTGCGGCGCGGGCGACGAGGCCTGCCGGCTGAGGGCGAGGGCGGCGCCCTGTTGTATCGACTTCCAGGCGGGCAGCAGGCCGAACAGGACGCTGGTCCCCACCGAGACGAGCACCACTAGCAGGACGACGAGCCCATCGGGGCTGGCGTCGTAGCGCATCAGCTTCCCGCCGGCCTGCTCGTAGAACGCGGCGAGATAGACACGCGTCAATGCGCTCGCGAGGCCGAGTCCCAGCAGTCCGCCGCCCAGGGCGAGAAGGAGGGACTCCGTCATGAGCTGGCGCAGGAGGCGCAGCGGCGTCGCGCCGAGCGACGGCCGGATGGCCAGCTCGCGCGCCCGGCTGCTCCCGCGCGCCACGAGCAGGCCGGCGAGATTCGCGCAGCCGAGGAGGAGGCAACACACGGCGACGGAGACGAGCGGCCGGCCGTCCGGCCAGTCGCGCAGGCGTTGCCCGCCCAGGGCGCCCCAGGCTCCGCGTGGGCGCGAGACGATGAGCTTGGGTGCGCCGGCGTCACCCGCGGCGGCCGTCTTCCAGCGCATCGGCGCCAGCGTCGGGATCTCGGCGCCGGCCTCACCGAACGTGCGTCCGTCGCGCAGCCGGCCGATCAAGCCGAGGGTGGCGCAGTCCGGATCGGTGATCGCTTCGCAGCCGATGCCGAGGACGCGGAGCATCGTTGTGGGGATGTAGACGTCGGCGCGCTGCGCCACCACGCCGTGGAAGTGTGCGGGGGCGACGCCGACGATCTCGAACGGAACGCCGTACAGCTGGATGTCCGCACCGATCACCGCCGGCGAGCCGTTCCAAGCCTCTCGCCAGAGGCGGTGGCTGATCACCGCCACCCGGTCTCGGTCCGGCACGCTGTCCTCGTCGGCGGAGAAGAAGCGTCCCTGCGCCGGGGTCAGGCCGAGGACGGTGAAAAGGTTGGCGGAGACGATCGCACCGTTCAGCTCGCCGGCGCGGCCGTTGTAGACGGCCCAGAACGTAGCGAAGCCGCCGACGTGCGCGGCCAGGCCCTGGAGCGTGGTGGTGTGGTCCCGCACGTGCCTGTAGTCCACGTAGGAGACCCGTCCCCACGATGGCTTCCCCTGCGGCGTGGTGATGGCCACCAGGCGATCCGGCCGCGGCACGGGCATGGGACGCCACGCGATCGCGTTGGCCAGGCAGAGGACGGAAGAGACGGCGCCGGTGGTGAGCGCGAGCGTGAGCAGGGCCGTGGTCGTGAACCCGGGGTTGCGGCGCAGGCTGCGAAACCCGTAGCGGATGTCCTGGAGTGTCGTTTCGACGAGGTCGACTCCGCGTGCCTGCCGATGCTCCTCCTTCACCTGATCGATGCCGCCCAGGGTGATGCGCGCCTGGCGCGCCGCTTGCTTCGGTGTCATCCCGCTTTCGACGAGCTTCCGTGTCTGTTGCTCGAGGTGGAAGCGCAGCTCCTCGTCGAGCTCGTCGTCGACCA
>Ga0114129_10002755_pt1 | contig 24481 bp, 24 predicted proteins | sample RhiMetdeltSRZDD1_FD_80071 | JGI IMG/M metagenome (GOLD analysis project Ga0114129, IMG submission 80071) | Populus rhizosphere microbial communities from Tennessee, USA - Rhizosphere MetaG P. deltoides SRZDD1 (version 2) (version 2) | ecosystem: Host-associated > Plants > Roots > Rhizosphere >...
TACACGTGCAGCGCGCGGTGACGGTGGCGTCGCGTGGTCTCTTCGGCTTCCGCTTTGCGATCCATTCGGCGCCAGCCGCGGACGATGAGCTCGACGTGCTCGGCGGTGCCGGCGCGGCCCACGGCGAGCAGTCGCTCTTCGGTCTCTGGCGTGGCAACCCGCGTCAGCGCGCGGACTTTTGAGTACGACAGCTCACCGCGCGCGAGCGCCTCTCGAACCCGTGGCAGTGATCCGAGCGCGCGTGCTACGCGGACATGCTCGCGCGCGGCGCCGAGCGCGAGCCCGACACGCCAGGCGAGCCAGTGGGCGCACGACGCGAAGCCATTGCCCCAGCCGCCACGGGCGTCGAATTCACGAATGAGGTCGAGCAGCCGCGCGGTCGCCGCATCGAGATGCGCGGCCAGCTCGGCGATCTCGTCGCCGAGCCGCTCGAGCTCGACGTTATTCGGGTGAGTCGGAACGAAGCTCGGGCCATCGATGGTCATCGGCGCATCTCCTTGCGCCGACTTTAACCCTCGATTTTCGAGGGCCCTGGAACGCGCGATAAGCCGCGATCGTACGTAGAAATCAGTTCTTCGACTCGCGACTGTCCGCGGCCACTGTAGCGTCTTCAAGCGCCGCTACAGGCGGTTTATTCATCGATCGCGCGCTAATGCCAGCGTGCTCCCGACAACCTTGTCAAGCGTGAAAATTCAGATACACGCGACGACGATCCGCCCGACTTATGTGTGTGAACCCCGCCGCTGGAACCCACGCCGTTTTCGCCTACACTATGCCCCCATGACGGACGAGCAGCAGCGCATCCGCGGATATCTCCAGGCTCAAGGGGCCAAACAGACCCCCGTTGAGATGATCGCGAAACTCGAAGCGGCGATGGCCGACCTCGCCAAAGCGGCGCGCGCGGTGCCGGCGGCGCGCTTCGGCGAGCGACCTGAGCCCGAGGAGTGGAGCGCCAACGAAGTCCTGGCGCACGTGGTTGCCGCCGACACCTATTTCGGTGGCGGCGTCGTCGCGATTCTCGAAGGTCGGCCGACACCGAAGCGTGGCGAAGGACGCGGGATCGAAAACGCGCCGAGCCGCACGGCGGAGGCCTGGCTCGACATCCTCGGCAAGCGGCGCGGAATCCTGTTCGACCGCGTCCGCGCCGCGGCTCCCGGCGCGCGACTGGACGTGCTGATCGACCATCCGTCCTTCGGTCCGCTCAACTGGCGTGAGACGCTGTTGTTCACGCGGCTCCACGACCTCGATCATGCCGGCCAGCTCGGCAAGATCGCTGCCGCGCTCGGCGTGTCCGCGTGAACGTCGCGATCTCTCTGCGCCTGGCCACCGAAGATTGGCCGACCGGCAGCGCCTACGTCGTCGAAGCCGAGCGCCTCGGCGCCGAGTCGGTGTGGACGCCCGAGGCGTGGGGACACGACGCGGTCGCGCCGCTGGCGTTTTTCGCGGCGCGCACTTCTCGGATCGGCCTCGGCACCGCGATCATGCAGGCCGGTACGCGCACGCCCGCGCTGATCGCGATGACGTCGCTGAGCCTGGCCTCCATGTCGAACGGTCGTTTCCGGCTCGGCCTGGGCGTCAGCGGCCCGCAGGTGATCGAGGGCTGGCACGGTATCCGGTTCGATCGTCCGGTCCGGCGCCTGCGCGAGACGGTCGAGATCGTCCGGCGCGCAACGCGCGGCGACCGGCTGACCTACAAGGGCGAGATCTACGAGCTGCCGCTGCCCGACGGCGAGGGCAAAGCGCTCCGCGTCGGTGCGAAGCCGCGCGAGGACATTCCGATCTATCTCGCGACGCTGTCACCGAGGAGCCTCGAGATGACGGGCGAGGTCGCCGACGGCTGGCTCGGGACTTCGTTCATGCCCGACCACGCTGAGGTCTTTCTCGATCACCTGGCCACTGGCGCCAAGCGCGCGGGGCGCTCGCTGCAGGCGCTGGACCTGCACGTCTCCGCCGGCGTCGTCTCGTTCGGCGACGACGTGGAAAAGCTCATCCCACCGCGCAAGCCGGGACTGGCGTTCAGCCTCGGCGCGATGGGCTCGCGGCGGCACAACTTCTACAACGACGCGTACCGGCGTGCCGGCTATCCCGACGTCGCGGCCGAGGTCCAGCGGCTGTGGCTGGAGGGTCGTCGAGACGAGGCGGCTGCCCGCGTTCCCGATGAGCTCGTGCTCAAGACCAACCTGCTCGGCACCGACGCGATGGTGCGCGAGCGTCTGGCGCTCTACCGGCGCGCCGGGATCACGACCATTCGTGTCGAACCCGCCGGTGATACCCTCGACGCGCGGATCGCCAACCTCGGGCGTCTGCTCGAACTGGTGAAGAGCTTTTAGCGGAAGAGAGGAGCCACCATGGACCTGAACTACTCGCCCGACGAGACCGCGTTTCGCGACGAGGTGCGGGCGTGGATCGGCGCCAACCTGCCGAACGAGCTCCGCGACAAGGTCTTGAACTATCGCGAGCTGTCCAAGGACGACCTGCTCCGCTGGCACAAGACGCTCGCGAAAAAAGGCTGGATCGCGCCGCACTGGCCCAAGGAATGGGGCGGCACCAACTGGACGGTCGTGCAGCGTTACATCTTCGAGGAGGAGTGCGGCGCCGCGGGGTGCCCACCGATCGTGCCGTTCGGCGTCCGGATGTGCGCGCCCGTGTTGCTGCGCTTCGGCACCGATGCGCAGAAGCAGCGGTTCCTGCCGCGGATGTACAACGGTGAGGATTTCTGGGTGCAGGGTTACTCCGAGCCCGGGGCCGGCTCCGATCTCGCATCACTCAAGACGCGCGCAGTGCGCGAGGGTGATCACTACGTCGTGACCGGACAAAAGATCTGGACGACGCTCGGCCAGTATGGCGACTGGATCTTCTGTCTGGTACGCACGGATCCGAAGACCGAGAAGCGGCAAGACGGGATCTCGTTCCTGCTCGTGGACATGAAGACGCCGGGCATCACCGTGCGGCCGATCGTCCTGCTCGATCAGAGCCGCGAGGTCAACGAAGTCTTCTTCGACGACGTCCGCGTGCCCGCCGAACATCTGGTGCACGAAGAAAACAAGGGCTGGACGGTCGCCAAGTACCTGCTCGGCTACGAGCGCATGGGCACCGGCAACATCGCGGTCTGCAAGCGGGAGCTCGCGCGCGTGAAGGAGCTGGCCGCGCGCGCCGGGCTGCTCGACGATCCGCGGTTCGGCGATCGTCTCACGCGCGTCGAAGTCGAGCTGATGGCGCTCGAGATCACCAACCTGCGTTTCCTGGATCAGCTGCGCGGCAGCCGCCCGCCCGGCGCCGAAGTCTCGCTGCTGAAGATCAAGGGGACGGAGATCCAGCAGACGCTCACGGAGCTGATGATGCAGACGGCGGGGCCGCTGGCGCCGATCTTCCGGCCGGTCGCGGCCGATGCGCCGTTCGACGCGTTCACGGCCGCCTTGTTCCCGCGCTACTGCAACGTGCGCAAGGCCACGATCTACGCCGGGTCGAACGAGATCCAGCGCAACATCATCGCGAAAGCGACGCTCGGTCTCTAGCGGAGGGGAATGACATGGATTTCGAGTTCAGCGAAGAGCAACGGCTCCTCTCCGAGACGCTGCGCAAGTTCCTGAGCACCGGCTACAGCTTCGACGGGCGCGGCAAGATCATCGGCTCGCCCGCCGGCGTCAGTGAGGACGTGTGGGCGGCGCTCGCCGAGATGGGCATTCTGGGTGTGCCGTTCGACGCCGAGCATGGTGGGTTCGGCGGCTCCAGCGTCGACATGATGGTCGTCATGGAGGTGCTGGGCGAGGCGCTCGTCGTCGAGCCGTACCTCGCGACCGTGGGCCTCGGCGGTCGTTTCGTCGCGCGCGGTGGCAGCGCGGAGCAACAGGCGCGGATCCTGCCTGCACTGATCCAGGGCAAGCTCAAGATGGCCTTCGCGCAGACCGAGCCCGGCGCGCGATGGGATCTGCGCCGTGTCAGCACTCGCGCGACGAAATCCGGCGATGGTTGGGTGCTCGAAGGCGACAAGCGCGCGGTGGTCCACGGTGGTTCCGCGGATCTGCTGGTGGTCTCCACCCGAACGTCCGGCGCAACGGGCGACGCGCGCGGCATCAGCCTGTTTCTCATCGAGCGCAACGCCCCTGGCGTCGCGGTCACCGAATACCGCGGGCTCGACAACCTTCGCGTCGCCGATGTGCGCCTGTCGGGCGTACACGTCGGTCGCGACGCGCTCCTCGGCGACGAAGACGAAGGCTTCGCGCTCATCGAGGAGGTTGTCGACTACGCCACCGTGCTGCTGTCCGCGGAAGCGGTGGGCGCGATCAAGTACGCGCACGACGCTACGCTCGACTATCTGAAGACCCGCCGGCAATTCGGCGTGCCGATCGGCTCCTTCCAGGCCCTGCAGCATCGCATGGTCGACATCCTGATCTCGTACGAGCAGGCGCGTTCGATTGCGTGCCTGGCGTGCGTGAAGGTCGACACCGCAGACGCGGCGGAGCGTCGGCGTGTCGTGTCGGCGGCCAAGATCAAGATCGCTGACGCCGCCCGCCATGTGAGTCAGGAGGCGGTGCAGCTGCACGGCGGCATGGGGATGACCGAGGAGCTGAAGATCAGCCACACGTTCCGGCGGCTGACGATGATCGCGCAGGCCTTCGGCGACGCCGATCACCACCTGGCGAGGTTCGCGAGCGCGCGCTAGCGGCGCATCGGAGCGGAGAGGTCCTTGATCTCCCCCGTGCGCAAGATCGTGATCGTCAGCGTCGCCCCGGGAGCCAGCTGCCGCAGCTCGTCACGGATCTTCTCGTATGTCTCGAGACCGCCGACGGCGATGCCCTGAACCTTGAGGATGATGTCGCCGCCGACGACGATCGATTCACCGTCGATCACCGCGACTTTCGTCCCGCCCCGTAGCCCGAGCGCCTCGCCCGGCGACCCCTTGGCCACCGTCGTGACGAGATAGCCGAGCGCTTTCGGCGGAAGGTTCAGCAGGTTGGCCAGCTGGTTGTCGAGCAGCCGGCCCTCGAGCCCCGACCAGAACGACGGCTGCTCGAGCAGGAGCTTCTTGGCGGTGTTGATCGTGACGACGAAGCCCAGACCCTCGCTGCCGCCGGACTTCGAGATGTTGTGGCTCACGATCCCGATGACCTGGCCGGCCATGTTGAACATCGGACCGCCGGAGTTGCCCTGGTTGATGGTCGCGGTGGTCTGAAAGAAGTCCGCCAGCGGCATCGACTTGTACACGGTGTTGGCGGGCCAGCGCGCGCTGATCCACCCCACGCTCATCGAGTAGACGAGACCGTAGGGCGCCCCGACGATGACGACCTGGTCGCCGACGCGGACGGTGTCCGAGTTCGCGAGGGAGGCCACCGACATGCCGGCGGGGACGCGCTCGAGCTTGAGCAGCGAGAGATCCGCGGCGGGCTCCGATGCGACGACGCGCGCCTCGACCGTCTCGCCGCCGGGCAGCTCGACATGGATCTCGTCCATCGTCTGGACGACGTGGGCCGCCGTCATCACCCTGCCGTCAGCGATGAGCACACCGGAGCCGACCTCGCCGAACGTCCGCTCGGTGCCGGTCGCCGTGACCTCGTGGCCCGTGGCGCGAATGACGACGACGGACGGCTGGACCTGACGGAAGACATCGCCGACCGTCTGCGCGGCGAGCCGCGGCGGCACGACCAGGAGGCCGGCGCCCAAGAGCGCCATCACCGCGAGCCGCCGCGTCGGCGTCACTTCACACCGTGGCCGGCACCGGTTCGGACACGCGCAACCGATGGACGCGCACCGGTTCCTCGACGTTGCGCAGTGGCAGCTCGCCGAGATCTTCCAGACCCACACGCGACGGCAGCCGCGCGACCGTCGGCTCGCCGAGATAGATCGCGTCGTCGCCCAGCGTGGCGAGGCGCGCGGCCACGTTGGTGACGGGCCCGGACGCCGTGTACGTCCACCGCGTGCCCGCGGTGCCCTCGATCTTCGTCGCGCCGACGGCGGCGCGGCCGGAGTTCAGGCCGATGTGCAGGGCGATCGGCTCGTCCAGCGGCTCCGCGGCGTTGATCTCGTGCGCCCGCCGCAGCAATGCGCGTGCGGTGGCCACGGCGGCGCGCGCGTGGCGTCGCGGGTCCGCATCCTGGAAGATCACCATGAGGCCGTCGCCGGCGGTCTCGTTGACGTCGCCGCCGTTCTTGAGGATCTCGTCCAGGAACGCGCCGAAGTAGCGCTCGACGAGCCGGTCCACCGTCGACGCGTCCAGGCGTCCCGCCAGCCGCGTGTAGCCGGCGATGTCGACGAAGAGCACCGAGACGTCCGTCTCGCGTTTGGCGAGCTCGGGCGCGTCCGGCGCCTGCTCGATGAGCCGCTGCACTGTGCGCGGAACGAACTTCGACAGACCGGCGCGGATCGACTCCAGAATCTCGACGCGGCGAAGCGCGCCCTGCAGGGCGTGATAGGCGCGCGCGTGCTCGAGCGCCATCGCGCTCTGCGTGGCGATGATCCGGAGATTGCGCAGATCGTCGTAGGTATAGGGTGCACTGCTGCGGCGGGCGCCGAGCACGAGCAGCGCGGTCAGCTTGTCGCGGAAGATGATCGGCACGGCCACGTCGGCGTCGAGCGCATCGAGGTCCGCCACGCACGCGTCACGCACCTCATCGAACGCGGGATCCGCCAGCAGCATCTCGCGCGTCAACGGCGTCCGCCGGCCGGCGAGGCACGTGGCGAGCACCGTCTCGGCGGCGAGCGCGTCGCCGCCGCCCACGCGCCGGAACGCGCCACGCTCGTCTTCGGCGAGAAACAGCGCCACGTGCGTGGGATGAAGCAGCTGGGTGATGGTGCCCCCGATCAGCGCCGCCTGCGTGTCGAGGTCCAGTGTGGTCGTCAGGTCATCGGCCATACGCACGAGCGCCTGTCCGGCGTTGTAGCGCCCACGGAAGAACACCCGGTCGATCAGCGCCTGCGTCTTCGCGTACACGCCGTTGACGATGAGCACCACGATGAACGCGACGACGATCGGCGCGACCATGCCCGACATCGCCACGTCCAACCGTCCGAGGATCACGTTGAGTCCCGTCAGCAGGCCGGCGTAGCCGAGCGCGACGAGCGCGGTCACGATCGAGTAGATCGTGCCGAGGCGTACCACCGTGCGGATGTCGAAGAGTTGATACCGCACGATGGCGTAGGCGACGGCGAGCGGAAAGAGCAACGACAGCTGCCACAGCTCGTGGAAGTAGGGGATCGGCTCGTGGAGCACGACCTCCACGGTCGTGCCGACGACCGGCGCCAGATAGCCGATGCCGAAGCCGGCCAGCAGCACGCGCGCCCGCTGGCGTACGAGCGGGGTGGAGCCCTTGCGGGCGGTGTTTGCGAGCGTGACAAGCAGCTCGACGAGCGCCGCCGTCCAGTAGATCGCGACCAGACCCGCGCCCGCCGCCCACGAGTCGCGTGACATCGGCACCTGCAGCCACAGCCAGAGCGCGGCCGAGACACCGTACGGCACCCAGACCGAGCGCGGCCAGCGTCGGGCGATGGAGGTGCGCTCGGGAAACACGAGCGCGAGATGCGCGAGGATCGCCGGCAGGAACGTCCATGCCACGAAGAACAGCTTCGTGAAGCGATGCGTCCCGGAGAGATCCCAGTACCCCACGTTCACGATCACCGTGGTCAGACAGAAGACGACGAACAGGCGAGTGCTCGGACCGGATGGGCGCAACAGGGCGACGAGGGCTCCGAGCGCCAGCACGAGGATGCCGCCGAGCAAGTACTGGATGACGTAGTGCTTGAACGTGCCCAGCGTCATCGCGCGGCTCGGAATGTCTTCCTCGACGAGCGAGCCGCTCCGCACGAGCAGGTAGCTCATGCGCGTGCCAGGCGGATGGCGCTCGATCTCTTTTTGCAGCTCGCGCGAGGAGCCGACGAGCTGACCGTTGATGGCCCGCACGAGATCGAGCGGCTCGACGCGCTCGCGCTGCAAGCCGCCGACGCCGACGAGCAGGTTGTCCATCACGGGAAACCCGGCCCACGGATGGCCGATCAGGCGCCATGCGTCGTGCGTCGCCACGCCCATGTACAGGGCGGCGAGGACGATGAGCACGACATACGTGACCTTTTCGAAGGGGCTGCCGCGCGGCATCGAGGCAGTTTACCGCAGACCGACGAGGGGCCCGAAGCGGGCCAGCAGCTCCGTCTCCGCCAGGTGGCCCGCCTTGGCCAGCGCCGCCACCGATTCGGGGGCCGCGAAGTCCTCGGGCTTGAGGCGGATCATGTAAGCGGACAGCGTCTGATACATCTCGGACTCGACGTCGACGTACCGCACGCGCACCTTGCCGGTCTTTGGATCCACCATGAGACCGAACGGAATCGGCACCAGGCGCCCGGCCTGGATGGTGACCATCGCGTTGCTGCCGCCCTCGAGCAGAAACCGCACGGCCCAGTACCCCAGGCTGCGACAGTAGGAGATGTCGTGCGCGCCGGGCGGCGAGCAGCGAAGCTCGTAGCCCATGTCTTTGGCGACGATCGTGACATCCACGCCGCGGCTCTTGAGGCTCGACGTCACGCGCTCTTTGAGGATCTCGCCGAGGTCGAGCTCCGCGAGCCGCACGTTGCCGTACGCATCGCGCTCGACGTCGCCGAGCGTCGCGAGGTCGAGCTTTTCGCCGAGCCCTTCCGACAGGATGGCGACGCCGTGCTCGCGGCCCTGGGCGCGGCGCTTGATGATGGAACCCTCGAGCGTATCGGCGAGCTTGTCGACGGGGATCTGCGGCTCGGGAAACTCCTCAGCGATCAGCGTGAGCGTGGCCGCCGCCGAGCCGCCGATGCCGAGGGCCAGGTGACCGGCGTGCCGGCCCATCACGGTCACGAAGAACCAGCGCTCGGTCGTCTGCGCGTCCTGCATCAGGTTGCGCACGAGCTCCTTGCCGAGATTGCACGCGGTCGTGAAGCCGAAGGTGACGATGTCGCCGGGCAGCGGCAGGTCGTTGTCGATCGTCTTCGGCACGTGCGCGACCGTCAGGCCCGGCACCTGCTTGGCCAATCGCGATGCGGAGTATGCGGTGTCGTCACCGCCAATCGTGATGAGGTGGTTCACACCGAGACGCTGCAGTGCCTCGCCGACCTGACGGATGCCCTCGGCCGACTTGCTGGGGTTCGTCCGAGAGGTCCGGATGATCGAGCCGCCGTCGAAATGGATGCGCGACGTGTCGTTGATCTCGAGGTCGACGACGTGCTGCGTGTCGCCCTGGACGAGCCACTTGAAGCCGTCGTAGCAGCCGAGCACGCGCAGGCCGTGGTTGCGCGCCTCGATGGTGGCGGCCGAAATGACCGCGTTGATGCCGGGCGCGGGACCGCCGCCCACGAGAATCGCCAGCGTCTTCTTCGCGCTCATCGCACCTCGCCGCGGGCCGCCACCGGCCACACCGTCTCGACGGTGCCGTCGCGCACGCCGTAGACCTCGTCGACCATGTTGCTGACCACGCAGCAGTGGTTCGGCACGACTTCCACCACGTCGCCGACCGCGGGACGCTCGCGACAGGCCGAGAGGTCGACCACGCCGTGCTCCTCGGACAGGTTGACCACCGCGGCCTCCGGGTATTCGAGCAGGTGCCCGTAACCCGTGACCGTGTACAGATCGGACGTGAACACTTTCGTGCCCGCGTCGAGGATCGCTCGGTCCGCGGTCGGCCGGCTCACCACGGTGCAGCGCACCCGCATCGCGCAGTCGTCCCACGTTGCCGTGCGGGATGCGACCACCATCCGGTCGTTGTAGATGTACGTCCCGGCACGATGCTCGGTGAGCTGTGGAATCGACTGGGCGGTGAAGACCGCCGGGGTGCCGCCGCCCGACACCACGGGCACGGCGATCCCGGCTCGCTTGAAGAGCTCCAGCGCGCGCTCGAGAAAGAGCCGCGTGCCGGGCTCGCGGTTCGGGAACGTCATGAGACCTTCGAAGCGCAAGCCGCCGAGCTTCATCGCCGTCCGGGCGAGGTCGAGCGTCGCCTCGGGCGTCTGCACGCCGTTACGGCCGAACCCGGTGTCGCACTCGACGAGAAACGGAATCTCGGCCCCGGCCGCGCGCGCGCCTTCGGCCAGGCTGCGCGCCACGACGTCGTTGTCGAACACGACGGCCAGCCGCTTGAGCCGACGCGACAGCCTCAGCAGGCGCTCGATCTTGGCGCGCCCGAGCACGTTGAAGGTCAGCAGCACGTCGTCGGCGACGCCGGCGTCCGCGAAGACCTCGACCTCGCCGAGCTTCTGGCACGTGATCCCAACCGCGCCAGCCGCCATCTGCAGCCGACCCAGGTCCGGGATCTTGTGCGTCTTCACGTGCGGGCGATTGGCGATGCCATGGCGGGCCAGGTGGTCGTGGACACGGCGAATGTTGCGCTCGACGATGTCGAGGCGAACGGTGACGGCCGGCGTATCGAGGTCGGTCACAGGCGGCATCGACTGAGTGAAACACGACCGCGCGGCTCGGACAAGCGCCGCGCGGCCCTATCAGCGCCCGCCGGATGCCTTGGGGTCGCTCGATGCCTTCAGATCGAGCATGGGTGGCAGATCGGCCGGCCACCCGCGCGAGAGCTCGAGCCGGGCGAGGCTGTTCATACGCTCGAGGATGTCGGCGATCCGCGCGATCGAATCGCGGCAGGCCTGGATTCGTGGTGCCATCTCGGGTGCCGCGGTGCGGGCAATCAGGTCGACGTTGCCGTGAACCACGGCGAGCGGGTTGTTGATCTCGTGAGCGGCAGCGTGCGCCAGGCTCGCGACGTGCTGCAGCAGGTCCGCCTGCCGTCGAGCCTCTTCCATTCGCCGTCGGTCGGTGATGTCGCGCGTGAAGCAACGCGTGTGCACGAACCGCCCGTTCTCGCGCAGGACGTTGGCCGCCATCAGGACGTGCTTGATCGATCCGTCTTTGGCGTAGAGCCGAGCCTCCCACGCATCGACTGTCTCACCACGCGCGAGCCGCTCGAGAACGTCGAGCATCGCCTCGGGGTCCACATGAAAGGTAGCGGCGTGGCGACCCACGTACTCTTCGCGGGTATATCCGAGCACGTCGAGCTCCGTCTGGTTCACGCGGAGCACGACGCCGTCGGGGCCGATCCACAGCAGTCCCAGCGCGGCGTTCTCGAAAAACTCCGCGAGCGCGTGCTCGCTGCGCGCGAGGGCTTCCTCCGCGCGTGCACGATCGGTGATGTCCAGCGCCACGCCCAGCACCCCGACGATGCCGGCGCTGCCGGCGCGCCACGGCTCGACGTGCACCTGGTAGACGCGCCGCTTGCAATGCATCTCGTACACGGTGGGCACGCCGCCGAGCGCCGCATAGTGGGCGGCGAGCGTTGGGTCCGCGGGGTCGCGGCTCTCGAGACAATCGGTGAGCAAGAGACCGACCACCTCGTCGGCGCCGAGGCCGAGAGCGGTGAGACCGGCGCCGCGCGAATAGACGTAGCGAAGCTCGCGATCGGTGGCCCACACGATGGCGGGCAACTGCTCGAGCAGCAGTCGGAAGTCGATCTCCTTTGACGCATCCATGACGCGAACTAGACCATCCATTTGAGATCTCGGGAAGACCGGAAAATATTTACCTATTCGCGCCAGGAAGTGTCAGTTGACCGGATCGCTCAGAAGTACGCGATCAGCCGACCGCACGCGATGACGCCGACCCAGAGCGCGATCGAGAGCAGGCCGTTGATGCGCGCGGCCAGCGGCGCGTGGATCTCGGTGTCCCAGTCGCTCACCGTGCGGAACGGCCAGCGGTGAAAAACGCCCGCGTTGAGGAACGCGGCCACGAGCAGCATGAGCTTGAGCCGCAGCGCCGGGTTGGCTGCCATCTCGGTCGCGTGCGCAGCGAACATCAGCGCGCCCGTGGGCACCACGAGTACCAGGCTCCAGCGCGCCCACGGCAGCAGGTGACGCTCGAGCGCGCTGACGGGCAGCGGTCGCGAGCGGCCGAGCAGGCGCGCGTCGAACATGAGGGCGGCGCCGACGAGGGTGACGAAGCCGACGATGTGCGCGATCTCGACCGCGGGATACAACCACGTCCACTGCCGCATGGCCACGGCGACGCCCGACGTCTCCAGCCAGACGAGCCATCCCGGGCCACTCGGTGGATGCATCAGCGAGCGGCCGTCGACCGGCTCAACGTAATTCGGTGGTCTTGTCGCCGATAGTGATGCGCTCGGCGCGCATCTCGCCGGGATCCGAACGATTGGGATAGCCGACGACGCTGGCCTGTGTTCCGGGCTTGAGCATCTCGCGCGGCAGGCCGCGGTTTTCCATCCGCGATGGAGGGGCCAGCACGACCATCCACGTCTTGTCCGATGTTTCCAGCTTCACGTAGCCGTGCGGGTGCTCGTAGCCGGCCTCGCGGATCGTGCCCGTGAGGTTCAGCACACGGCTTCCGTCGTAGCCGCTCCAGCCGTGATGCGCGAGCGCGGCCGCGGGCATCAGGGCAAGCACGGCGAGCGTGGACGTCAATGCCAGTCTCATCGTGGGAGACCTCCAGCCATCAGGTGCCCCGCGAGCGTGAAGCGATTGTCACCCTGCGGCGTGAAGATCGCCATCTCCCCCTCGGCCGTGCGTTCACCGGTTACGTCGAGAATCGTGAAGGCGTGGGTGACCAGGACGAGGTTTCCGCCGACGGGCGCGGCTCCGAGCAGGGGCCGCAACGCCCGGACCCGCGTCTCGATGCTCGCGGGATCTCGGGGACCTCCGAGGAGGGGAAACAGAGACTCGGCGCGCCCGAATGCGAGCTGCGCCGTCTCCATACAGCGGCACCACGGGCTGGACAGCACGCGGCCGATGGGAATCTCGCGCGCGCGGACCGCCTCGCCGATCTTCCGGGCCTGCTCCCGCCCTTTCGCAGTGAGGTTGCGCTGGGTCGCACAGTCGTCGAGCCGAGCTCCCGGCGGGTCGCCGGGGGTGCCGTCGGTACCGGCGTGGCGGAGCATGATCACCTGGCCGCCGGCGCGCAGCAGGGCCCACAATGCCTCATCGTCGGCAGCCGCGGGGCCGGCGGCCGCGAGGGCCAGCACCGCGCACGCGAAGGCAGCCCGCCACCGCATCGCTATGGCGTGAGCACGATCTTCCCGAACTGCTTGCCCTCGGCGAGCCGCGTCTGCGCCGCAGCGCCGTCCTTGAGCGGCACCACCTCGTCGATGATGGCTTTCAGACGCCCGGCGAAGAACAGCCGCATGACGTCGTTGAACTCGCGACGACTCGCCATCGTCGAGCCGATGATGTGGACTTGCTTCCAGAACACCAGCGGAATGAGGGTCTCGCCGACCGGTCCCGACGTGGCACCGCAGGTCACGAGACGGCCACCGCTCTTCAGCGACCGGATGGAGTCCTTCCATGTGGCCGCGCCGACGTTTTCGATCACGACGTCGACGCCGCGCTTGTCCGTGGCGTCGAACACGGCCTTGGCCCATTGCGGGTTCGTCTTGTAGTTGATCCCGACGTCCGCGCCGAGGCTGCGCGCGCGCTCGAGCTTGGCGTCGCTGGAGGACGTCACGATCACGCGCGCGCCGCAGAGCTTCGCGATCTGGACGGCCGTGGACGACACGCCGCCGCCGGCGCCGATCACGAGCACGTCCTGACCCGGACCGACGCGCCCCTGCGTGACGACCATGCGCCACGCCGTCATGTTTGTCAGAACGAACGACGCCGCCTCTTCGTACTTCACGTGCGCGGGCAGGGGCAGGACGTTGTCGGCGCGCACGGGGACGAGCTCGGCGAGCCCCCCGCGGGCGTGCTCACCGAGGATGCCGTACTTCACGCACAGGCTGTCCTCGCCGGCCGCGCAGAACTCGCAGCGCTCGCACGTGAGATTGGGATTCACCACGACGCGATCGCCGACGTTCACGCCCTGGACTCCGGCGCCGACCTCGACGACGTCACCGGCGATGTCACAGCCGGTCCAGAACGGCAGCGGCGTCTTCAGCGCCGGGATCCCTTCGCGCACGAAGATGTCGAGGTGATTGAGCGCGCACGCCTTGACGCGCACGAGAACCTCGTCGGGCCTGGGCTTGGGATCCGGCACATCCTCGTACGTGAGCTTGTCGGGGCCGCCGAACTCGTGGAAGGCGAGCGCTTTCATCGGTTGAATTCCTGTATCACCCGCGGTAGGCGCGGATCGTCCAGCGCGGGCTGCTTGTCTGGTTGATAGAACGCCGTGCGATCGAGCAACCCCGCGTAGCGTTCCTTGAGCCGCGCGGCGATCGTGGTCCACGATCCGACGACCGCATACGTCTCGAGCATCTCGTCGGTGATCAGCTCGGCCATGCCCTTCCAGTCGCCCTCGACCGACTTGCGGTGCAGCTGCGGAACGAGGTCTTGCCAACCGTGCGCCGCGAGCACCGGCTCGTAGGTGCGGGTGGAGGCGTAGAACGCGATCTGCTGCTTCACCGCCTGCTTTTGCCGCACGATCTCCTGCTCGGTGTCGGCAACGACGACGAACGACGAGGTCACGTAGCAGAACTCGGCGCGCGGGCGGCCGGCCTTGGCCAGACCCTCTTCGACCGCGGGGCGCACGATCTCGCGCAGGTACTTGGGGCTGTTGAACGGGTGCACGTGCAGTCCGTCGCAGACCTCGCCGGCCACGCGGCACATGGCGGGGTTCACGCCGGCGATGTAGACGGGCACGTGCGGGTGCGCGATCGGCCCGGGATTGAAAAAGGGCGTCATGAGATCGAAGCGGAAGAACTGGCCCTTGAAGTTGAGCTTCGTTCCGTTCTGCCAGCAGTCCCAGATCGCGCGCATGGCCAGCACGACCTCGCGCATCTTCGGCGCCGGCGACTCGAACTTCACCGAGAAGCGACGCTCGTTGTGTCCCTTCACCTGCGACCCGAGGCCGAGGATGAAGCGGCCGCCCGACGCCTTGGCGAGATCCCAGGCGATCTGCGCCAGGATCATCGGGCTGCGCGGAAACGCGACGGCGATCGAGGTGCCGAGCTTGATCTTCGACGTCACCGTGGCCGCGATTGCGAGCGGCAGGAAGGGATCGTGCTGGGTCTCCGCCGACCACAAGCAGTCGTAGCCGAGGGCCTCGACCTTGCGCGCATAGTCGGGGATCGACGTGAGGTCGTGGGTGAGCATGCCGACGTCGAGCTTCACGTGGCGCATTCTACATGGGCGGGCGCTACAATGTCCGTGTGATGACCCTACCTGACCGCCTCATCCGCGTCGCCGTGCTCGTGTTGCTCGTTGTTCTCGTGAGCGCCCCGCCGTCCGCGCGCGGCCAGGCGTCTTCGCCGGCGAAGCCGGAAGATCCGGCGACTGCCGGGATCCGCTCGGAGCTCGAGCGCATGCGCGAGGAGATCGCCGCGATGCGCACAGAGCTGCGCTCGCTGCGCGAGCTGCTGCAACGGCTGGCGACCCCGCCGCCGCAGGCGGGTGCGCGTATGGCGGCCACCGTGTCGACCGGCGACAACCCCTCGCTCGGCCGGCGCGACGCGCCCGTGACGATCGTGGAGTTCTCCGATTATCAGTGTCCGTTCTGCCGGCAGTTCGTGTCCACGACGCTGCCGGCGATCAAGAGCGCCTACGTGGACTCCGGCAAGGTGCGATACGTCTTCCGTGACTTCCCGATCGACCACATCCATCCCTACGCCCGCAAGGCCTCGGAGGCCGCGCGCTGCGCCGGCGATCAGGGCAAGTACTGGGAGATGCACGATCTGCTGTTCCAGAATCAGCAGTCGCTCGCGCCGGATCAGCTGCCGGGACTCGGCAGCAAGCTCGGTCTGGACGCCGGCGCGTTCAACGCATGCCTGTCGAGCAGCAAGTACGCGGGCGCGATCCAGCAGAATTACGGTGACGGCTCCGCCGCCGGCGTGCGCGGCACCCCGTCATTCGTCATCGGTCGCACGCGGCCGGACGACAAGGTCGAGGGCGTGATGGTGGTCGGGGCGCGTCCGCTCGCCGACTTCCGTCAGGAGATCGATCGGCTGCTCAGCGAGAAGTAGCCAGGCGCGCGAGCGCCGCGCGCGCCTCGCGCACGATCCTCTCGACCACCTCGGCGCCGCCGGGCAGGTCGTGGACGAGCCCGACGCTCTGTCCCGTGGCCAGCGGCAGCCACGCCGGATCTTGAATGCTCGCGGCGTGATCGAAGATGTCCTGCGCGAAGCGCGTCTGCACGTGAACCGGCAGCGTCGGCGAGCCGCTTTTTTCGTACTCCTCGATGTAGCTGTTGCGCACGTAGCGTGACCACAGCCCCGTCACGACGTCGGTGAGCGCCGTCTGGTCGCTGTCGGCCTCCAGCAAGGCTTTCTTCCTGAAGTCCGCCGCCGTGCCCTCCCGCGTGACGACGAAGCGCGTCCCGATCTGGGCGCCCAGCGCGCCGAGCGCCAGCACGGCGGCGAGGCCGCGGCCATCGGCGATGCCGCCCGCTGCGATGACAGGCACGCTCACCGCATCGACGACCTGGGGCACGAGCGCGAGGGTGCCGATGCCTTCGGCGGCGATGCGGTCGGGTTTGACGCGCAGCGAACGATGACCCCCCGCCTCGCTGCCCTGCGCGACGATTGCGTCCACGCCCACGCCCTCGACGACGCGTGCCTGCCGCGCCGTCGTGACCATCGCGATCACTTTGATTCCGTGCTCGTGGCAGCGGCGCACCATGTCCGATGACGGCTCGCCGACGGCCGCCGTGAACACCGGCGCGCGCTCCTCGAGGATCACTTCGAACGCCGCGCCAACGATGTCGGCGCCGGCGGTCGGCGCGGCGTGCGACGGCGACAGCCCGAGCCGCGCACGGAGGCTGTTCAGCGTCGTGCGCACGGCCGCGACGGTATCCGCCGGAATATGACTCACGTCGGCGGGCGGCCACATGTCGGCGTGTAGCCACAGATTGACGCCGAACGGCTTGTCCGTCAGCGTGCGGACCTTCCGGATGTGCGCGCGCAGCGTGTCGGGCGCGACGTTCAGCCCGGGCAGGATGCCGAGCCCGCCGGCATTCGACACGGCGGCCACCAGCTCCGGGCCCACGGCCCCGGCCATGCCGGCCTGCAAGATCGGATACTCGATGCCGAGAAGGCCGCATAGCGCCGTGCGCAGGCTCATCGCGTGAAGTCCTTCAGCGCCTGCTCGCGCAGCTTCACGCGTTGCACCTTGTCGCCGTGAGGGCTCGGCGTCCGCGGCACCTCGTCGACGAAGCGCACGCCGCGCGGAATTTTGAACGACGCGATCTTGCCGTGGCACCAGGCGCGCAGGTCATCCTCGGTCACCCGCGCCCCGCGCTTGCAGATCACATACGCGACGGGCGCTTCGTTGGTCTTCGCATCCGGAAGGCCGACGACGAAGGCCTGGTCGACGGCCGGATGCGCCAGCAGGAACGTTTCGATCTCGCCGGGCGCGACCATGTGGTGGCTGATGCGCAGCGTCTCCTTGAGACGTCCGCGGAAGATCACGCGGCCGGCAGCGTCCTGCACGCCGAGATCGCCGCTCTTGAACCAGCCATCGCTCGTGAACGCCGCGCGCGTCTCGTACGGCTTGTCGTAATAGCCGCGCGTGACGAGCGGCCCACGAAACTGCAGCTCACCCTCAACGTCGATGCCCGACGGCGCTCCGGTCTCGGGGTCGGCGATGCGTGCCTCCAGGCCCGGGACGGGCCACACCCCGGGCACGAGTCGTTCGCTGGCCGGCTCGTCGAGCTCGTGAACCAGCGACATCGCGTTGACTTCCGTCATCCCGTAGGGGTGGAAGGCGAGGGGGACGAGCCGCTCGAGCACATCCTCGAGCAAACCGTGACGGCCGCCGCCCACCGCCGCCACGCCGCCGGTGCGCAGCGACGAGAGATCACGGCGACCAAGGTCGGGATGATCGAGCAGGGGAATCAGCATGCTGTCGACGGCGTTCAGCACGGTACAGCGCTCGCGCTCGATCAGCTGCAGCGCGCGTAGCGGATCGAAGACGTCCATGAGCACGAGGCACGCGCCGTGGCTCCAGGCCGTGAGCGGAATGTTCGCGCCGCCCCACGTGCCGGCGGCGGGCAGCGCGTGGAGGACACGGTCCGCGGCCGTCAGCCGAAACGTCTCGCCGCAGTTCCAGCCGTGCGGCACGCAGTTGGCGTGCGTGATCATCGCGCCCTTCGGGAACGACGTCGTGCCAGACGTGTAGAGAAGCATGAACACGGAGTCGGGCGTGCTTGTTGTAGCGGGGTCCGCGAGGTCGCGTAAGGCCGAAGGTGGCCTGTTCGAGATGCGGAGTGGCTCCGCAGCGTCCATTAAATCCGCGGCGCGATGGCAGCCGGGATACACATCCTCCGCGTCGACGATCACGTGCCGCAGCTTCGGAACGCGCGCGCTCGCGAGCTCGCCCGGCACGGCGTCTGCCAGCTCCGGCAGCAGCATCTCCAGAGTGTCGAAGTAGTCGATCGGCCCGAGTCGATCGGTCAGCAGGAGGGCGACGGCGTTCGACTGGCCGAGGATGTACGACAGCTCGTGCGCGCGATAGCGCGGGTTGAGCGCGACGACCACGATGCCGAGGCTGGCTGCGGCGTACTGCGCGATGAACCACAGCGGCCGGTTCGGCAGCCAGATCGCGAGCGCATCGCCGTGGCCGAGACCGAGCGCGCTGAGCCCAGCCGCAAACGCGCGGACACGATCGCGCACGGCGGCGAACGTGAGCCGCTCGTCCCCGAACACGATCGCCTCACGCTGGCCGTGACGCGTGGCCACCGCGTCCAGCAACGACCAGGCCGTAGCGTGCGCGAAGGGATTGTCCGCCACGTCAGTCCAGATGATAGAGCGTCGTCGCGTTCTTCCAGGCGACCTGCTCGGCCACGTCCGGCGGCAGCTCGCCGAGCACGCGCCGCGTCCAGCCCACGAACCGGTCGAGCATGGCGGGCTCGAACAACCGCGCGGTCCACAAATCGAGCCCGATGACGAAGCGATCCGGCATCTTCGTGATCAGCGCCTTCCAGGCCGGGTCGAGCGGCCCGTTTTCCTTCGCGAGCGACGGCGTCCGCTGAAAGTGCATGCCCGACAGGTCGATCATGAGATTGGCGTTACGCACGAGGAGCGGCTCGAGCGTCGCGGGCTTCGAGGCGCCGGCGTGCGCGAGCACGATGATGGCCTGCCGGTGCGCGGCGAGCGCGGCTTCGAGCGAGGCGGACGCCGCCGGCGTGAGCTCATCGTGGATGACGACCGGGATGCCGCGCTGCGCGGACAGCTCGAGGATGTGCATGAAGGCCGGCGCCGAGGGATCACGCTCGATCTTCCGGCTGGCCTGCCGGATGTGGACCTCGCCCATCACGCGCGCCTTCGTGCGCGACAGCTCGACGTCGAGCTGGCCCGCGGCGGCCATCTTGGTCGGGTCGGGAACGCGTACGCCGCCCGCCACAAGGTCGGGATATTTTTTGACCGCGGCATCGATCCAGTCCTGCTCTTGGGGCTGCGCCCCGCCCACGCCGAGGAGCACCACCTTCGTCACGTTGTGCCGTCTCATGGCGGCGACGTACGCGTCGATGGCCGTGGCGTTCGGCAGATGCGCGTGGGCGTCGATGAGCTGCCCGGTGTAGGAGTCGGCGGCCGCGGCGGGCCGGAAGACGATGAGGCTCAGTAGCGTCGCGACCGCCAGCGCACCGGCGCGCGTCATATGATTCCGTCGCGCTTCAGGCTCTCCAGCTCGCCGTCGCTGACGCCGAGCGCGCCCCAGACCTCGCGGTTGTGGGCGCCGAGCTCGGGTCCGGCCCAGCGCACCTCAGCCGGTGTCGCTTCCAGACGCGGTGTCGGCGCCGTCATGCGCACCGTCCCGAGCGCCGGATCCGGCACGTCGATCAGAATGCCGCGCGCGACTACGTGCGGATCCTTCGTGACGTCGGCGATGTCGTAGACCGGACACGCGGTGAGCTCGCTGGACTCGAAGAGCGTGCGCATTTCGCCGAGCGTACGCTGGCCGATGGCCTGGGCCAGCGTGGCGTCTACGAGCTCGTTGAACTCGACGCGCGCGTCGTTGGTCGCAAAACGCGGGTCCTCCAGCAGCTCGCCGAGCCCGAGCGCGTTGAAGACTGCGGCGGCCGAGGCCGGCGTCGAGGCGGACAGCGCGATCCACCGGTCGTCCACCGTGCGATAGGTGCCGCGCGGGCTGGCGTTGTCCGAGGTATTGCCCCGCCGCTGCCGTACGGTGCCGTCGAGCGCGTAGCCGGCGGCGTCGGGCCCGAGCACGGACAGGAGCGGCTCGTACAGCGAGACGTCGACGACCTGACCGCGGCCGGACACTTGATCCCGGTGGCGGAGCGCGGCGAGCACGGCGGTGGACGCGGCCAGCGCGGCCACCATGTCGGCCATCGGAAACGAAGGCAGCGTGGGCGGCCCTTCGGGCTCGCCGGTGGTATGGGCGAAGCCGCTCATGGCCTCGACCATCGTGCCGAAGCCCGGGCGATCACGGTATGGACCATCCTGGCCCCAGCCCGACACGCGCGCGAAGACGAGGCGCGGGTTGTCCGCGGAGAGGACGTCCCAGCCGAGACCCCAACGCTCGAAGGTGCCGGGCAGGAAATTTTCGATCAGAACGTCGGCGTCGCGCACGAGGCGTCGCAGCAGCGTCTGCCCATGCGGGTGGCCGAGGTTGAGCGTGACGGACCGTTTGCCGCGCGCGTAGACCTTCCACCACAGCTCGCCGCGCTCGCGCAGCCACGTGCGCAGCGGATCACCGCCGCGCGGATTTTCGACTTTGATGACGTCGGCGCCGTGATCGGCCAGCACGGTGGCCAGCACACCGCCGGCGATCAGCCGAGAGCAGTCGATCACGCGCAGTCCCGCTAACGCGCCGCTCATGGTCGGCGGTTATGATACTCCCGCGTGCGCGACGAATCAGGCGCCGCCGAAGCGCGACGCGAGCTGGACCACCTCGCGGGGGTCGGCGTCGGACACCAGCGCGTATCCGAGGCCGTGCGCGCGCCAGAGAATGACGGTGTAGCCGCGCTCGCCCGCGCGGTACACCTCGCTCGCGCCGGCGCGCTGCCAGCCCGCCGTCGGCCACGGCAGCCCCTCGGGGCGAAACACGAACAAGGTGACGGTGTGCAGGCGCAGCCCGTACACGAAGGCGGCGGCCTTGCGATCGAGGAACCACGCGAGCGCGCCGCCGCGCAGCGGCACGTCGTTGTCACCCGCGAACGGCAGCACCGGCGAGAACTCCAGGCGCCCCTCGAACCACGGCCGTACGCGATGGCCGTCGCCGCTCTCGATCTCCAGCGGCCGCTGCGCCTGCACGATGCGCAGGTGATCGCCGATCGCCTCGGTGATCATCGTGGCGCCGGCCGCGCGCGTGGCCGCGTTGTACTGATACACGACGACCGGCGTCGCGAGAGCGACCGCCGCCGCGGCGGCGAGCGTGGGAACCAGCACGCGCGCCCAGTGCCAGCGCCAGCCCGGCGAGGGCCCGGGCGGCGCCGGCGCCAGCACGCGCTCCACCCGGCGCACCACCCGCGCCGGCGCCGGCCGGTGAGGCAGGCGATGGAGGGCCTCCGTCAGCGCGACGTCGATCGCGCGCTCGTCGTGCGGCTCGCTCATTTCGCGTAATCCCGCAGGCGGCGGCGTAGGGCAGCGCGCGCCCGCGCAAGCCGGGACTTCACCGTTCCGACGGGACATTCCAGGACTGCGGCCATCTCCACTTCGCTCAAGTCCTCCAGATCCAGCAGAACCACGGTGCGCGCGTCTTCCGAGAGGCTCATCAGCGCCGCCTCGATCTCCTCGGCCACGAGCTTGCGCAGGCGGTCCAGCTCCATGTCATCGCGCAGCCACTCCTCGGTGGCCGCCGCATCGGTGATGTCGACGCCGCTGACCTCCGGACTGGCGCGGCGGTGGCGATACATGCTGATGAACGTGTTCCGCAAGATGCGGAATAACCAGGCCTTGAGGTTGGTGCCGGCCGTGAATCCCGCCGCGCCCGCCACCGCGCGGGCATACGTCTCCTGCACGAGGTCTTCGGCGTCGCTCTCCCGGCCCGTGAGGTAGCGCGCCAGCTTGTAGAGCGCGTCCACGTGGCCCAGCGCCTCGCGCGCCAGCTCCTCATGCATGCCGGAACCATAACACCACCGGTACCGCCGTCACCTCTCCGTAACGCGGCACCCGCTCGATCGTTCCGCCCCGATGCGAGGGAACCATCGATGCCTACATGCGTTCGCGTCGGTGAAGGAGGCGCACCATGAAAGCCCTGATCGCGACACTGACCGCGGCGCTGGCCCTGACACTGGCGTTCGCCGCCGCCGGCGGCGCCGCTGCCGCGCCGCGCGTTGAGATCCATCAGTTCAAGTTCCAGCCGGCGCAGCTCACCGTGCCGGTGGGCACGACGGTGACCTGGATGAACGACGATGAAGAGACGCACACCGTGACCGCAACCGACCGGACGTACACGTCAACCGGGCTCGACCACGGTGAGAAATTCACCCACCGCTTCACGGCGCCGGGCACCTACACGTACTTCTGCGCGCTGCATCCCCACATGACGGCGACCATCGTCGTTCGCTGACGACGGCGCCCCGGAGGATTCCATGGAACGACGACGCTTCATGCAATGTCTGGCGTGGGCCGGCACGGGTCTCGTGTGGGCCGCGCGCGGCGGCGTGCTGTCGGCCACCACGCTCGACGTGGCGGCCGCCGCCGGCGCCGACTTCACCTTTGGCCAGATCAGCGACACCCACGTCGGCTTCGCCGGCGAGGCGAACCGCGATTCGATGGGCACGCTCCGCGACTCGATCGCGGGGCTCAACGCGCTCCCGACGCGTCCCTCGTTCGTGCTGCACACCGGCGATCTGTCGCACGGCCAGAAGCCGGGAGCCTTCGCCACGCTCGCGGAGGAGCTGAAGGCGGTGAAGACCGAGAAAATGTTCTTCATCCCCGGCGAGCACGACGTCGCCATCGACGGCGGCAAGGAATATCTCTCGCGCTACGGCGCCGGCACCTACGAGAGCCGCGGCTACCAGTCGTTCGACTATCGCGGCGTGCATTTTGTCGGTCTCGTCAACGTGCTCTCGTACAAGCCCGGCGTGGGCGGCGCGCTCGGTGACGAGCAGCTCGCGTGGCTGCGCAAAGATCTCGAGGCGCAGTCGCCGAGCACGCCCATCGTCGTGTTCGCCCACGTGCCGCTCTGGGCCGTGTATCCGTCGTGGGGGTGGACCACTGCCGATGGCGAGCAGGCGATCGGCATGGTGCGCCGCTTCGGCTCGGTCACGGTGCTGAACGGCCACATCCATCAGGTGCTGCAGAAGGTCGAAGGCAACGTGACGTTCCACTCGGCGCGCTCGACGGCGTTCCCGCAGCCGGCGCCGGGCGCCGCGCCCAATCCGGGACCGATGAAGGTCGAGGCGGACGAGCTGCGACGCCTGCTCGGCGTCCGCCAGGTGCAGTACACGGAGGGCATGAAGCCACTGGCGATCGTCGAGCGACCGCTCGCGTAGCCGCTATACTCGCGGCGACGATGATCGTCGTCGCCGCGAATCCCTACAGCGGCGCGGCCGACAACCGTCGCCGCGTCGACGCGCTCGCGCGCGAGCTCGCGACTCTGGCGGGCCCGCCGCGCGTGCTCTGGGACCCGCGGGAGCGCGCCACGGCTCTGGCCGATTCGGCGACGATGGCGCGCTGTCGCGTCGTCGTCGCGGCCGGCGGCGACGGCACCGTGGCCCAGGTCATCAACGAGCTGCCGTCGGGTACGCCGCTCGCGGTCTTTCCCGCTGGCACCGAGAACCTGTTCGCCGCCACCCACGGCTTCGTCGATGATCCGGTCTCGCTCGTGCGCGCTGTCGCGAGCGGACGGACGCGCGCGATCGATCTCGGCCGCGCGTCGGTGGCGGGGCGCCATCGGCTCTTTGCCCTGATGCTGAGCGCCGGAGTAGACGCCGAGGTCGTGCGGCGGCTCGCCCTCTGGCGCGGCGCGCGCACAGCGCTCCGCCGTGTGCGACGCGCCTCGTACGTCGCGCCGATCGTCGCTTCGCTGGCCACGTATCGGCATCCGCCGGTCCGTGTGGTGGCCGGCGATGTGGCGGCGAGCGGCGCCTACTGCATCATCGCCAATGCGTCCGCCTACGCGCTCGATCTGCCGCTCTCGCCGGATGCCCGCGCCGACGATGGCGCGCTCGACTGGCTGGTGTTCGAGCGTCCTGGTCTCGTCGCGCTCGCGGCGTTTTCCTGGGCGGTGTGGCGCGGGCGCCATCGCGCCCGCGGCGACGTGCGGACGGGCCGCGCCACACGGCTGACGCTGCACGCGTCGACGCCGGTGCCGGTGCAGGTCGATGGCGATCCGTTCGGCACGACGCCGGTGGACGTCGACGTCATGCCCGGCGCGCTCACGCTCGTCACGCCGTGAGCCGCTCAGGCGGCGAGTCGCCCCCGCACGGCGTCGACGATCAGCTCGATCAGCTCGACCGTGCTGAGCGCCGCCAGATCGACGTCCGAGGCTTTGGCGAGGTCGTAGCCCACGATGATCGAGCGCAGATGACGACGACTGAGCGCGCCGAGTTGTCGGCGCAGCAGGTCCTCACCCTTCGCATAAGCCGAAAACGGATTCAGCACCGGCTCGGCTTCGGGGCTGGCGTTGACGA
>Ga0114129_10002756_pt1 | contig 24479 bp, 17 predicted proteins | sample RhiMetdeltSRZDD1_FD_80071 | JGI IMG/M metagenome (GOLD analysis project Ga0114129, IMG submission 80071) | Populus rhizosphere microbial communities from Tennessee, USA - Rhizosphere MetaG P. deltoides SRZDD1 (version 2) (version 2) | ecosystem: Host-associated > Plants > Roots > Rhizosphere >...
GCCGCTCGCGATCTCGGCGCCAGAATCGGCGATCCGCTCACGCTCGAGTACTTCGCCTGGGAAGAGCCCGGCCAGCTCGTCACTCGCAGCGCCGAATTTCAGATCGCGGCCGTCGTGCCCATCGAGGGCGCGGCCGCCGATCGGAATCTCACCCCCGTCTATCCGGGTATCAGCGACGCGCCGACCCTGGGCGATTGGGATCCTCCGTTCCCGATCGACCTTCGGCGCATACGGCCGATCGACGAGGACTACTGGAAGCAGTATCGAACGACGCCGAAAGCATTCGTCCCGCTCGAGGTGGGGCAGTCGCTCTGGCGGACGCGATACGGCGATCGCACCGGAATACGTCTCGCAGCTCCTGACGACGGGAAGAGATTTGCCGGCCGTCTTCGCGACGCTGTCGATCCGTTCAGTGCGGGGATGCTGATCCGCGACACTCGGGCGGAAAGCCTTGCGGCGTCGCGCGGCGCAACGGATTTCGGCGAGTACTTCACGTACTTCAGTTTTTTTCTCGTCTCGTCGGCGCTCGTGATCGCGGCGCTCTTCTTCCGGCTTCTCGTCGAGCAGCGCTCGAAGGAGATCGGCTTGCTGCGTGCGGTCGGCTTCTCGACACAGCGGATTAGGCGCCTCTTCACGATCGAGGGAGCGTCGATGGCGACGGTCGGCAGCGTGCTCGGATCCGCCGGCGCCATCCTGTATGCGGCCGTGATGATGGTTGGACTGCGCACCTGGTGGGTGGGCGCGGTCGCCACGACGGCACTGACTCTTCACGTCTCGCTGCTCTCGCTCGTCAGCGGCGCCGCGGCGACGCTGGGAGGCGCGGTGATCTGTATCTGGTGGACGCTCCGATCCCTGGCGCGCCTGTCGGATCGCGGCCTGCTGGCCGGAGATATCGCGGCACCGAAGGCAAGTGGCAGCCCGGGGCGTTCGTCGTTGCCCGTTTACGCCGCTATCGGATTCGCCACACTGGGCTTCGGCTTGATGATCGCGAGTGCTGGAGGCGCCATCGACCGGACAGGGGCATTTTTCGGAGCGGGCACCGCGTGGCTTATCGCCTGCTTCTGCTTCGTGACGGCACGGCTCCGTCGTTCGCCGCGCTCGACGCTGGCAGGACATGGGTGGCGCCCTCTCGTGTCACTGGGCCTCCGCAATGCGGCCGTTCACCCGGGCCGCAGTCTGCTGGCGATAGGCGTCATCGCATCAGCCACGTTCATTCTGATTTCGGTGGACGCGTTCCGGCGCGAGGGGCCGCCGTCCACCGATCGACATGGCGGCACGGGCGGTTATCCGCTGCTCGTGAATCTGCTGTTGCCAATCGCGAACGACCCGAACAGCCGCGATGGCCGCGAGTCGCTTGGCCTCACGGGCGCCGACGATGTGAGGCTCGAGCCGATCCGGGTGCTGCCGGGCGACGATGCGAGCTGCCTGAATCTGTATCAGCCGCGCAACCCGCGAGTGCTTGGCGTGCGCCAACCTTTTATCGAGGCGGGGCGCTTTGGCTTCGAGACGACGATCGCCGCCACCGACGCCGAGCGCGCGAACCCGTGGCTCCTGCTGAACCGTGATGTCGGCGACGGTGCCGTGCCGGTGATCGCCGACGCCAACTCGATGACATACGTCCTTCACAAGTCGCTGGGCGAGGATATCGTCATCGATCGCGGGGGACGATCGGTTCGACTCCGGCTGGTCGCGGCGCTGGCAGACAGCATCTTTCAGAGCGAGCTGCTGATGTCCGAGGCAAACTTTCTGCGGGTGTTCCCCGAGCAGGCCGGCTACAGGTTTCTGCTGATCGACGTCGACGAGAGCCGCGCAGCGGCGATCGCCGCCGCGATCGAGGAGCGTGCGGCCGACTTCGGCGCCGACGCCGTGCTGACCGCCAGTCGCTTGGCCGAGTTTCATACGGTCGAAAACACGTATCTCGCGACGTTCAAAACGCTTGGCGGGCTCGGCCTGCTCGTCGGAACCCTCGGCCTCGCCGCGGTGCTGTTGAGAAATGTGCTGGAGCGGCGGCGCGAGTTGGCACTGCTCGGCGCGACCGGTTATCGCCACGGTCACATCTTCGCCATCGTCATCTCCGAGAATGTCTTGATGCTCGGCTGGGGCCTGGCGATCGGCACGGTATGCGCGCTGGTGGCCATCGCGCCCGCGGCGATGGTGCGCGGCGGCAGCCTGCCGGCGGCAAGGAGCGCCGCAGGGCTTCTGATTGCGGTATTCGCGTCCGGATTGATATCGTCGATCGTCGCCACGAGGGCGGCGCTTCGCGCGCCGCTCGTGGAAACGCTGAGGTCGGAGTAAAAGCCAATGCGACGCTTGGTCTTCTTCGTCTTCGTCTTCGTGTTTTCGTATCTTCGTGGTCCCAGCTTGCTCGCCGAAAACTGGCCGCAGTGGCGCGGGCCGACGCTGAACGGGCTCAGCGGCGAGAAGAATCTGCCGGTGCGCTGGTCCGCCACCGAGAACATCGCGTGGAAGCTGCCGCTGCCGGCCTGGTCGGGATCGACGCCCATCGTCTGGGGCGATCGACTCTTCCTGAACGTCGCCGAGGATCTGAAGGTCACCACCGGCGACAACATCTTTCTCTGGTGCGTCGATCGCGCGAAGGGGACGGTGCTCTGGAAGCGGCCGCTGGGAGGCGGCAACCACCAGGAAATGAAGCAGAACATGTCGACGCCGTCGCCGGTGACCGACGGCACGCACGTCTGGGTGATGACCGGCACTGGAATCCTCAAAGCGTTCGATTTCGCCGGGGCCGAGAAGTGGAATCGGGACATTCAAAAAGACTACGGCAGGTTCGGCCTGAACTGGGGCTATGGATCGTCGCCGCTCCTCCACGGCGACGCGCTCTATGTCCAAGTGCTGCACGGCATGCGGACCGACGATCCGTCGTACCTGCTGCGCATCGACAAGCTGACCGGCAAGACGGTATGGCGCGTCGAGCGGCCGACGCGCGCGCGGATGGAGTCGCCCGACTCGTACACGACGCCGGCGCTGCTGCGCTACGGCGCCGCCACGGAAATCGTTCTGACCGGCGGCGACGTCGTCACCGGTCACGACCCGGCAACCGGCAAGGAGCTCTGGCGGGCGGATGGGCTCAACCCGCACAACGATCCCAACTACCGCATCGTCGCTTCGCCGGTGGTGCACGGCGAGCTGATCATCGCGCCGACGCGCGAGCGGCCTATGCTCGTGCTGAAGGCCGGCGGCCGCGGCGACGTCACGCGGTCGCACGTCCTGTGGTCGTTCGCGAGCGGTCCGGATGTGCCGACGCCCGTCACTGACGGCACCTACACGTACGTGATCAACGATCGCGGCATCATGTTCTGTCTGGACGCGAAAACCGGAAAGGAAATGTACGGCCGCCAGCGTTTACGATCCGGCACCTACAGCGGATCTCCGGTGCTCGCGGACGGCAAGATCTACGTCACCAGCGAAGACGGCGTGACGAGCGTGATCAAAGCCGGCCCGGCGTTCCAGATGCTCGCCGAGAACGACTTCGACGATTACACGCTCAGCTCGCCGGCGATCTCGGAAGGACAGATCTTCCTGCGCACGCGTCACTTCCTGTACGCAGTCGGCAAACGAACCGCCGCCGGCGATTAATCTTCGATGCCGGCGATGAACCTTGCGCTTATCGGCGCGCGCCGATCGCGAATACGTCTTTCAGTCCACGGACGAAGATGACGCCGTTCGAGATCGCAGGCGTCGCCATGATCACCTGGCCCATCGCGTTCGTGCCGAGCAGCTCGTACTTGGGACCCGCCTTGACGACGTGGATGTCGCCGTCTTCGCTCGTCAGATACAGCTTGCCGTCGGCCGCGACCGGCGACGCACTGAACGATCCGCCGCCGGCGACGCGCTCCTGATAGACGCGCTGTCCCGTCCGCACGTCGTACGCCGCGAGGACGCCGTTGATCGCCAGCACGTACAGCTGATCGCCGTAGATCACCGGCGTCGGAATGTACGGCCCGCCCCGGTTCGTGCTCCACGCGATGAACTCGCTGGTCGTTTGGTTCGCCTTCAACGAGATGTCGCCCGAGGCGCCCGGCTTGATCGCGAAAATCGGCTGCACTCCGCGATAGCCGTTCGTGACGATGATGACGCCTGGCCCGACGATCGGCGTCGGAATCGTAATCTCGGAGTTGCCGCTCAGCCGCCACAGCTCCTTGCCGTTCGAGGGATCGTAGCCGCGGATGAACGTCGTCGCCTGGGTGACGAGCTCCGTACGGCCGTTGTGCTCGAAGATGGCCGGCGTGGACCACGACGGAATCTCTTCGCGCGCCGTACGCCAGAGCGGCTTGCCGGTGGCGACGTCGAATGCGGCGATGAACGATCCCTTCTGGATGTCGCACTGAACGATCACCATGTTCTTCCAGATGATCGGCGAGCTGCCCACGCCCCACTCGTAGTCCGGATCGTAGAACCAGCCCGCGTTGAGTACGCCGAGGTCCCGCGTCCACAGCAGCTTGCCGTCGACGTCGTAGGCGAAAAGGCCCTCCGAGCCGAACGAGACGATCACGTGGCGGCCGTCGGTCACGGGCGTCGCCGTGGCCTGGCTCGATTTCGGATGACGCTTCGTCTTGGGGACTCCTTCGTGCGCGACCCGCTCCCAGACGACCTTGCCGCTCTTCGCGTCGAGCGCGACGAGCTTCCACGTGTGCTTCGACACATCCTTGGCAGGTTCGACATCACCGTACAGGCCCGTGCGGATGCCGGATGACGGGTCGCTGCTCACCGCGGTCGACACGTACACGCGATCGCCCCACACGATCGGGCTCGACACGGCCACTCCGGCGACCGGTGTTTTCCAGAGCACGTTCTCGCCCGTGGCGGCGTTCCATTTCACCGCGGTCGTCGTTCCTTCCGCGACGCCCGATGCCGCCGGCCCGCGAAACGAGGGCCAGTTCTGCCCCGACACCGTGACGCCGGCCGCCACCCACAGAAGCGCCAAGAATCCACGGCGCATCGTCACTTCTCCTCTGCTCGAGTGAAATTGATTGAATTGCCCATGGCGGTCAAGGTGATTGACGTCGCCTTGTCCTGTTCGAGCCGGAACGTGACCCTCGTCCCCGGCTGTTCTGCCACGCCGAATGTCGTCTTATCGCGGGCGATCAAGGTGAGACGCTGACCGCCGAGAGTCGTGGTGAGGCGCCCGTCCGCCGCCGTCACCGCCAGCGTCGTGGCCTGTGCTTGACCCGGAAGGGCGCCGCGATAGGTGCCGACGTAACGTGCAAGATCGGCTGCGTCCAGCTTCATCTCGACGTGGGGCTTGGCGCCGGCATGTTCGAGCAGCGCGATAATCTCGGACCGCTTCGCTTTCGTCGCCATTTCGAGCGCGTCGGAGAGACTGCCGGACGAGATCCCGCCGCTGTCGAGAATCACTTTGACCGTGGCGGCGTCGGACATCGCCGCCATGAGCGCCTGTTCCTTACCCTGCGCTCCATGCTGCAGGAGCAAGCCGACGACCGCGGGATGCTGGGGCGTCCGGCCCATGGCGGGGCCGACCGCCCAGGTGAGCGGCGTCGCGCCGTAGAACGTGTCCTTCGCGTTGACGTCGGCGCCGCGCTCGATCAGCAGCTTCACGACCTCGACATGACCGCGATCCGCCGCAAAGGAAAGCGCCGTCGCGTTGTAGCGAAACTTGGTGTTGACGTCGACGCCTTCGTCGAGCAGCTTCTTCACGGCCGCGACGTCGCCTTTGCGCGCAGCGGCCGACAGCGCGTCGGCTTTGTCGGACGGCGCTGGCGCAGAGGTCTGCGTTGCGGCAGAAACGGCGCCCGCCGTCACCATGAGGACGAGGACGAGAGCCCGACGCATGTCGATCATGATGCGCCTCCGGAATTGTGGGCCGATTGGGCCACAGACTACCGCAACCGGCGGCCCCTCTTCTACTTGTACCGCGCGCCGTGCTTGATCACCACGTCCACGCGCTGGAGCAGCGCGATGTAGCGCATGACGTCGCCGCGCACGGCGATGATGTCGGCGTACTTGCCGGGCGTCACCGTGCCGACCTGCGAGGCAACCTTCATCGCGACCGACGGCCAGTACGTCGCGGCGCGGATCGCCGTCATCGGGTCGACGCCGAAGTCGGTCACCCAGGCGTCGAGCTCGCGCCATGTCGAGTGGCTGTGGAAGTTCATCGGGATGCCGCTGTCCGTACCGATGAGCAACGTGACGCCCGACTCTCGAAGCTGATTGAATTTGTGCTTCAACGTCGGCCGCCGCGCCGGCGTGAGCTGGTAGTACGGCAGTCGATCGGGATGCTCGATCGACTTCTTCACATCGTCGACGATGTCTTTCGGCAGGCCTTCCTGCCAGGCGGGGTCGTCCAGCGCTTCGGGGTTGTCGCGGAAGTACTCGTAGTTGAGCAGTCCTTCGACCGTGGGGGTCCACCAGAACGGCCCGAGGCTCATCTTCGACGTGCGTTCTCGCAGCATCGCGATGATGTCGGGTGGGTATTCCGGCGCTGTCGCGAGCCCGGTGTGCTCGAGGCAGTCGACGCCGACGGCAAGCGCGCGCCGAATCTCTTCGGGGCGGTGCGCATGTGCGACCACAGGTTTGCCGAGCCGGTGGGCTTCTTCGACGACGGCGCGCACTTCCTCCATCGTCATCTCATCCTGATCGATCAGCTTGATGACGTCCACTTTCCCGTCGACCAGCTTGCGCACCTTCGCGCGCGCATCGTCCTGACCGTTGACGCCCCAACGGTACGCCTCGGTCCCCGGATAAGGCGCGTGCTGAATGAACGGCCCCGACACGTACATCGTCGGGCCGGGAATCTTGCCGGCGTTGATCCGATCGCGCGCCGAGATGCTCGGCGCGAGCGGACCGCCGAGGTCGCGCGCGCTCGTGACACCCGCCAGGAGTAACTGCTTCGCCGCCGCCGGAAAGATGATCGACTCGTACGCGGGCGGGTACGTTTTGTCCCAATGGTCGTAGTCGGAGTGGCCGACGAGCTGCAGGTGCACGTGCATGTCCCAGAGACCTGGCAGCACGGTCATGCCTTCCGTCGAGATCACCTCCGCACCAGCGGGCACCGCGAGCGCTCCCACCTGGCCGACGGCGCGGATGCGCTCGCCGTCGATGATGATCACGCTGTTCTGAATCGGTCGGCTGGCGTTGCCGTCGATGAGCGTGCCACCGACGAGCGCTTTGAGTCCGCGTGTCTGGCCGTGGGGAGTGCCCGTGAACAGCGCGAGCGCCAGTCCGATGACGGTGACGGATATCCGCATGCTGTCAGCGCCACGACGTCGGTCGGGGTCCATGGCTGTGCTATCCCGCAGGCCTGAAGTACAGCACCATGCCGGCGCCGATCGACGCGAGAACGAAACCGAGATAGAGCATCGGGTTGATCGCCGCTTTTGGCGGATGAAGCGTCATCGTCAACAGGACGTTGACGATCGGTGCGCCGCCGAAGACAAGCGGCATGACGTACACCGGGAGCCCGCCGGTCTTGAACGCCCAGATGATGCACGCCGCACCGGCGGCGCCGAGGGCGCCAGCCACCGTCGCCGTGACGAGACCGCCGGTGTTGAAGCCCGACAGGCTGCCCTGCGCCGACAACGCGAGCACTGGAATGATCACGCCGATCAGGAAATAGGCAACGCCGACGCACAGCAGCGCCTTCAACGGGTTCCCGAGCTGCGTCTGTCCCATGTGGAGCAATGCGCCGTACGCGCCCCATGAGAGGACCGCGCCGGCGACGAAAACGACCCAGACCATAGATTTCCTCGCGTGTGGAGTGCCGCGTGTGATTGTCGCCATTGGTTTTGCCGTCAGGCAGGGGGATTGTAGCGCACGGACGTCGGACCCACGAGATCCAGGATGGGCGTGGTCGCGACTGTGGTCACCACGGCCATGATGACCATCATCGCGAACAGCGTCGGCGAGATGACGCCCATGTTCAAGCCAGTGTCGAGCACGATGAGCGCCATCAGACCGCGCGTGTTCATAAGGATTCCGAGCGAGGCTGCGCTCCGCCAGTCCATCCCGGTCACTCGAGCCGCCGCAAAGCTGCCGAGGAATTTCCCGGCCGTCGCGACGAAGATGACAAGCCCGCAGATCAGCCACTCGGCCGCGCCCGATACGAGATCGATCCGCGTGCGCATGCCGGTGACCGCGAAGAACGCCGGCAGGAGCAGGATCAGCACGAGATACTGCAACCGCTCGACCAGCGTCCGCGCGAGCGCACTGTCGTGCGGAATGACGACGCCGAGGAGAAAGGCGCCGAACAGCGCATGGACGCCAATCCACTCGGCAATGAGGGCGGAGAGCAGCATGCCGACGAGCGCCACGGCCAAGGCATCCCGGCTCGATGCCTCGGCGCTCGAACGCGATACGACGCGGGCGATCAGCGGCCGAACCGCCGCGAACATCACGACGATGAAGACGATCGCGAACGCCGTCACGGCCAACCCCGCTTGCATCTCCGCCTGCGCCACGCCAACCACGAACGCGAGCAGGCACCACGCCGTCACGTCGTCGGCCGCCGCACACGCCAGAGCGACCACTCCGAGCTCGGACGCGGCCATCCGCCGATCGGTCAGGATGCGCGCGAGCACTGGGAACGCCGTGATCGACATCGCGACACCGATGAACAGCGCGAAGCTGGTGAACGGCACGTCGCTCGTCGATACGCGAGGGTAGAGGAAGAGCGCGAGCACCGATCCGAGAACGAAGGGGACCACGATGCTGGCGTGCGAGATGGCGACTGTGGCGTGAGCGCGGCTGCGCAGGTGGCCGGCGTTGAGCTCCAGACCGACCATGAACATGTACAGGACGACGCCGAGCTGCGCGACGACGCCGAGAAACGGCGCGATGGAAGAAGGAAGCACGTATCCCGCGACAGCAGGCGAGATGCGACCGAGAAGAGATGGGCCGAGCAGGATCCCCGCGATGACCTCGCCAATCACCGGCGGCTGTCGGATCCTGACGAACAGACGGCCGAGCAGCCGCCCGCAGATGACGACAGCCGCCAAGGCGACCAGTACGTGGAGCAACGTGTTCGACGTCGTGCCGGCGACAGCCGCTGTCGTCTCGACGGCGGCCGGCGGCGGCGCCGCGAGCGTATCGCCGTAGCGTCGAACGATCAGGAAGATGGCGACCGCGCCGGCGATCATCGCGGCGTAGGCCGACAACGGCCCGAGCGCCGTTCTCAGTTCACGGTCCACAACGCGAGCGATCGAACGTCTTTCACGAACATCCGATTGCCGGAGACGGCGGGCTGCGCCCACGTCGCGCTGTCGGCAACGGTGTAGGTGCGCAGGATCTCGAGGCCTTTCGCTCCGTTGCGCGCGATCCTCAGCTCCGCGTCGTCGGTCAGGAGCAGAAGCAGCGATCCGGCTCGGGTGATCGCCGCATTGGTTCCCTGGCGCGGCGCGCTCGTCCAGAGCGTCTTCCCGCTCTTCGCGTCGAGCGTAAAGAACTGCCCGCTCTTCTTGTGCGAGAAGCCGACGAGCGTGTCGTTCATCACCACGGCGTTGGCCATGTACTGGGACACCTCGGCGTTCTCCCACACGTCCTGAGTGTCCCACAGGCCGTTCTTCTTCAACACCTTGAAGGCGGTGACGCCCTTGTCGAGCCCGGATACGATCACCGTCCGGTCGTACACCACAGGCGTGATGCAGTTCTGCGTGAATTGCGTTTCGAAGCGACGCTTCCAGAGCAGCGCGCCGGTAGACGCCGAGACGCCAACCACATTGCTCTGTGTGAGTGTGATCACTTGCCGCGTGCCCTCGAACTCCGCGACGATCGGCGAGCCGTAGCCCGGACCGTCGCCGTCCCAGTGCCATTTCACGGCGCCGGTGTTCGCGTCGTACGCGTTCAGCGAGCCCTGGTTGTGGCCGCCGACGTGCACGATCACCAGGCCGCGATCGACGAGCGGCGACATCGACGTGTGATAGAGCGGCTGCGGAGTCGAGCCCGGCTTCTGCCAGAGCTGCTTCCCGGTTGCGGCGTCGAATGCCGTCACGATGCCGGTCATCCCGAGGGTGTAGATTTTCCCGGCCGCGAACGTCGGCGTCGACTTCGGTCCCTTCTCGTGACGCGCGGCCGCGGGGTTCACCGTGAAGGGAGCGGCATACGCCGTCTCCCATTTCTGCGCACCCGTCTCCGGGTCGATCGCCGCGAGCACCTCGTTGTCTTCGCGGCGCGTGAACATGTAGATCCGGTTGCCAACGAGAATCGGCGTCGCGTATCCGAGCCCGACGTCGATCTTCCATTTGCGGTTCAGCCGCTCCGGCCACGAGGCTGGCTCGTTGAACGAAGCAGCCGCGCCATCGCGATTGACGCCTCTCCATTGCGGCCAGTCTGCCGGACTGTTTTGCGCCGAGCTGTGTCGTGCGGCGAGGACGGATACGAACAGACCCACCGTGAGGATGTGCCTCGAGTTCATACGTGATCGATTCTAGGGCAACTCTTTGCCTTATTCCCTATGGCTTCCTTCCCTCCGGCAGCATCAGCTCGTTCTTCTTTTCTGGGGCCGCGTCCTGTGCCGTGCCGGCGTTCCACGGTGGAATCGGCGCCGTGCCCGGCGCATGCTGCGCGTCCATCGCCCGCCAGACCTTGTCGACTCGATCGGTGAAGAGATCGCCGATGAGCAGGTCGGTGACCGTTCCTCGCAACTCCGGATTCGTGCGAACGAACTGGCCGAAGCTGAACCCGTTGTAATACTCGCAGACGAGGCGCCGCATGCGGTCCACGCCTTCGTTGAAGACCGCCTCCCACTTGCCGAGCTGCGCCGCCGACGTGTCGCCGGTCTTCAGTCCTTCGACGATCGCGTCCGCAGCGAGCTCGCCGGACTTCAGCGCGAGCAGGACGCCCGACGAATAGAGCGGATCGAGAAAACCCCACGCGTCGCCGATCATCACCCATCCGTCGCCCGCGACCTTCGTCGCGCGGTACGAGTAGTCCTTGGTGGCGAAGTAGCCGGTGACGCGAGTGCCTGTCGACACACGCTCCTTCACGGCGGCGCAGCGCTCGACCTCTTTTTCATATTTGCGTTCGAGGCTCTTGCCGTTCTTGAACAGGTAATCGAACGGCGCGACCACGCCGACGCTGACGATGTTGTTGTGCAGGGGGATGTACCAGAACCAGCCGTTCTTGCTCGCAGTCTGGAGCACCATCGTGGCGCCCTCGTCGCGGCCGGTATCGCGAAACGCGCCTTCCCAGTACGTCCAGATGGCGCCCTTGTTCAGGACGGGATCCCACACGCGCAGGCGCAAGCGGTTCTGGATGAGACCCGCCTGGCCGCTCGCATCGGCGACGACGTTTGCCCGGACCTCGCGCAGCTTCCCATCGTCCCTGCGGATCGTCACGCCGACCGCGCGACCCGTGCCGAGGCCTCCCGAGGGCGCGCCCTCGAAGAGCACGTCGTGTACCCGCGTCCCTTCGTGCACGATCGCGCCGTGCTCGCGCGCGTTGTCGAGCATCATCTTGTCGAACTCGCTGCGCGCCACCTGCCACGTCTGCGAGCACTCGTGCGGCTTGTTGTCCCAGAAGTAGAACGGCGCCGACAGCTTGCCGCCGGCGTTCACGAACTGCACGCTGTACTTCTTCACGAAATGGCTCGCCTGCATCTTCGGCAGCATGCCGAGCCGCTTCAGCACCCAGTAGGTTTCCGGAATCAGCGACTCGCCGATGTGGAAGCGAGGAAAGCGCTCGCGCTCGAAGAGCTCGACGCGGCATCCCTGTTGCGCGAGGAGCGTGGCGCACGTGGTGCCGGCAGGACCGCCTCCGATGACGACGACGTCTCTTCTCTTGACCGGGACTGCCGCGTCCATCACGTGTAGCGGATGGCGCGGTGCTCGGGCAGGAAGAAGCGCGGCAGCAGCACGTCGACGCAGAGCAATCCCTCGCGGGTGAGCGACACGGTCCGCTCGCTCGCCTCGTTCAGATACCCTTCGCTCCGCAGCGCGTTGAGCTCCCCCGCGAACCGCCGAAGGATGTCGACGCCGTACTTGTCCCTGAAATATCGGGGACGGATGCTGCCGAGCTTGAGCTGAAGCACGAGCTCGCGAATGAAACGCTCGTCATGCGTCGGGCGGTATGCGCGTCTGAGCGGAAGCTCGTCGCGCAGCACCGCCTCGCTGTAGGCTTCCCACGTGTCGGCGTTCTGGACGTGGATGCCGTTGACGTGGCCGAACGACGCGACGCCGAGGCCCACCATGTCGGCGCCTTGCCACAGCCGATCGGTGTAAATGAACTTCGTCCGCGACGGATTCTTCACCGCGGTGTACGCGCTGCGGACGTGATAACCGTCGGCCTCGAGCGCCTGGAAGGCTTCCGCCACCCAGCGCCGCTTCGTCGACCAGTTCACGATCGGCTCGGAGAATACCTTCGTGCCTTTCAGCAGGTCCTTGCTGATGGTCGTGTTGTAGGGCAGCTCCATCTGATAGATCGTCACGCTGTCAGGCGCGAGATCCAGCGTCTTCTGGACGCACGCGCGCCAGTTTTCCTCGGTCTCGCCGAGCATGCCGGCGATGAGATCGATGTTGATCTGCGGGAAGTCGAGCGCGCGCGCGGCGCGGTACGCCTGCCCGATCTCCGGCGAACGGTGGGCGCGCCCGTTGATCTCGAGGATGTGGTCGTCGAAATTCTCGACGCCGAGGCTGAGACGCGTGACGCCCATCCGGCGGATCGCAGAGAGCTTGGCCTCGGTGAGCGTGCCCGGCTCACACTCGAACGTGATCTCCTCGGCAGCGTCCCAACGCGTCAGTGCCGTCAGCCTGCCGACGAGGCTCTGCAGCTGCTGCGTCGACAGAAACGATGGTGTTCCCCCTCCGAAGTACACGAAGTTGAGCGGCCGTCCGGCCACCGCCGGCTGCTTCGCGTACAGCTCCCACTCGCGCGCGAGCACGTCGAGGTACTGGCCGACCTCCTGCGCGTTCTTGTCCGTATACACGCGGAAGTAGCAGAAGTGACATCGCTTGCGGCAAAACGGAATGTGCAGGTACAAGCCGAGCGGCACCGCGGCTTCCGGCGGAGAGGCGAGCGCCGGCCGCGCGTCGCGATCCACGGCCGCCGGCGACCACACGGAGAAGGGCGGATACGTGGCGACGAAATAGCTGCCGACGTCCGTTTGGTCCGCGACAGTGACGGGTTCTGGGTTCAAGGTTCCGTGTTCACGCTCAAAGCTCAATTCTCAAAGCTCAATTCTCAAAGTTGAAAGTTGAGAGTTGAAAGTTGAGAGTTGAAAGTTACAGAGTTCTTAGTTCTGATCTTACCCGAAGCAGTACAGGCGTCCGTCCGTCGAGCCGACGACCACTCGTCCCGCGGCAATGGCAGGGGACGCGGTGATCGCGTCGCCCGCGTCGAACTCCCAGCGTTTCTGGCCCGTGGCAGCGTCAAGCACGTACAGCTTGCCGTCGCTCGAACCCACGTACACGCGCCCGCCGGCGATCGCCGGCGACGAATCGACGCGCGCGCGCGTCGCGAATTTCCATGCGGCCTTGCCGCTCACAGCGTCGATGGCGTGGATCGCCTTGTCGCGACCACCGACGATGACCCGCTTGGCGGAGCTGTCGAGCGCCGGCGAGGCGTAAAACGGGAACTGGCGGTCCGGATCGCGATATCGCCACGCAATCTTCCGCGACTGCAGGTCGATTGCAAACACGTCGGCGTCGAAGGTGCCGACGTATCCGCGGTTGCCGTCGAGCGACGTCGAAGCGCCCGTGTACGAACCGAGCGGAATCTCGAACAGCACCTTGCCATCGGCGGCGCGAACGGCGCGGAAGCGCTCGTCGCAGCCGGCGAAATAGATGATGCCGTCGCGCACGGCCGGCGTGGCGTGCACCGGACCGTTCGTGCGCAGCTTCCACCGCACTTTCCCGGTCCGGCGGTCGATTGCGTACAGGTGCGTGTCGTACGATCCGATGAGGACCGTCTCACCGACCACGACCGGCGATGACTTCACCTCGCCGGCCGTCTTGAACGTCCACAGCGCCTTCCCGTCGTTCGTGCCGACGGCATGAAGCACGCCGGCAAGATCGCCCACGAAGACGGCGCCCTCGCTCACGGCGGGAGACGATTCGCCGATGAATCCCCCGGTGCCGGTCGAGTACTTCCATCGGAGGGCGCCGGTCTCGAGGTCGACCGCGATCAACTCGCCTTTGGACGATCCGACGTACACCGCGCCGTCGGCAATCGCCGCGGACGACTCGATCGATTCGCCGGCTTCATACGTCCATTTCAGCGAAAGCGTCGCTCCTGGCGCCGCGGCCGCCACGCCGGTCAAGAGGGGATTGCCGCGGAACTGCGGCCAATTCGGGGACGGCGCCTGCGCGGCTACGTGTCCGATGGATAGCAGCCACGAAAGCACGAAGACACGAAGACCACACGAAAAAGGTGTTGTTCTCACTTCGCCGTCGCCAGGGCGAACAGCTGGTTCCGGTTGTTGACGAAGAGCGCGCCATGCGCTGGCACCGGCGTGGCGTACACGGCGCTGCCCATGTTCATCTCCGCCAGGACCTTCTTCTCCTTGCCCGCCTGCAGAATGACGATGTCTCCGTCTTCATCGCCGAGGTACACCTTGCCGTCGACGACGAGCGTGGAGCCCCAGACGGCGGCGAAGACGTCGTGCGTCCAGTACACCTGACCCGTCTTCGCGTCGAGGCAATGGAGGAAGCCGCTGAAGTCCGGGATGTACAGGAGGCCATCGGCGATCGATGCCGTGGAGATCGACCGCCGGATCTTGTCGTAGTGCCAGACGCGGCCTGACGTGGTGATGTCGCCGCGCTTCGTCGCGTCGATGCAGTAAAGATGTCCGACCCCTTCGCCGTGCTCCGGATCCTGCCCGTTGGCGATGTAGACGCGATCTTCGTAGATCACCGGCGTGCCGATCACCTCGTTGCGGTTCTTCGGCCAGACCGACTCCTTCGGGTTGGTGTCGAACTCCCACAGCTTTTTGCCGGTCATCGCCTCGTACCCGCGTACCCAGCCGTCGCCCTGGGCGCTGACCACCTGATCGACGCCGCCGATTTTTCCCACCGACGGCGTGGACCACTGTCCATGCAGGATGCGGTCTTCGACCGAGTTGTCTTCCCACACCAGCTTTCCGGTGTTCTTGTTCAGCGCGATGATCGCCGGCGCGCGCGGCGAGGGAATATGGACGTGGCTCTCGTCCTGACCGTTCGACGTGCTGACGAACACGAGGTCGCCCAGGATCACGGGCGACGAGTTCGACATGTTGTGCGGGTACGACCCGACCTCCTCCATCATGTCGAACGACCAGATCACGTCCGCATCGTTCTGGCCGGTCAGCTTCTCGTCGGTGACCGGACCGTCGTTCTTGCCGTCCCGGAAGCCGTTGATGTCGAGACACCACACGACGCCGCGGTTGCTCGTGTAGTACAGATGCGTCCCCTCGACGAGCGGCGATGCGGCCACGCCCTGGTATGGCCAGTCGTTCGCGCGTCCGGACGACAGCTTCTCGTGCGTCTGCTGCCACAGGAACTCGCCGGTCGATTCCTTGAACGCCATCAGCACGCCGCGATCGCCGGCTTGCTTGGGATCCTTGAGCGCTTCGTTGTTCGTGCCGACGAACACCATGCCGCCCGCCACCACCGGATTGCCGTAGCTTTGCGAGCCGAGCTCGGCGATCCATTTCACGTTCTTCTTCGTCTTGACGTCCCACTCGGTCGGCAAGCCCTTCATGTTCGACACCATGTTGCGATCGGGGGTGCCGCCCCACATGGGCCAGTCGCCCGTGCCGGGGTCCGAGGCGAGCAGACGCGAACCGGCGGTCGCGGTCACGACCGAGAACGCCAGGAGCGCAAGGAACGCCAAGCGGAGTGTGCCTCCGCGCTCACTCGTTGTCATTGGTTTGCCACCAGCTTCAGGTTGTCCAGATAGGCCCCGAACTCCGCGTCGACGAAGAACCCCGGCGCGCCGTTGTGATTGCCGATCGGATCGATCTTCTCGATCGTCCAGGCCGCCGGTTCCGGCTGCCCGGTTTCCCAGGCCTTGCCGCGCGCACGCACTTTGCCGTCGGGCATGTTCTCGACGCGCAGCTTCAGGTGATACCAGGTGTCGGCCTTCCACGTGAACGGGACCACAGGGGATCGCTGTGTTTCCGGCTCCCACGGCTCGATCTTCAGCTGCTGCGAGTTGCCGTACAGCACGAGCGAATACCGCTGCGCGGTGATGCCGATATCGGTCATCTGCCGGCGCCTCGTCGTCCCGCGCACATCGGCCTCGAACGTGTAGTTCGACCAGTCGACCGGGCCGATGAACGCGCGTATGCGTTTGAAGATCGTGTTGTCGGGCGCCTTCGTCAGGACCTTCTGACCGTCGAGCGTGGCGACGGAAAACTTTCCCGCCGCTGCGTTCACCCAACCCGGAGGCACCGCGCCGTCCGCGTAGCCTTCGAACGTCTCGGTCCATGGCAGCTGGTGAACCACGCGCGCGCGCGCCTCGCCGCTTACCGCGCCGACGGTCGCTTTGATCGTGCCCGCCTGCTCGGCCGGATCAGCCGCTGCAGTGAACGATCCGTCCGCGACCGTCCCCTTCAGCCCCTGCAACGTCCATTGCGCCGGCTCCTCACGCAGGAAGCGTCCTTTCGCGTCGAAGAGTCGCGCACGCAGCTTCACCGTTTGCCCCGGCTTGAGTACCAGCTCGGTCGGGCTGACCTGTACCCACGCGGGAGCGCCCTCTCCCTTTTCAACCGACGCCGGAGCCGCAACGCCGGTCGTCGCCTTCGCCGTCTTCGGTCCGATCGCGTAGACGCCGCCCGTCGAGACGAAGAAGATTCGTCCTCGCGCCACGGCGGCGCCGCCGAACACCGGCTCCGGGATGCCGACCGATTGACCGGCGTTGTCGTCCAGGCTCTTGGGCAGTTCCACTTCGCTCAACACCTCGGCGCGATCGGCCAGCGGCCGCACGACGAAAAACTTGCCGCTTTCCGTGCCGACGTAGAGCTTGCCGTCGGCCATCACGAGCGGCGCTTTCTGTACGGTGCCCAGCGACTGGCGCCACAATTCGCGGCCGCTGTTCAAGTCGAATGCCTTCAGCCGTCCGCCGTTCTCCATCTGATACACGCGAGTGCCGTCGACGATCGGCGAGGAGAAACCGAACTGATCGCCCTTGACCGCCCATTTCGTCGTTTTGATCTCGCCGCTCTGCGAGCCGTCGATCGCGGCGATCATGCCGAGCTCGCTCGAGTCGAGGTTTTCGTCGCCGTGCGACACGATGACCGAGGTGCCGGAGACGGCGACGCCCGTGTTGATCGCGCGCTTGGACGCGACGTAGCTCCAGACGCGCTCGCCGGTCTGTGGCTTCATCGCGTGGACTGCGCCGTCGCCGGTGCCGCAGATGAGCAGGCGCACGCCGTTGATCGTCGCGATCAGCGGCAGCGCATACGCCGTGTCGTATGGACGTCCGCCCGGCGTCGACACCCACACGATGTCCCCCGTCCGTTTGTCGAGGGCGACGAAGCGATGGGCGCGGTTCCCCATCGTCCCCCAGCTCGAGATGGCGGCGCTGACGATGACCAGATCGCCGTCGACGAGCGGCGACATCGTCCGGCCGCCGTGCGTCGTGAATGCGGCGAATTCCTCGCCGACCGATCGCTCCCAGAGGCGCTTGCCGTTCTTGTCGAGGGCGACGACGAGCGCGCCGACGCCGAGCGCATAGATGTTGCCGGTTTCGGGATCGGCGGCCGGAGAGGCCCAGCCGACCCGGTGCGGCGGCACGTCACTCTGGAAGATGTTGAACTTGTACTCCCAGACGACCTTGCCCGAGTCCGCATCCAGCGCCATCACGCGCTCCTGCAGCGTCGGGCCGCGGCCCGACGGATTCTGCACGTACACGCGGTTGCCCATCACGATGGGCGCCGATCGGCCGCCGTACGGGACGCGCCAGAGGAAATTCTGACCGTTGAGGGCCCACTTCTCGATGAGGCCCGTTTCTTTCGACACGCCGTCTCGGTTCGGGCCGCGAGCCTCGGGCCAGTCTCCCACGGCCACTTGACCGGGCCCCTGAGCGGACATCAAGAGACCCGCGGACAACACGAACACGATCAGGAGACTGCAGGATGGCAAAATGGCAGAATGGCAGGAAGGAAAGACTGGAAGCACTTCCCGCAACCATGCCGCCGCCTGTCCTTTTTGCAATCCTGCCATTCTGCCATCCTGCAATCTCTTCATCAGAAGCTCACCCCGGCGCGGAGCCCGAACGTGCGAGGCGCGCCGCTTTCGCCGACGAAGCCCGAGGGCGCGAGGCCCGGATAGGGAAACGCCGTGGGAATGTAGCGGGTATCGAACGCGTTGCGGATCCAGAGCTCGCCGAATGCGTGCCGCCCCCGAAGCCCCGCGCGAAGATTCGTCAGCGTGTACGCGTCCTGTCCCGCGGTGTTTGCGTCGTCGTATTGAAAGTCGCCGTAGCAGATCGCCTCGGCTCGCGCGGTGAGCGACAGACCGTCGCGAAGCGGCCGCGCGTACTGCACGCCGAAGTCGGCCGTGTAGCTCGGCGCGTTGGCGAGCTTTCGGCCGCTGACGTTCACGCCGTTCGAGAAGCTTCCCGACGAGAAGCGCGCGTGCGTGAAGCCGGCACCGCCGAAGAGATCCAGCCCGCGGTCCGGGCGGGCGTGCAGCTCGACCTCGGCGCCCTTGCTCGTCGCGCCTGCCGCGTTGCCGATGAAGAACTGTCCCGGGACCAGCACGTTCGGGACGTTCACCTGCAGGTCGGTCCAATCGATGAAGAAGACGGCGGCGCTCGCCGCCAGGCGGTCGGCAAACGCCGAAGCTTTGACCCCTGCTTCGTAATTCCAGCTGTGTTCCTCTCCGTATGCCTCGGCGCCTACAGGTGAAGCGGCGTTGAAGCCGCCGGCCTTGAAGCCGCGGGCGGCGGTTCCATAGACGGTGGCCGAGGCGTTTACCCGGTAGCTCGCGGCGAACTGGGGTGACACGTCGGAGAAATTCCTTTCAGGACTGAGTGCCACCGCCGGTCCGAGCGCCGGCAAGGCGGGCACGAAGAACGTCTTCAGCGTGGCTTCCTTGTGCTCGTGATCGGCTCGTGCGCCGGCGATGAGGTCGATCCGGTTCGACAACGTGAAGGTTGCCTGGCCGTAGAAGCCGACACCTCGATCGTCGAGCGTCGACTGCGGCGAATGCTGACTGATCGGGAAGCTCAGAAACTGTGACAGGACGAACGGGGAAAAGTTGTTGACGGCGTCCTGCTCGTAGCTCTGGGTGAACGCGAAGACGCCCGCCTGCCATTTCATCGTCGTGCGGTTGGACAGCACGAGCGGCGCGGCTTTCGCAGACGCGATCCGCGCCTCTTCCGTGAACTGAAAATCCCGCTCGACGTTGCTGCGCGTGATCAGGGGAAGCGCCGTGTAATCGAGATCCGTCAGGTCGTCGGTCTTCCACTTCATGAAGCCGGTCGTGGTCGAGAAATCGATCCGGGATCCGGTGTAGGAGGCCTGAACCGTTTGCGCGAGGATGTCGCGGTGGGTGAAGCCCTCGAGATTGCGCGATGCGTGAAACGGCCGCGCGCGCAGCGCCGCGAGGTCGTTGAGGGCGTAATCGCCGTCTCGAGCGCGCTCCGCGTTGAAGATCGCCCGCGCATCCCATCGCGCGTTCGGCTTCCACAGCAGTTGTCCTTTGCCGAACGCGGCCGAGCGCGAATCGAGGTCGTGGCCCGTCGCGTCGTTCGTCGTGAAGCCGTTGCGCCGAGAGTAACCGACACCGATCCCGACGGCCAGCTTGTCGGCAATCAGCGGACCCGACGCCTCGCCGCGCACATCGCCCGCGTCGAAGTTCCCGTAAGGTCCGACGAGGCTGCCGCTCCATGTCTTCAGCGAGGGCCGCACGCTCGTGATGTTGATGACGCCGCCGAGCGCGTTGCGCCCGAACAGCGCGCTCTGCGGTCCACGGACGAACTCGATCTGCTGAACCTCGACCAACTCGAGGCTGGAGGAGTTCGCGTTCAGCTGAGGGACGCCGTCGATGTAGCTCGTCACACCCGGGTTGTTGGGGCTGGCGCCGACGCCGCGGAAGCGCGCGTTGCTCAGCTTCCGCGCCGTGAACTCGTTGAAGTACGCGTTGGGCGCGTAGCCGGCTGCATCGCTCACGCTTCGCACGCCGGCATCGAGGAGAGTGTCCTGTGACACGGCGGTGACGCTCACCGGCAGCGTCTTCGGATCGGCCGGCTCCTTCTGCGCGGTCACCGTCACCGGAGGCACCGTGATGCGAATCGGCGCTTGCGCGCGCGCGTCCTCCGCTGCGGCGAGCAGCGCGAACAGACCGCAGCCACACGAAAGCCGTCTGAATGCACGCATGGCCGAATTCTCCCATATGTTCTTGTATTCTGGTGTCACGAGTGGGGAGCGACACGAGTCACGAGACGAAGCCGCACGACGACGAACGCAGAGGTAGGCCGATGAAGCTCATGACGATCGTGTGCGTTTTTGGGATGACCGTCGTCGCAGCCGCGCAGTCACCTGTCTTCGACTGGCCGCAGTGGCAGGGACCCGAGCGCTCGTCGGTTTCGAAGGAAACCGGTCTGCTGCAGCAGTGGCCGCCGGCGGGACCGCCGGTCGTCTGGTCGATCTCGGGCCTCGGGGCCGGCTACGGCTCGCTCGCGATGAAGGGCGATCGGATCTTCGTTCAAGGCATGAAGGGCGGCGGGAGCGCGGTGACGGCGCTCAACCGCGCCGACGGGCGCATGGCATGGACGAAGACGATCGGGAAAGGCCTGAACGACGACCGCGGGCCGGGACCGCGCGGGACGCCGACGCTCGACGGCGATCGACTCTACGTGCTCACGGAGAACGGCGATCTCGCGTGCCTGAACGCGGCCGACGGCGCCGTCAGATGGCAGCGCAATATTCTGGCGGACTTTGGCGGTCGGCAGCTCTCGTGGCTGATCAGCGAATCGCCGCTCGTCGACGGCGACCACGTGATCGTGACGCCGGGAGGTCCCCGCGCCTCGATCGTTGCGCTCGACAAGATGACGGGCAGGAACGTGTGGGCGAGCCAGCAGTTGAGCGACGAAGCCGGCTACGCGTCGCCGATTGCTGCCGACGTCCAGGGCGTGCGCGTCATCATGACGCTCACGTCGCGGGCCGGCGTCGGCGTGCGCGCCTCGGACGGCAAACTGATGTGGAGGAATCCCGTCGTCGCGAACGACACGGCAAACGTCGCGACGCCGATCTTCCACGACAACAAGGTGTTCTACTCGTCGAACTACGGGACCGGTGCGGCGCTTCTCGGCTTGACGGCCCAAGGCGGCGAGGTGAAGGCGCAGCAGCTGTACTTCACGCGAGAGATGCAGAACCACCATGGTGGCCTCGTGCTGGTCGACGGCTACCTGTACGGCTTCCACAACTCGATTCTCGCGTGTCTGGAATTCAATACCGGAAAGATGCTGTGGCGCGATCGCAGCGTCGGCAAAGGCACGCTGGTGTACGCCGATGGCCACTTGTACATCCAGAGCGAAGGCAACGTGATGGGCCTCGCCGAAGCGAATCCCTCAGCCTACAAGGAAAAAAGCCGGTTCAAGTTTGCCGACCACGGGCTTCCCAGCTGGGCGCACCCGGTCGTGAGCGGCGGGCGTCTCTACATCCGAGACCAGGAAAGTCTCTCCGCCTACAACATCAAAGCGAGGTCATAGGTATCTTCGAACGTTGGAACGATACTGCCGGTAGCTGTCACCAAACTTGTTCTCGAGGTAGCGCTCCTCGCGCAACACGACGCCGCGATGCATGGTGACCAGAATCGGCACGAGTGCGACCAGTCCCCACCAGCTGTTGAACGCCAACGCGAGGCCCAGATAGAGAAGCGTGAGCGAAACGTAGAGAGGATTGCGCGAGAAGCGGAACGGACCCGATGTGACGATCGCCTTGGCAGGAAGCGTCGGATCGATATTTGTACCTGCCGCCTGCATCGTCCGCCTTCCCCAGATCGCGTTGCCGACACCCACTGCCGCCAACGCCAGTCCGGGCAAGAGGGTCGCACGGCGCGTGCCGATTGGCATCGCCCAGATCCAATCGACCACCAGGAAACAAACGAGCCCCGCGAGATAGAGCAGGGGAGGCCGTGCGATCACGCCAGGGCTATCGGCCATGTTGTTTACAGCCGGCTCGTCACGGAACGCGGCGCCGCATTGGTTGTCAATTTACCAGTTTTCAAAATGTTCCTACCTGACCTGAAACCTGTCCAAGAGGCGTTGGGTGAGCGTGCGTCGCTTCGGCGAGAACTGAGCGACCGCCGCGCGGATGTACGGTCGAGACTGCCGCCTGGCGTACGTCAAGTAGCCGACCTGCTGGATTTCGCTCAGGGTCTGCCGGTAATGATCGAGCAGCGCCGCCGCGAACACGTGGCCCGTGCGCGCTGCGCCGACTCGCACCGATTCTGAGAGCCAGCGGACGCCGCCGGGAAGCGCTCGCGCGGCCGACACTGCCATCAGGGACGATGTCTCGAAGATCGACCTCTCCTGCCGCACCGATTCCGCTTTGAGCTGGGTCCACAGATTCCCTATCGCATCCCGCGAGGGAAGACTGGCCGCCGGCAGGGCTTGCACTTCTTCCCGAATCGCCTTCCATTCCTGTCGCAGCGCCGCGATGTCGAGTGGTGGTGTGTTGATCGTGGCCGCCAATCGCGAGGAGGTCCGTTCCAGCCCATCGAGCAGCTGATCGACGGTCGTGAACTGCGCGTCGCCCTCCAAAAGTCCCTGCGCCTTGAGCGCGTCGGCCATCTCCGGGATGAGATGCCGGCCCATGCCACAGACGTCGGCCAGCGCCGACAGAATCCAGACTGGCGACGCGCGGAAGGCGACGATGCCGAGAAGTTCGATCGCGTTGCCGGCAGTTCGTCGGGCGAGGAAGTTGTCGGGCAGCGTTCCCTCAGTTTTGTAAACGCCCTCGACACCTCCGACGTTCTCGATCAGGTACCGCAAGGTCGCGTCGACGAGGTTCTGATAGAGCTGGCTGCGGCGAACGCCGTCCGGAATTGCGACCTCACCGACTTCACGCGCCACGCCGGCGCCGAGTCCCAACGCGGATCGGACCAATCGTTCGGGAACCGAGAGCAGGTAGGACTTGACGGTCATGCCTCAATTGGCGACTTGGAGAATTGGCGAGTTAGTGAATTCCGAAATTCGTGCGCCGCCGCCGCGCCTTCGACTCACCAATTCACGAATTCCCCAACTCACCAAACGCCAGTCACGGCGACGTCGTGCGCAGGAGGCGCCACGCCCAAAACGTCAGCGCGGCCGCGGCCACGGTCAGCACGATGAAAAATGGCTCGGTCACCAGGCGCGTTCCCTCGACGACGACCCGGAAGAGGTGCGCCAGCGTGATCAGGGCAAAGACCGCGCCGGTCGTCATGACATATGTCTTCATGTCTCAGGACCCAAGACTGAATGCGGCGATGTTCTTTCTGTCTCGCACGTATAGCGTCGTTCCGGCCAGCGTCGGGGGCGTCCAGGACAGGTGCTCCAGGATTTGCGCGCGCGAGAGGACCTTCAGTCCCTGCGGCGACACGGTGGCGAGACCGAGGTTCCCGTCTTCGTCGAGGATGATCAGCTTGCCGTCGGCATAAAGCAGCTGCGCCCGCGAGAAGCTGCGATCCTGCCAGGCTATTTTGCCGGTCTTGAGCTCCACGGCCGTGATGAACGCCGGACCGAAATCGCCGCTCGCGCCGTACATGTAGTCGCCCACGTGCATCACGGTCCCGATGTGGACGCGCATCCGTCCGTTGAACCATTTCTCCGAAACGGTGGTCTGTCCTGCGGCCTGATGCAGCTCGAGCACACGGCTGCCGGTGCCATAGGCCGACGAGACGAACAGCAGATGATCGGGCGCCGACCAGACAGGCGTGCTGATGTTCAGGCCCCAGTCCGTCTTGTGCGGGTGCGTCCAGAGGGCGCGGCCGTTCGACGGATCGAGGCCGGCGACTCTCTCGCCCGCGAACAGCACCAGCTGCTTCTGGCCGTCGACATCGATGAGGATCGGCGAGGCGGGCGCCATCTCGAAACTGCCGGCTTTCCACACCAGCGCGCCGCTCTGTTGATTGAACGCCGCGATCGCCTGATCCGTGCCGCCGACGGTGACGATGATCGTACCGTTGTGGAGAATCGGACTGCAGCTGTACCCGCGTCCCGGTGGCGTCGCGCCGTATTCCTTGATCAAATCGTGCGACCAGATCCGCTGGCCGGTGGCTTTGTCGAGCGCGAACAGTTCTTTCCTCGTGCTCGTCGCGAACAGCCGGTTGCCGACAATGAGCGGCGTCGAGTGCGGGCCGGCGCCTTGCGAGAAGTCGAGACCGTCGAGCGGGGCGGGATACTTGAATTCCCAGATCGTCTTGCCCGTCGCCGCGTCGAGCGCGGCGACCACTTCTTCCACGCTGCGGCGCACCATCGACATCAGACCGAGGGGCCGGTACATCGTATAGATCCGTCCGCCCTCGACGAGGATCGACGAGTGTCCCTCGCCGAGCGCGCGGCTCCACAATCGCTTCGGTCCGCCCGATGGCCAGCTCGCCGCGAGA
>Ga0114129_10002757_pt1 | contig 24479 bp, 19 predicted proteins | sample RhiMetdeltSRZDD1_FD_80071 | JGI IMG/M metagenome (GOLD analysis project Ga0114129, IMG submission 80071) | Populus rhizosphere microbial communities from Tennessee, USA - Rhizosphere MetaG P. deltoides SRZDD1 (version 2) (version 2) | ecosystem: Host-associated > Plants > Roots > Rhizosphere >...
ACTTCTTCATCACCTACGACGGTGAGTCATTCGACTGGTCACCTGATTCAAAAAAGCTCGCTTTCATTTCAGCGACACCCGAGTCAGTTGACGCATCGAGTACACGACGCCGCGGCGGAGACGACCCAATCGTTATCGACCGGGTTCAGTACAAGTCGCGGACCTCCTTGTCTGATAACAAGCGGACGCATGTCTGGATTGTCGATGTCGACAGGCCAGAGCCACGACAACTGACAGCAGGCATGTTTTACGATCATGCCGTCAGCTTTAGTCCTCGAGGCGATGAAATCGCCTTCATTTCAAATCACGAACCCGATCCTGATTCGAATAACAACTCAGACATCTTCGCTGTTGATCTGAGCGGGCAGGTAAGGCAACTGACACAAACCAAAGGTTGCGAATACGACCCCGTCTGGTCTCCCGATGGAAAGTGGATCGCGTACACAGCGACCAAGAGAGACATAACAACAATCGACAGCGTTGCTGAGGATTCGCACTTATGGGTGATCGCTGCTGCCGGAGGTGCCGGCCGAGACCTTACCAGCGATCAAGATCGGCGCGTTCGTAGTCCGGAGTGGGGGGCTGACAGTCGATCAATTTACTTCCTCGCGGGTGATCGGGGTTACTCAACGATCTTCCGAGCACCAGTTGATGGCGGCCGCGTAAGCCGGTTCTCGCTTTTCATTCTGGAAGGTGAATTAGGTGGTGTGTTTGATATCGCCGACTCGAAGTTCAGCACCGAGTCGAACTCGGCTATCAGCCTCGCTCCGCCATTTCAGATCAGCAGTTTTAGTTTCGCAAAGCAGGCGCGTACAGTTATGCGCGGTACTTCATCGTTCAGAAGTGTTCCTTTGGTCTTCACAGTTTCAACCGCGGCGCGTCCTGCTGAGATTTGGCTCGGAGTAAACAGCGACACGCCGCTTCAGCGAATAAGCGCACACAACGATTCGTTGATCCGGTCGCTGCGTTTTTCTGCGCCTGAGGAGATCAGCTTCCCAAGCTTTGATGGAACACCGATTCAGGGCTGGTTATTGAGACCGGCGAGTTTTAGAGACGACCGAAAGTATCCTCTTATCTTGAGCATCCACGGTGGACCGCACGGAATGTTTGGATGGTCTTTTAATCCCACCTTTCAGGTTTATGCGGCTCGTGGTTACGCAGTTTTGTATCTAAATCCTCGTGGCTCGAGCGGCTATGGCCAGAAGTTCTCAGATGGCACCATCAATGAATGGGGCGGTGGTGATTATCGCGACTTGATGTTTGGAGTCGACGAGGTTTTGCGGCGGAATTCCTGGATTGATGCTAATCGGCTGGGTGTAACAGGTGGCAGTTACGGAGGGTTCATGACGAACTGGGTCATTACCCAGACGCCGCGTTTCAAGGCGGCCGTTTCCGTCGCGAGTGTGAGCAATCTCATCAGTTTCTATTCGACCTCGCTGTATCAAGATCTGATTCACGCGGAGTTTAATGGCTATCCGTGGGACAACTATGAACTACTCTGGCAATGGTCGCCGCTTCGTTATGTGCGACAGGTCCAGACGCCAACACTCTTCATCCACGGCGAAAATGATAACGACGTGCACATTACGCAAGCCGAAGAGATGTATATGGCATTGAAGCGGCGCGGTGTTGAGACAGTGTTTGTTCGTTACCCACGTGAGGGACACGGCTTTCGAGAACCGAATCATCGGCTTGACGGGCTCGAACGAACGATCGCCTGGTTCGACAAGTACTTGAAGTAGGATCCCCGTGAAGGCTGAGCAGAACAAACGGTTGAAGCGCGAATACAAGGATTCCTCACGTCCGCTCGGTGTGTTTTTGATCCGAAACGCAACCAACAACAAAGTGTTCCTTGCTAGTGGTCTCGATTTGAACGGAACAATAAATCGGCATCGCTACCAGCTCTCGCACGGGTCTCACTTTAATCAACAGTTGCAGGCAGACTGGAATGATCTGGGTACTGACAAGTTTGAGTTTGAGATCGTCGAACAATTGGAGCCACAGCGCGATTCATCGTTTGATTCAAGAAAAGAGCTGGAGTTTATGGAGAGGATGTGGCTGGAGCGACTCAGGCCGTTTGGCGAGCATGGCTACAACCAACCGAGGTTGAGTCGCAGCCAAAAACTGCGGCGAATTGCAGGAAAATCCACAGATTAAACCCACCATACAGATTAGAACTTATTCGGTTAAATTGACGCTTTTGGGCTAACGGCCCAAATTGCAACTTAACTGCATAAACCTAATCTGTGTAATCCGTGTAATCTGTGGATAGTCCGTTGGTATGAAAAAGGAGCCACGACCCATTCGCAGAACCTTTAAGCGGGCATTGCAGCTCCGCTGCCCGGCCTGCGGTGAGTCGTCAATCGTTCAGAAGCCGTTTCACGTCAAGCATCATTGCACGCACTGCCGCGCGCTGTTTAAACGTGAGGAGGGGTTCTTCGTTGGCGCGATTCTAATGAACGTGGTAACCAGCGAGTTGATAATTCTTTTCGTCTGCTTTATAGCCCTGCTCTTATTCGGCGCCAAGTACGATAGCGTCCTGTGGGTATTATTCGTCGTAGCCCTGCTGTTTCCCCTGGCGTTCTTTCACCACAGCTGGAGTTTCTGGTTAGCCTTTGATTATCTGGTTGAGTCGCTTGAGAAATACGAAAGGTAGATAAACTGGCGACGCCGATATTGGAGTGCGTTTGTCCGACTATCGAGCGGATTTTGAAGTTTTCTTCACGATCATGTTCGCTTAACCAGCCACTCTGGGTTATACTGCCATAGCTCGCCCGACGCTTACACCAAGCGCCAGCTCATCAGCACAGCACTAAGAGTCGTGAAAAACTCGGAACGCTAAAGGCGAGTCAGGTTTTTGTAAGGTCGTTCTGATTGTTCGACCTAAATATTTTGGTTACAGCCGCGAACTGGCCATCGGCCACGATACCAACGCTCCGGGTTTTGATATCCAAGCGCACCGCGAGTCTGTAGTGGGTTTGAGCAGCGAGGTTCTAGATAGCGAAAAGCTGTTTTTGGAATCAGCCGCTCCCTTTTTACAGGCAAGGAATAAGCGGCTAGTCAGGTTATCTGTTGAAAGAAAGAGATACTTCTCCTGTGATGGAGCTTTCGGCTCCATTCGCAGCGAGGATTGCGCCTACCTACAGCTGTAGTCGTACACAAATCCACACCCCGCCCGCTGTGATTGGCTCTTACGCTGGTCACGCCTTGGGCGAAATTCCAACCGATTCAGTAGTGAGCCGCGTTACGGCCCGTATGCATTGCCTTGTCGTCACATTAGACACAGGCTTGCCGGGCCATGTCGCGCCCAGCTGAATATATTGGTTCAAAAGAAAGACAAGTTAAGAAATGGCAAAACAATTGATAGTGAGCGTCAACGGACGCGAAAAGAAGATAGCGATTATCGAAGACGATAAAGTCGCTGAGTTTTACATCGAAAGAGGAGAACAACATCAGGGAATCGTCGGCAATATCTACAAAGGTCGCGTGATGCGTGTGTTGCCGGGGATGCAGTCAGCGTTCGTAGACATTGGACTTGAGCGCGATGCATTCCTTTATGTCTCTGACTTCTTCGACGAGGAAGAGGAGTTTGAAAGAATCGTTATCGACAAGTCGAAGAAGGGGACTCCTGAACCCGAACACGCCGCAGCACAACAGATTGCTCTTGAGCGTGTCGAACGAGAACAAATGATAGAAGCGACGCATGACCGCGTCGAGCCACTCCAGGAGGAAGAGCCCGTACCTCTGGTCGAGACGACGGAGAGTACCGACGGCGGTCGACGTCGTGGTCGAAGAGGTCGTCGGCGGTCACGCTGGGAGAAAGTGGATGAAGCCGCGCGAGCTCAGTCGACACCACCCAAGACCTTTGAGGTTCCCGATACTCCATTTGTCTCTGGCCATCCGTCAATCGAAAGAATAATTGATGAGGAAGAAACCGCCGCAAATGGAGAGATGTTCAAGGATGCGCGGTTGCAGGAAAGACTGTTGGATCAGATCCATGCAGTCGAATTCAATCTGGAAGACGACTTCCGCAGTGCCGAAGTTGGCTCTTTGCTTTCCTCCGGCGCCCTGGGCGATCCGTCCTTTCAACGAGTTGACGACGGTAGCGATCTTTTCGGTGACCGGAGCAATGCGGAACTAGAGCGACCAAAGCCGGAAGAAGCTCGCCTGCAAACGTTTATCGATGACCTTCCGAATAATACCTTGCGTCAAGGCAGTTTCGAACGGATTAGTGACGAAGAGGAAGAGCTAACGGAGGCGTCGTTGCAGCCGTCACGCAAAGCCCGAAAGACGTCCAGCTCCGATAGCAAGAAACGTAGTTCACGAGCCGCAAGCAAGACTGGCGGCAAGCGGAAAACATCAACGAAGCGTTCTTCCAGGAAAGGTACCGCCACGACACCCGAGATCGAAACGTCGGTGGAAAGCATAGATCGTTCTGAATCCTATAATGATTCAGAGGCGCGTCTGTTTGATAGCTCTTCTCGTGCTGAATTTACTACAAGGCGCGGTGGCAGACGGCGACGTCGGCCCAGTAAGAACAAACAGAATGTCGTTCCCGCGGAAACTGAACCGAGGGAGCCGGAGAGCGGAAACGGAAACTCGGAGCAAATCGTGGAAGTGCAGATGGAAAGTTCGCCGGCACCTGCGACCTCGGAGGTGTCGCAACGGGCACGTCAGAATTCCCGCGGTTTTAGGGGCCAATCGCGCAGAGACAGGCATCAACCGGCGATTACTGATCTGCTTAGCGAGGGACAGGAGATCCTCGTACAGATAGCCAAAGAGCCGATTGCGAAAAAGGGTGCCAGAATAACTTCACACATCGCGCTTCCCGGACGCTTCCTTGTTTACATGCCTACAGTCGAACACGTCGGAGTATCACGAAAGATCGAATCGGATAATGAGCGGCACCGCTTGCGAAAGTTGATTCAAATGATACGGGCCGAAGAAGACGTGCCGTCAGGTGGTTTCATCGTTCGCACAGCCGGCGTAGGTATCAATGAGCGAGAACTACGCGACGACGTACGCTACCTTGTACGCACCTGGCTTGATATTCGAAGCAACGCTGAGAAGGCAAAAGCGCCGGCCCTGGTCCACCGAGATCTCGATCTGGTGCAGCGACTGTTGCGTGACCAGTTGTCGGACGACTTCGAATCCATTCGAGTTGATTCAGAAGATGAGTATCAGCGGATTGTGGAGTTCATTAATCGTATCCAGCCGAGACTCGTGAAGCGAGTTAAGCTCTACACGAGAGAACAGCCAATCCTCGAGGCGTTTGCGGTGCAATCGGAAATCGACAAGGCGATCAAGCCTCGTGTGTGGTTGAAGTCGGGAGGTTATCTGGTAATCAATCAAACGGAAGCTCTGGTTGCAATCGACGTCAACACAGGGAAGTTCGTCGGCCGTGGTGGCGGTCGTTTAGAAGACACGATCACGCGTACGAATCTTGAAGCGGTCGACGAAATTGTCAGGCAAATTCGTTTGCGAGACCTCGGCGGGATCATCGTCCTCGACTTGATTGATATGGAAGAGAGACGCAATCGGCAGAAGGTGATGCAAGCCCTTCAAGACGCTTTACGCAACGACAAGTCTCCAACCAAGGTTCTATCGTTCAACGACTTCGGTTTGGTGATCATGACCCGCAAACGCGTCAAACAGTCGTTGGAGCGCACGCTCTGTTCGCCATGCCAATATTGCCAGGGAGCAGGACTGATCAAGTCGCCGCAAACGATCTGTTACGAGTTGCTGGAAGAGGCACGACGTTTGGCGAAATCGATGAACGGCGACGCTGACAATAAACAAGTAACACTTCGAATAAATCCGGACGTCGCGAAAACGTTACGAACCAGCGAGCGAGACGTGCTTACGGAGATTGAGGATTATTTAGGGCCAATAGATATAACGAGCGATCCAACTATCCATCAGGAACAGTTTGATTTCGCGTTCATCTGATGGGAGAAGCAGATCCACCGGTTTCCACAGATTACACAGATTCAGTCAGGAGCAGGAGCAGCACGCAGGAGCAGGACTCAACTCACTTCCTGCTCCTGCTTACTGCCCCTGCTCCTGACTTGAATCTGTGTAATCTGTGGAAATCGGTGACTCTGTTTTGGGTTAGGAATGGGTAAGTTCAGTAATTTCTGGAAGACTCTGCTGGCCGGTGGTGCGGGTGTTGCCGCGCTCGCCGCAGTGAATGCTGCGATTCAGCGCAGCGTGGTAGAGCCGGACGATAGCGCACTTGGTGGTGCGGCTCGCTTCTTTGTGTGGAAGCATGGCCGGATCTTCTACAAAGAATCGGGCCTGCAGAAGCCAGGCTTGCCTATTGTATTCGTGCATGGAATCGGCGCGGGATCTTCCAGTTTCATGTGGCGGAAGAATTTCGACGTCCTGGCTCAAACCTTTCGCGTATACGCCCTGGATCTTCTCGGTTTTGGTTTTTCCGATAAACCTGCCGGCGCGCCCTATTCAGCTAATCTTTATGTGGAATTGCTTTCCGATTTCATCAGAGATATCGGAGGGCGTGCGAACATCGTCGCAAGTTCGCTGGGCGCCGCTTACGCAGTGCGCGTAGCTGACGAACATCCTGAGCTTGTCAACGCAATGATCCTCAACGCGCCGGCTGGTTACAGCACACTAAATACACGGCCGGGGATGACGGGCGCGGCATTCTATGGATTATTGCAATCGCCCGTGCTCGGAACATCTTTCTACAATGTCATGGCTAGCGAACGTAGTATTCGCGACTACGCTACCAGGACACTCTTTTACGACTACCGGAGAGTAACCGATCGACTCGTTTCACATCTGTATGCGACGAGTCATCAACCAGGTGCTCAATACGCAATTGCTGCGTTTCTGTCAGGCTACTTGAATGCTGATGTGGCCCCGGTGTTTGCGCGACTGGAACAACCGGTCGTGCTGGTTTGGGGAAAACAGGATGTGAGTGTCCCGGTTTCAAAAGCCGTTGAGCTTTTGCAACTGAACTCGCATGCGCGTCTTGAGGTTTTCGACTTTTGCCGAATGATGCCAGAGCAGGAACATCCGGAGAAGTTTAATGCGCTGGTACTGGAATCATTCCGGGCCCGTGCTGTTGCCGCGTAACGGACTGGGGCAGGAGCAGCACGCAGGAGCAGGACTCAACTCACTTCCTGCTCCTGCTTACTGCCCCTGCTCCTGACTTGAATCTGTGTAATCTGTGGATATTCTTTTGGACTCGGTAGCGGAACTTCGCGAGTGACGTGTTTGTAGAGAATGTCTCTTTGTTGTGGGATGAAGCCTGCCTCGCTGATCAAATACCGCAGCATCGCCTCATCAGCGCGGTTGTGAGCACCGGCGGCTGACACCACGTTTTCTTCAATCATGATCGAGCCCATGTCATTCGCTCCAAACCTGAGCGCGACTTGCCCAAGACGTAGGCCCTGCGTCAGCCACGACGACTGGAAGTTATCGATATTGTCGAGGAACAGCCGTGAGACGGCAAGCATCTTCAAGTAATCCACGCCGGTAGGTTCATCTTTGATCTTCCGACCAAGCGCGGTGTTCTCTCTCTGAAATGTCCAGGCGATGAAAGCCGTAAACCCACCGGTCTCGTCTTGCAGGTCACGAATCCGCTGCAGATGCCGAACGCGATGCTCAATTTTGTCGCCAATACCAAACATCATCGTCGCTGTTGAGCGCAAACCTACACGATGAACGGCGCGCATGACTGCCAGCCATTCGTCTGTCGTACATTTTGTCGCGACGCGCTTGCGTACCTCATCGTCCAGAATTTCAGCGCCGCCGCCCGGCAGACTATAAAGGCCCGCGTCCTTCAGTCGCCCCATGATCGTTTCATAGTTGAGTTTTGAAATCAGGTGGATATTGTGAATCTCAGGCGGCGAGAAGCAGTGTAGTTGGAACGACGGGTACTTCGCCCGCAGATTGCGCAACAGATCTTCATACCATTCGATGCCAAAGTCCGGATGAAGTCCGCCCTGCATCAGGACACCAGTTCCACCCAAAGCAATCGTCTCATCAATCTTCTGACAGATTTCGTCGAACGTGCGGACGTAAGTATCCGGCGCACCTGGACGTCGATAGAACGCGCAGAAAGTACAGACGACGTTACAGACGTTCGTGTAGTTGACATTGCGGTCGATGATGTAAGTGACGATGTTGCCAGGATGTCTTTGGGCGCGTACTTCATCTGCAGCTGCCCCGATCTCTGCGATGTCATACGACTCCAGTAACTGGGTGCATTCGTCCGCCGACATACGCTCGCCTGAAAGCACGCGTTTGAGAATTGCTTTGGTTTCTATCTGAGACATGTGAAATTGATTGGTCCAGCAAACAATAACAGAACAACTTAACTGGTTCTAGTCGTCTCTATCTGAAACGACTCATGCGACTTCAATCTCTGCGTCACCTGCGTTCCCCGCGTCTCGCGTGTTTCCTTTCAAGCGCCAAGTCCACCGGATAGACAGTGGACGCCGAGAACATTCACTGTTGCCTATCTCACTAAACGAAAACGAGTGGTCGGATGTTTTCAATCAGGCGATGTTTGGCAGCTAATTCGAAATAAAAATCCATGCCACGCCGCATTGTTGTGTCCACATTGAAGACGATATTCTCGGTTAAATATTTTGTTAGCTCCTCACGGCGCAGCGGTATTCGCCTCAAATAATCGTCAACGATCTCGTCGATTTTAGATGTTCCTTCGTCGCGGGCCTCCGGGAAACCTATCCTCCTTGCCTTTTCGGTCGCAGTGTCGCGAACTGCCCACATCGCAAACACAAATCCGAAATCTGTATACCCGCGCCAGAGTGCCGCCATGTCCCAGATATGAAGCCCGTTGCGAGAAAATGTCATTGCGGGGTCGCCGATTATCAAGGCCGCATCGTTATCAGCAAGCATTTGATCGAGATCCGGAACCGCATTTATCCAAACCGGTTCACTCTTCAGGAACTCTCTAAAAATAATCTTCACGAGTGTCGCCGAAGTGCGTGATGACTCGTCCAACGCAACGCTTCGCACGTTCCTAAGCGTTGACTGCTTTGAGACGAGAACAACGCTACGCACTTCAGTTTTGGAGCCAACGCAAACATCGCAAATTAGTGAGATACTTGGGATGCGCTGGTATTCAATTATGGGAATGAGCGCGACCTCAACGGCGGAGTCACGAAGAAGTTCAGCGCATCGGCCGGGCACAGCGTCTACCAGCTTTACGCGGGTCCTTTTAGATCCCTGCAGAAAGCTCCAGATCAGCGGAGCCGAATTCAAATAGGTGGAAGCAGCGATTGTGAGTGGAGAAATTTCCGAACTGTTCGACGTGGTCACTCGTTACTCGTGATGAAATATTGTTGGTCGATGAAATGCTAATGGATAGTTCTGACACGTGCAACTTAAAGCAGATCCACCGATTTCCACAGATTACACAGACAGGGGCAGGAGCAGCAGGCAGGAGCACGAAAACCAAGAGCAGGAGGACCAGGCCCCCTGCTCCTGCGTGGTGCTCCTGTTTTTCCTGCTCCTGTCTGCTGCTCCTGCCCCTGTCTGTGTAATCTGTGGAAATCGGTGGACCTGCTTGCATTGACACCCGTTTTTCGCCGCAATTACTATCAACGCTTTCAGGACTCAATCCATGGCCATCTACGACATAAGCGTTCCATTAGTGGATGGAATGCCCATCTATCCGGGTGATCCCGATCTTCAGATTCAAGACTGGAAAGCTCTTTCGAAAGGAGACCCAGCCAACGTCTCTTTCCTGCACTTCGGCGCGCACACTGGGACACACGTTGACGCGCCTGCTCATTTTATTGAGGGAGCTGCGCCGATTGAGTCTCTGCCGCTTGACGTACTAATTGGTGAAGCGCAGGTTATCGAAGTACCAGTCGACGCCGCGTCAATAGATCAAGCTTTTGTGAACGAACGCTATTCCCGTGGAACCTCTCGTGTGCTATTCAAGACGCGTAACTCCGCCTTCTGGAAAAGTGGCGAGTCCAATTTTCACCGCGACTTCTGTTACCTTGAATTAGCAGCAGCGGAGCAGCTCGTGGCTAATAAAGTTCGACTCGTGGGGATCGACTACCTGTCAATCGAGAAGTTTCATAATGAAGGACACCCGACACATCTGTCACTGCTTTCACACGGCGTTGTCATCGTCGAGGGGTTGAACCTAAGCGACGTTTCACCAGGGAAATATGAATTGATTTGTTTGCCGCTGCGGATTCGCGGTGGCAAAGGTGATGGCGCGCCTGCACGCGTGGTGCTAAGAACTCTGGGTGATTAGGAACGATCGTGGCAAACCGCGACCAACCCGATTATCGCGAACGTGTCTATCGCATCGTACGGCAAATTCCTCCGGGCCGAGTGATGACCTACGGCCAAATCGCCGAATTACTGGGCGAAGGTTACACACCACGCACCGTTGGATTCGTGATGCACGCCTCGCCAACGGGAACACCCTGGCACCGAGTCTTAAATGCACGCGGCGCATGCTCGACGGGACGCATTGTCCTGCCTCACGACAAACAACAGCGACTTTTGGAAATGGAAAACGTGGTGTTTGATAAAAACGGCCGGTGCGATCTTCAAACGTTTCTCTGGATACCGCGCGAACGCGATATTGCTCCGTCTGACACACACACCAAAACCACACTATTCAAAAAGAAGTCGGCCGCCAAAGGAGGAAAGCGATGAGCTCTGAACCTATGCAGAGTGTTCCCTACGCCGTGAGTCCACCTCGCTATTCGGTTTCCCATCAGATGGTCACGACCGCATTCGAACTACCAAACTATCGCATCGTGCAAAACCTCGGAGTTGTCCGCGGTATCGTCGTCCGCTCCAGAAACATCTTTGCCACTCTTGGCGCGACGTTGCAGACGGTCGTAGGCGGCAACATCACGGTTTGGACGAGACTCTGCGAACAAACTCGCGCCGACGCGTTCGACATCATGATTCAGCACGCGACGGAAGTCGGTGCTAATGCAGTCGTTGGAGCTCGATACGACACGACAGAACTATCGACCGGCGTTACTGAGGTGTTGGCATATGGCACTGCAGTCGTCGTTGAACCGCTGAACCCTGGTGATACTTACCGTTCATGAGCACACCTCAACTCACCGAAGCACAGCGTAAACGGATTGAAGGCGCCATGAGCACCGTGCCGTTTGCCAGGCTGCTTGGGATTAAGCTTGATTCCATCGAGCCGGGGGGAGCGACGCTGAGCCTTGAGATAAAAGAAGATTTCAAGCAAAACAACGGCGTAGTGCACGGAGGCGTTATTGCAGCATTGATTGACTCCGCAACTGCGTTTGCGATTGTGCCGCTGCTCGCGGCCGAGGAACGAACCACTACTGTGGACCTCACCATCAGTTATTTGCGGCCCCTGGTAAGCGGCGCGATGGTCGCCACGGCCAAGGTGGTACGGGAGGGCCGGCGTCTCATTGTCGTGTCGGCCGACTTGGCCGATGGAAAGGGAAACCTAGCCGCTACCGCACTTAGCACCTATATCAGGCTCACTAAAAATGGCCCAAATGGGCCAAATAACTCGTAGACACCGGGTTGATCATCAATGTAAAATGGCGTTGGCCACTCCCGGCGCGTCCCTTCTCGGCAGCCCGCACAATCCACCCAGACAGCGCCAGCCAGATCCCCCATGCATTCGCTCCATCACTCCCTCCTAGCCCTCCACCACGTGGCGACAGCTATTCGAAATTCTGTCGACTTGAATACTCTCCTGCGAACGGCAGCAAGTGAGGTTGGGCGTGCCTTGACTGCGAACTGTTGCGCCGTCCAAGTTGAGGGGGAACTCGTCGGCACTACAAGAACTGACATATTCACTGCCGATCAAATCTTGTGCGATGAGAAAGCAAAGGAGCTGGTTCGAGAAATCGAAATAGCCAAGCTGAATCTTCAGCAGACTCTGAAACCATGGATTATCGACGGCGAGGCTGCGCAGGTTAATGGAGGACGCTCGCAGGTATCCGTACCCCTTGTTTACAAAAGCTCGTATGTTGGGCTGCTCTTAGTTCAGGCTGGTGGGTCGCGGGTTTGGGACGATAATGAGCTGCTTCTTCTGAATACAATCGCAGACCAACTGACCGTCGCGGTCAATCAGGCGCACCTGATTGCCCAGTTACAAGTACAAGCGTTAAGCGATGGACTAACTAGCTGCTACAACCGTCGTGCATTCGAAATGCAATTACAGCGCGACCTACATCTGGCCACTCGAATGCGGCAACCGCTTTCTTTGATCATGCTCGACGCTGACAATTTCAAGAAGATTAACGATGAGTCTGGTCACGATACTGGCGACACCGCATTGCGGATGATCGCTGACAATCTGCGTGCGGAACTAAGAGCAGTCGATTCGGCAGCAAGGTTCGGGGGCGACGAATTCGCAGTCATCTTGCCACAGGCTGATCTGGAGGGTGCAGTGATAGTTGCCGAACGACTCCGCAGGCGAATCGCAGAAACAGAAATACCTGGTTACGGTTTCATTACAGCTTCCTTCGGCATTGCTACCTTTCCTACGCACGCCTCCTCTCGCGACACGCTGGTGGTTGCCGCCGACCGTGCGCTTTACCATTCAAAGACGAGCGGACGAAATCAGGTGAGCGTCTCGGCAGCCGACTCTTATGAGCCGCTTCCTGAAGCTGTTCCCCAGCTGGAAGTAGTAACGTAGCGTCACCTACCGAAGAAGGCGTATGGAAAAAACCACCTGTTTCATACGGGTGGTTTTTTAGTTCCGACGAGACTGTTCTACGTGATGCCACGCCCTTGCGGTTGCAGCCAGGAAGAGTAGGCGACAAATGTTGAGATGCCACGCCCTTGCGGCGTAGAGTTTCACGTTTGTTCCTCGTGGAACAAGGCCTTCTCAACAAGTTTGCCAAAGAATGTGAGCCTCCACGCGGCAAGCGCGTGGTATCCCGAGGTGTTACCTCCGACCCGTGTAGCGGCATACGTGAAGTACCACGCCGCAAGGGCGTGGCATCATTGCTATTTGGCGTCCGAGGCATAAATCGAGCATCATAGCTCTCACAAATGTCTCAGTGAGTGTGGTATTGCGCTCTCCGGTTGCTAATGAATGATCTAAAGAAATTCGTTCGCTATTTCATCCCCTATAAATTGGCGTTGGCCACAGGCATCGCATGCATCCTCGCGTACGTGCTTTGCAGCCTATACATTCCTTTGATCGTTGGACGAGCCGTTGACGAGAACTGGGCTACGGTCTCGTGGTCGAACCTTACGCTTGCCGCGGTAAAGGTACTGGGTACGAGCCTCCTTGGTGGTGTATTTCTTTTTCTGCAGCGCCGAATCTTGATCGGAATGTCGCGGAACGTTGAATTCGATCTCCGGCGTGACTTCTACGCGCATCTTGTCGATCAGCCTCAGTCTTTCTTTCACGAACATCGCGTTGGCGATCTGATGGCACGCGCCACGAACGACCTGGCAGCCGTCAGACAATTAGCCGGCCCGATGATCATGTACACGCTGCAGACGGTCTTTGTCGTGGTCCTGGTGCTGCCGATGATGTTCTACATCAACTGGTGGCTGACGACCCTTCTATTTGTGACGATGCCTCTGGTTTCGTTGACAGTGAAGTTCTTTGGTCAGCAGGTACATGTGCGCTTCGAGAAGATTCAGGATTTCTTTGCGCAGATCATGGCGCGAGCGCAGGAAAACTTTACTGGTGTTCGTGTTGTGCGGGCTTACGCTCAAGAAGACGCGGAGATCGATGCATTCAACCAACTGAACAAACAGTATGCAGAAAAGAACCTCAGTCTCGTTCGCATCGACGCGATCATGCGGCCGCTGATGCAGTTCTTAATCGGCATTGGCTTTGTTTTGATCATTTGGGCGGGAGTGCCACTTGCCGTTCGCGGTGCAATTAGCGTCGGTGAGTTTACAGTTTTCAATATGTACCTGACGCGACTCATCTGGCCTCTCATCGCGCTTGGTTACGTAGTCAACCTCTATCAGCGAGGGACGGCGAGTCTCAAACGGATCAACGCCATCATGAAGATACAGCTGCTGATCGCAGATGCGCCTGACACCGTCGAGCAACCGGCTGTCAAAGGAAAGATCGAGTTTCGCAATCTTACATTCAAATACTATCCAAATGATGAGCCGGTCTTACGAGATATAAATCTAACGATTGACGAAGGACAAACAGTGGCCTTTGTTGGACGAACTGGAAGCGGTAAATCAACGGTCGTCAACCTTATCCCACGTCTGATTGAAGCGCCGGCGAACACAGTCTTCATCGACGACGTTCCAGTTGCGCAATATCCGTTGGCGCAGTTGCGAACAAGCATCGGCTATGTACCGCAAGAGACATTTCTTTTCAGCGAATCTTTAAAAGGCAACATCGCTTTTGGAGTTGAAAGTAGTGAGCCCGCCGAGATCGAATGGGCAGCAGAGATTGCTGGGTTGAGTGATGACATCGCCGGATTTCCGGAACATCTCGACGTGCTTGTCGGGGAACGGGGAATCACCCTTTCCGGCGGGCAAAAGCAACGTACGGCGATCGCACGCGCGGTTTTACGGGAACCAAGAATACTAATTCTCGATGATGCTTTATCGTCCGTCGATACATACACCGAAGAAAAGATTCTCGCCCAACTTCGCGGCGTGATGCGCGACAGAACCAGCATAATTGTGTCGCACCGAATCTCGACCGTTCGTGATGCTGACCTGATTTGCGTCTTGGATGAGGGACAAATAATCGAGCGGGGAACCCACGATGAGTTGTTGTCGCTGAACGGAGCGTACGCAGATCTATACGAGCGACAGTTGCTGGAGGAGGAACTTGCTGCGACCTAGGTAAGGCACAAGGATGTCAACAGTAGTAAAACAATTTCACGAAGAAGAGGCTATCGGAAAGACCTACGATTTCCAGGTTGCGCGTCGGCTTCTTAGGTATCTAAAGCCTTACTCGCGATTCCTGATAGTAGCTCTCGTCTTAACGCTTTTTGTGAACTTACTTGGAACGTTGCAACCGAAGTTCACGGAATACGCCATTGACTGGTTCATCATTCCGCGGAAGCTCGATGGTTTATCGCTACTCGTTGCGCTGTACGTCGGTGTTCAGGTCTTGCGACTCGTGTTCTCATACTTTCAAACAGTTCTTCTAAACACTGTCGGACAGTATGCGATGTTCGATATCAGACGCGAGCTTTACGACAAACTACAGCATCAGGAGATTGCCTACTACGATCAGAACCCGGTCGGGCGCATCATGACCAGGTTGACGAGTGACGTAGATGCGCTCAATGAGCTGTTCACTCAAGGCGCGACGGATCTGCTTGGAGATCTCGTGATGATCATCGCCATCATCTCGGTGATGCTTTGGATGGACGTGCGGCTAACGCTGGTGACGTTGTTGACCGTACCGATGTTATTTGCTGCAACCACCTGGTTCCGCAGAGGTGCACGGCGTGGTTACGATATGGTGCGGACTCGTCTCGCTCGCATTAACGCTTTTCTGCAGGAACATTTTGCGGGAGCGCAGACGGTTCAGATCTTCAACGCGGAAACTAAATCGCTGAAGAAATTTCAAAGTATTAATGAGGATTACCGTCGAGCAAACATCGAGACGATCTTCTACTATGCCGTCTTCTTCCCTCTGGTCGACTTGATAGGCGCAGTGGGCGTCGCCCTAATCATTTGGTATGGCGGCTACCGCGTGATGCAAAACACGCCGGGTCACACTGTGCTGACGCTCGGCGCTCTGGTGGCGTTCATTCAGTATTCAGGATTCTTGTTCCAACCAATTCGCGACATTTCCGATAAGTACAACATATTGCAAGCCGCCGTTGTGGCGTCTCATCGCATTTTCAGAACTCTCGATCTGCCTATCGCCATTCTTAGTCCGAATGAGCCAAAAAAGTCAGGGCGCGCACGTGGCCATATTGAATTTCGAAATGTGTGGTTTGCCTACAAAGATGAGGACTGGGTTCTCAAAGATGTGTCGTTCACGGTGGAACCCGGGCAGTCTGTAGCGCTCGTCGGCCATACCGGTTCAGGTAAGACGACGATCACAAATCTCCTGATGCGTTTCTATGACATTCAGCGCGGTCAGATTTTGCTGGACGGGATCGACCTCCGTGATTGGGATTTGCAGTCGCTGCGTCAAAATTTCGCCGTTGTATTGCAGGAAGTCTTTCTATTCAGCGGTACTGTTGAAGGCAACATCCGATTGGGTCGGGCTGAGATATCTGAGGAACGAGTGCGCTGGGCGGCTCAGGAAGTTCATGCTGATCGGTTTATTAGTCGGCTGAAAGACGGTTACAAAGCTGAAGTGAGAGAGCGAGGTGCAGGACTCTCCGTTGGTCAAAAACAGCTTGTCTCGTTTGCACGCGCACTGGCGTTTGATCCGGCACTGCTAATTCTCGATGAAGCAACCAGTTCGATCGACACGGAAACTGAGCAGCTAATTCAGCGTGCGATCGAACGTGTCATGCGCGACAGGACGTCAATCGTTGTTGCGCACCGGCTGTCAACGATCCAGAACGCCGATCGAATCATCGTTCTCCATCATGGGGAGATTCGTGAGCAGGGCACGCACCAGGAGCTGCTGGCTCATCGAGGTTTGTATTGGAAGCTGTACAAGTTGCAGTATGCGGATGGTTCGACGCCGTTTGTGGCCCCGCAGAATGAAGAGGTCGAAAATCTCACGCCTGTTTCGAATCGACTCCAGTTCAGCGAATAAAGATCAATTCGCGGTAGCGGGGCAGTAGCGCAACCGTCAGGGAAGGCTGTTGTGCCATTCGCAGCCTAAGTGCGAGCCCTCCCTAACGTTCGGGCTACTGCCACGCTACCGCGAGCCTATGTAGGTTGAAAGTAAAAAACCACCTGGATGAAACCAGGTGGTCTTTCGATTTCTGACACTTCCAGAAGAACTTATTCGTTTCTCTGCGCGAGCGTGCTTGAGCGGCCCTTAATCGGCACAAGCGCTTCAAACGATTTGTAGATCTGCAGGTACATCTGAGTCTCGCGCGGAATCAAAGTCTTCCAGTTCTCACCACCTCGCTCCAGATACCCCGGCAATTTGGCGGCGTTGGAGTTGTAGCCGGCCGCCATAATGTCAGCCATCGTCGCAGTTTTGCTATTGAGTGCGTATTTGACTTCGTCGTTTGCTGACAAATCGTTCCAGGTATCGCGCATATAGAGCAACATCGCTTGCAGCGCGTTCGAGTGATTGCGCATGCCGGTTACGAAGTCCGGAGTAAGCCCAACCCCGGGATATCGCTGGCGCTCAAGGTTGTAGGCCCACGGGATCATCTGCACCATTCCGCCGGCACCTGCAGAACTCACGGCGTAGCGATAGGTGTCGATCTCATTCAACGCATACAACGAATAGATCTCTTCGTAGAGTGCGATCCGGTTCTCGTTTTTGAATCGATCATGATCAACGTGCTCAACTACGCAAAGACGCTCGGCGATATCGACCAAATCGTTTGAGATCGACACGCCTTTATCGCGCAGCCGCTGCGCTGCGAGGTCTAACATGTTTCGTATATACGACTGTCCGGATCTAACCAAATCGTTTGACAAGAGTGCCGGGTGGGCGGATGTGTAGTAAGCCAGTTCCTTAAACGCCCCGCCTTTTTCGATAGGAAACTCCACGACGAGCGGCGTAAGCGAATTTCCATTCTGACTGAAGATCGTTAGCGCGGTATTGACCCCGTTTGTACGTACTACGTGCACGGTCAGCGGCTCCCCAAGCGAACTCGTTATCGTCGTCTCGGATCCTTTTGTAAGGAATATCTCCTTCGCAATGGGCACGACATGGATGTGCGAAGTCTGTTGGTCAAGAGCAGCAATGTTTACAATGAAACTCGATGGCGATGTCAGCGCAGTCGGCTGGGGTCGTGTTTTGAAGAGACGCTTCGCCTCTGAAATTCGAGTTTGAATTAGTGTCGGAGTGAGCGGACCCACTGCGGTGATCTTTCGGCTCTCAGCCGGCATAATCGCAGTGGTTGGTAATGGCAATAACGCGGGTTTCTTGTCCGTCGAGATAACGACGGGCGCCGTTTGCTCGACAGCCGGTGCCTGGGGAACCTTCGTCGACGATTGTTGAGCGTTGGCCGCGGCCACTTTACGGGGGCGTACCAGTTTCGCCGGGTCGACAGTCTGGGACAGCACTTGCCAGGCGAAGCAGAAGATAGCAACGACTGACAGGGGTGAAAGGAAAAAACTCTTTTTCATCGTGGTTATCTGCTACCGGAGAGAAAATCAAAGTTCCTGCCGGGGGCTCGGCAGTGCAAGGTTAGATTCGCCCACGGGCAGCGTGGTTGTCAACACTTTTCAAGTGTCAGTCGACCCCAAAGCCAATGCTCACAACGGCAGTGATGTCTTTCTCGAGCGAAGACGTATCGTTCATCCCCGAGTCAGACACCTCATTCGAGCCAGCGGGAGTGATCTGAAGAACTCCCATGCGAGCGGTTTTGACGGCGCCGATGGAGCTGCCCGTACTTTCCGCTATCTTTTCCGCCCGCGTTTTGGCGTCTTTGGCAGCTTCGGAAAGCATTTCAATCTTCAGGTTACCGAGCTGAGTGTAGTAATACTCAGGCGCCATTGACTCAAGCAGAATCCCCTGATTAATCAACTCAGTCGCTTCCCGAGCGATCTTGCCAATCTTCTGGACGTCCTTTGAACGAACTTCCAACACCTGGCGCAATGAATAGCCAGTGATCTCCGAAGTCTCAGTTCCGTCAGACGCGCGTCCATGGAGCGTCTGTGATGAGATGGAAGAAATCGTGATCTCGTTTTCAGGTATGCCTTTGCTGATTAGATAAGCCTTCACTTTCGGAACGGCCTCTGAAAGCGATTTGTAGGCTTCGGACAACATCGGTGCCTGATAGGAAACGGCGGCCCTCCAAACCACGATATCCGATGTAATCTGACGTTTTGCCGATCCGGTAACCGTGATCGTCTGTTCGCCTCGTTTTGCTTTTACGAATGCCCAACTGCCGAGCGCAGCGGCAAGGACAATTGCTACCGGTATAGCCAGTATCGCCAGTAATTTTTGCGACCTCTCGTCGTTCATTTTTGGGGAAGCTCCTTTCGGAAACTGAAATAGGCGACGACACTATAACGTGTTTGGCAATTGCGGAACGAGTGTTACCCCATTCGAGATTTCGGCTATCCACAGTGGATTTCGGATTTCGGAATGCGGATTTCGGATTTCGTGTCAGCGAAGTTTCTCGTTTGACCCACGCTTATGAACGTTAATACGCTTCGTCTTGAAATACGCTTCGTCTTGAAAAACCTGAACAGATCACGAACAACTCGGCTGACACGAAATCCGAAATCCGCATTCCGAAATCCGAAATCAATCTGCGTTTTGTCCCAGTTGCCTCAACTCTGTATACTTTTGCCTTCAATTTCGCGGAAGCGATCCTGCGTTTGCGTCACCGATACATTCGAAGGGAGTTAGTTATGCTTGCTTATCGACCTGCCCGGCAGACCATACGCACCGTGCTTTTTATGGTCATCGTTATGGCGCTACCGATTGTTTCCGTTGTGCGCTCACAGAATTCGACGACAGGTGTTACGCAACAGATGATTAAGACCAACAACTATCCCGTGGCGCGGAAGAGCGATCAAATCGACGATTACCACGGCGTGAAAGTGGCCGACCCTTACCGGTGGCTCGAGGACCTTGACTCAGAGGAGACTCGGAAATGGGTTGAAGCTGAAAACAATCTCACGTTCGCCTATCTGGCCGAGATTCCCGCGCGAAACACTATAAAGGAACGATTAACAAAGCTCTGGAATTTCGAAAAGTATGGTGTCCCGTTCAAAGAAGGGAGCCGATATTTTTACTCGCGTAACAGCGGCCTGCAGAATCAGAGTGTTCTGTACACAGTGAACTCACTTGATGCTCAGCCCCGACTTCTGCTCGATCCCAACACCCTTTCGGCAGACGGTACTGTTGCTTTGTCAGGTACAGCGGTTAGCGATGACGGCAAATTACTCGCATACAGTCTTTCCGCCTCCGGTTCCGACTGGCAGGAGTGGAAAGTAAGGGACGTCGAAACCGGAAAGGATCTGAACGATTCCCTCAAATGGGTGAAATTTTCTAACGCCTCGTGGACAAAAGACGGCCAAGGTTTTTACTACGTGCGTTACGACGAGCCGAAAAGTGATTCATTAAAAGGCACTAACTATTTCCAGAAACTTTATTATCACCGGATTGGCACGGCGCAGCCCGAAGACATTCTTGTTTACGAGCGACCAGATCAGAAGGACTGGTTGTTTGATGGCGCAGTAACCAAGGATGGGAATTACCTAATCATTACAGTCTTTCAAGGCACTGACGTTAAAACCCGCATCTATTACAAAGATCTCCGAGCGAAAGATGCATCAGTAGTCAAGCTTCTTGATGATTTCGACGCGTCGTACACGTTCATCGGCAACGACGGTTCGCGTTTCTGGTTTCAGACAGATGTTGGATCGCCTCGCGGAAAAATCATCGAGATTGATACGAATCAACCGGCGCGAGCGAATTGGAAAGTCCTTGTACCGGAAGCCCGAGAGACTCTTCAAACAGTCACGGTTGTGAATCACAAATTTATAGCTAACTATCTGAAGGACGCCTATACCCAGGTCAAGATCTTCGACACTAACGGGAAGTTCATTCGCGAGGTTGAGTTTCCGACAATTGGCTCTGCCGAAGGCTTTAGTGGGGAGCCAGATGATCGAGAGACTTTCTATTCATTTGCTGCCTTTACCACGCCAACAACTATCTATCGTTACGACATGGAGACGGGTCAAAGCACAATCTTCCGACAACCGAAAGTTGATTTTGATCCGAATAACTTCGAGACGAAGCAAGTTTTCTATCCGAGCAAAGACGGCACGAAGGTGCCAATGTTCATTACCTACAAGAAAGGTCTGAAGCTCGATGGAAATAATCCAACTTACTTGTATGGCTATGGCGGTTTCAGTATCTCCTTAACGCCTGCATTTTCCGTCGGCATTCTGGTTTGGATGGAAATGGGCGGCGTGTTCGCGCAGCCAAATTTACGAGGTGGTGGCGAGTACGGCGAAGATTGGCACCAGGGCGGAATGAAACTAAAGAAGCAAAATGTCTTCGACGATTTTATCGAAGCTGCCAAATGGCTGATCGCCAACAAGTACACATCGACTCCGAAGCTTGCGATTGCCGGTGGGAGTAATGGTGGCTTACTGGTCGGTGCAGCGCTGACCCAGCGTCCGGATCTCTTTGGAGCCGCATTGCCGGCAGTTGGGGTTATGGACATGCTTCGCTTTCAGAAATTTACAATTGGATGGGCGTGGGTATCGGATTATGGCTCGTCTGACAACGCTGAAGAATTCAAAGCGCTGTATGCTTACTCACCTTTGCACAACATCAAGCCTGGCACGAAGTATCCGCCGACTTTAATCACCACGGCCGACCACGATGATCGCGTATGGCCGGGCCATAGCTTTAAGTTTGCTGCTGCATTGCAGGCGGCTCAGGAAGGAACTTCACCGGTTCTGATTCGGATCGAAACGAAAGCCGGTCACGGAGCAGGGAAACCGACATCGAAGATTATTGAAGAATCAGCTGATCGCTATGCGTTTCTTGTGCGGACCCTGGGAATGAAGGTGTGATTGCGAACCAACTCTATTTAGCGGTCACACTCGATCAGTTCAAAAGACCACCAGTTTCATACACGTGGTCCTTCGTTTTGACTTGGACCCTCAAAAAGAATTCGACACCACTGGCTTTAGCCACGTGGAGTTTCAACTTTGGCCTACAGCACGTGCTCCCCTCTCATTCTCCCCAGGCTTCAGCCTGGGGTTAACGGCCCGATCGAATGTAGATAACCGTTTCAACGGTTTTCCAAGATCGTTTCAGATTCATAGTCCGCATCGATGTTCGGGTAAACCGTTGAAACGGTTCGCCGGATTCTGATATCACCGTGAACCCCAGGCTGAAGCCTGGGGAGAATGAGAAGGAGCACGTAGGTCAAAGTTGAAACACCACGTGGCTGAAGCGAGTGGTATCTACATCCTCGTAGCTCCTGGTGCCCTCACTGCGACCATGGTGCAGGCTTCCTCACCCATCTGAATTTTCTTAGTTTTTGAAGAAGCTCTTTATCCAATAGGCTAGCGTCGCTTGCTGTGACGTTGCTTTCCACGTGTTTCAGCTTGCGCATGCCTGGAATAATAGTGCTCACGTCATCGTTTGACAGGATAAACCTTAGCGCCAGTTCCGGCATGGTGATGTTGGTTGAATGTTCTCTATTCCATTCCTCGAGTAGTTTCTTAATCTCATCCGCCTTCTCAACACTTGGTGTCAGATTCTCGGGAACAAAATAGCTATTGCGCCAATCACCTTCAGGCCATCGAGACTCTTTCGTCAAAGCACCAGTCAAAGTTCCTTCATCAAAAGGTACACGTGCGATCACCGCAACGTTCATTTCACGACAGACTGGAAATAGCTCATCCTCCGGGTTCTGATCGAAGATGTTGTAAATAACCTGCACCGAATCTATCTGGCCGCTCTTTACCGCATGGATTCCATTCCACGGCTCCCATCGATTGATGCTGATACCGATACCCTGAATTAGTTTTTGACTGCGCAGATCATCAAGTTTATAGAACCAACGATCATCTCGCATCCAGTTGTCGTGCCACGTATGGAACTGGACCAGATCAAAATGATCGGTTCGCGCATTCTCCAGACTCCGGTGCACGTACTGCTCTACATGGTCCGGCGGATACGATTCACTCAATGTCGATTCTGAGAGCGCAGGCCATTGAAGATTCTTCGGCGGTATCTTTGTCGCCGTATAAAGACGCTTACCAGAATTCGTTCGTACAATCTGTCCGAGAAGACCTTCACTGTGACCATTGCCATAAGCGTAGGCCGTGTCGAAGAAGTTACAGCCGAGGTTCACTGCCGTTTGCAGGGATTGAAGTGACTCGTCGTCGTTGGAGCTGGACCAACTGCCCATGCCCCACATCCCATAACCAATCTCGCTCACTTCCCAGTTCAGACGACCAAAGTGACGATACTTCATGATTTGCTCCAAGCACTAAGAAGATCCACCGATTCTCACAGATTACACAGATTATGCCTCAGAAAGCGAGGTTGACTGGTTTGAAATACTGTTGGTTATTCAGTCAAGTTAGCACTCTAAGACTTAATCTGTGTAATCTGTGTAAATCGGTGGATCTGCTTAAAACGAAAGCGCGCCACGTCTATTCAACGTGGCGCGCTTCGCCTTGCAGGTCTCAATCCGAATTAATTGTTGCCTGAGGATTGAGCTCCATTGTTGCTGATGATGACGTCTTTGTTTTGACCGCCGAATGTCACACCAAGCAACTGGAGTTTGTCTCCGCTACCGCTCGACCGCATTTGAAAATCACTCGCCTTGGTTGCTCTTGGTTCAGTTTTGGTCATTGATTGAGCAACCACCTTGCCGTTCTTAGAAATTGTCAACTGGCCCGATGCATCATCGAACTTGAGGTCGTAGGTTCCCTTTTTCACGAGTGTATTATTGACTTTGATGTCACTGTTGAAGGTGACTTTTTCTTTGTGTACCTTTGCCAACGCAACAACACTCGACAGCGCGCCGACGACTAGTACCACCATTACCCGATTTAGAACTGACTTCATCGTTTGTTCTCCTTACTAATAGTTCAGCTCACTCTTGGGGCACCGTCTGGTGCTTTATAAAGGCAAGCATTGTCCTGATTTTTGCAGGTGGTCTCCCGGTTTTTTTGATCTTGCTGACCACTCGGTAATTGATTCCCGCTAGTAAACACCACCGCTACTCGTGATATGACAAGATTTGAAAATAAAAAAAATCACTGCGTTTTCTGACTTCAGTGATTCAACTTCTCGGATCTGTTCTCGTTCGAGCCGCGTTGCTGTCTAAACCTTAAAACTCGTGACGACCGGAAGCGTCGCGGGTTTGACTTCGTACGCGTCAATGCGAACAAAGGTTCCACTTTGATGCTTAGGATTGTCACATGAGCAAAAAGATCCATTTCTTTACTCACTCTATACAAATCTTTACAGTTCCTTACAGTCATTCGATCTGCGTTTTGTTAAACTCCCACTACTCGACTATTAAGGTACCGTTGCGCAGTTTGTCGCTTGTGGGTCGACAATTACCAACCACCAGTCAACGCGCCGGCGTCCTAAGTAACAATTCTTATTTAACTAATGAAGGAGAGATTCGAATGAGACGGATAATCTGCGCTCTCAGTCTAACGAGCGCGTTGATGTTAACGATGGTTGCTCAGGCGGCCGCTCCGACAAGCTTTGCGGGTACATGGACGCTTGATAAGTCAAAAAGCCAGGGCCTATCGCAGCGGATGCAAGGTGCTGATAGCGTCGTGTGGACCATCACACAGACTGATAAAGACATCACCATTGACGAGAAAGTAACTGGTGGTCAGGGCGGACCGGGCGGACCCCCAGCTGGTGCTGCCCCGACAGGCGCTCCTCCCGCAGGTGGTGCGCCGGCAGGTGG
>Ga0114129_10002758_pt1 | contig 24478 bp, 24 predicted proteins | sample RhiMetdeltSRZDD1_FD_80071 | JGI IMG/M metagenome (GOLD analysis project Ga0114129, IMG submission 80071) | Populus rhizosphere microbial communities from Tennessee, USA - Rhizosphere MetaG P. deltoides SRZDD1 (version 2) (version 2) | ecosystem: Host-associated > Plants > Roots > Rhizosphere >...
CAGCTCCGTCAGCTCCAGGCCGCGAGGGTCGACACGCTCTTCATCCCGAGCATGTTTCGGCCGATCGACGAGCTGCGCCGCGACCTCGACCGGTTCATCACGGAGATCGCTCCGGCGTTTCGGTAGAGATGCCGCGACCGCCCGCCGGCCAGGTCCAGACGGTCCTCGGCGGGGTGGCGCCGGATGCGATCGGTGTCACCCTGCCGCACGAGCACTTGCTGATCGACTTCAAGGTGATGTTCGCTGAGGCGGCGGCCGCGGGTGACAAGGGCCGCGCGTGGGAGCCGGTGAGCCTGGCGAATCTCGGCTGGGTGCGCCAGAACTTCAACGCCAACCTCGACAACCTGAGGCTCGTCGACGAACAGGTCGCCCAGGACGAGATCCTCCTCTTCAAGCACGCCGGCGGCCAGACCGTCGTCGATCCCACGCCGAAGACGCTCGGGCGCGATCCCTTCGCGCTGGCCCGCATCGCGCGAGCGACCGGCCTCAACGTGGTCATGGGCGCCGGCTACTACGTCGACGCCTCGCATCCGGCCGACATGGACCGGCGCACGGTCGACGAGCTAACGCGCGAGATGATGGCCGACGTCACGACCGGCGTCGGCGACTCGGGAGTTCGCTCGGGGCTGCTCGGCGAGATCGGCACGACGTACCCGTGGACCGAGAACGAGCGAAAGGTCTTGCGCGCCGCAATCGCGGCCCAGCGGGAGACCGGCGCGCCGCTCATGATCCATCCCGGGCGGCACCCGGACATGCCCATGCAGCTGGCGGAGTTCGTTCAGAAGAACGGCGGCGAGCTCTCGCGCACGATCATGTGCCACATCTGCCGCACGATCAGCGACGTCCGTCAGATCGTGGATCTGGCGCAGACTGGCATCTGGCTCGAATACGACCTGTTCGGGATGGAGAACTCGTACTACCCCTACAACCCGAGCTTCGACATGCCCAACGACGGCGGCCGCATGGCCCACGTGCTCGCGCTGATCGCCGCCGGCCATCAGAACCAGATCCTGATGTCGCACGACATCGCGTACAAGACCTCGCTCGTGAAGTACGGCGGCTACGGCTATCACCATCTGCTGGTGAACGTGGTGCCACGCCTGCGCTCCAAGGGTGTCGACGACCTTGGGCTCAAACGACTGCTCGTGGAGAATCCGGGCCGCGCCTTCGCCTTCGCCTGATCGGCTTCGTGAGCTGGTCGACGGTCTGGCCGGGCGTGATTCAGTCGGATCAGGCGCGGACGCGGAGCGATTTCGGATCGTAGGGCGGCGCGAGCTGGGCGCGCGAGGAGCGGCGCTCGCATGCGATCTCGATCTCCCAGCGACCGCTCGTCACGAACGCGTCGGTGACGCCGTCGGGGTGGGACACCCAACCGAGCCCGACCGAACGGCCGACGCTGTGGCCGTAGGCACCCGAGGCGATGCGCCCGACCAGCGCGCTGTCGCGCCAGATGGGCTCGTCGTGGTAGAGGAGCGGCTCCGGGTCGTCCAGCACGAACACGACCAGCCGGCGGGTGAGCGGCTTCTCGCGCTGGGCCAGGAGCGCGTCGCGGCCGGTGAACGTGGCACGCTTGTCCAGGCGCACCGCGAAGCCGAGGCCGGCCTCGAGCGGTGTGTCCTCGCAGCCGAGATCGTGACCCCACGAGCGATACGCCTTCTCGATGCGCAAGGAATCCATCGCGTGATAGCCGGCGTGATGCAGGCCGAGGCCGTCCCCCGCCGCGACCACCGCCTCGTAGACGCTGCCGGCGAACTCCGCCGGGACGTAGAGCTCCCAGCCGAGCTCGCCGACGTACGTGACCCGCGCGGCCCGCACGGGCGCCGCCGCGAGCCAGATCTCGCGCGCGCTCAGAAACGGAAACGCCGCGCTCGAGAGATCCGCGTCGGTCAATCGCGCGAGGAGCTCGCGGGAGCGCGGGCCCATGACGCCCAGCACCGCTTCGCTCGAGGTCACGTCGGTCAGGACCGCGCGCGCCTCGCCGATGTGGCGGCGGATCCAATGCGCGTTGTGCGTCGACGCCGCCGCGCTGGTGACCACCAGGAAGACATCCGCGGCGAGCCGGGTCACCGTCAGATCCGCCTCGATTCCGCCGCGCGCGTTCAGCATCTGGGTGTAGACCAGGCGCCCCGGCGGCACCTCGACGTCGTTGGCACAGAGCCTTTGGAGCACGGCGAGCGCGTCCGGGCCTTCCAGTCGGAGCTTGCAGAACGAGGACTGATCGAAGAGCCCGACGGCTTCGCGCACCGCGCGGTGCTCGTCAGCCGAGCACGGAAACCAGTTCTGGCGTCCGTAGCTATAGCGGTAGGCCGGCTCCATGCCGGCCCGTGCGTACCAGTTGGCGCGCTCCCAGCCCATCACCACGCCGAAGCAGGCGCCGCGGGCCGCGAGCCGGTCGTGCAGCACGCTCTTGCGCACGCCCCGCGAGGTCACCGGCTGCAGGAACGGCCAGTGCATCGCGTAGAGCGCGCCGACCATCTCCACCGTGCGGTCACGCAGGTAGCGCGTGTTGCCCTGGAAGGGCGCCACGCGCCTGATGTCCACGTCCCAGAGATCCATCGGCGGCTCGCCGCCCACGAGCCACTCGGCGACCGCGCGGCCTGCGCCGGCGCCCGAGGCGATGCCGATCGAATTGAACCCGGCGGCGACGTAGAAGTGCTTGCACTCCGGCGCCTCGCCAAGCAGATAGCGGCCGTCGGGCGTGAAGCTCTCGGGGCCGTTGACGTGACGGCGCACCGGAGCGGTCTCGAGCGCGGGGATCCGGAGCAGCGCCTGCTCCATGAGGACCTGGAAGTGCTCCCAGTCCTCGGGCAGGAGCGAGAAGCCGAAGTCGGCGGGAATACCGTCCATGCCCCAGGGCTTCGCGACCGGCTCGAAGCCGCCCATGAGCAGGCCGCCGACTTCCTCGCGCACGTAGATGTAACCGTCGGTGTCGCGCAGCACCGGCAGATCGGGCGATACGCCGACCATGGGCTCGGTGACGATGTAGAAGTGCTCGGAGGCGTGCAGCGGCACCGTGACGCCGGCCATGCGCCCGACTTCGCGCGCCCACATCCCCGCGCAGTTCACGACGAACTCGCACGCCACCTCACCGCCCGTGGTCGTCACGCCGGCGACCCTCGCGTCCTTCACCCGAATGCCGGTGACGGCGACGTTCTCGAGAACGGTCGCCCCGCCCTGCCGCGCGCCCTTCGCCAGCGCGAGCGTCGTGTCGATCGGATTGGTGCGGCCGTCGCGGGGCAGCCACAGCGCGCCGACGAGGTCATCGGTGCGCATCAGCGGCCAGCGGCGCCCGGCCTCGGCCGCCGTGATCACCTCCACGTCGACGTCGAAGCAGCGCGCCATCGAAGCCAGGCGCTTGAGCTCGTGCATGCGCTCGGCGTTGCGCGCCAGGCTCAGGCTGCCCGGCCGGCGAAATCCGGTCGCCTGGCCCGTCTCGGCCTCGAGCTTCTCGTAGAGATCGCCGCCGTACTTGGCCAGGCGCGTGAGGTTCTGCGTCGCGCGCAGCTGGCCGACGAGGCCCGCCGCGTGCCACGTGGTGCCGCAAGAGATGTCGCGGCGCTCGAGCAGGAGCACGTCGCGCCAGCCGAGCTTCGTCAGATGGTAGGCGACGCTGCAACCGGCGATCCCGCCGCCAATGACGACGACCCGCGCGTGCGAGGGGAGCGCGCCGGCCACGACCTAGCCGAGCTCGCCGAGACGTGCCGCGCGCATGTCGGGACTAGGGTCCCTCGTTGCCGGGTGTCGGGATATTCCGCGGCGGGAACTCCCGGTAGGCGTAGCGCGCCAGCACATCCTCGCGGAGCTCGATGCCGAGCCCCGGCGTGGTCGGCACCGTCAGATAGCCCTGCTCGACCTTGAACGGGGTGACGGCGACCTCGGCGGCGCGCGCGTCGAAGTTCACGAAGTATTCGGTGATGAGGAAATTCGGGATGGCAGCGGACACCTGCAAGGTCGCGGCGAGCCCGACCGTCGTGCTGTTGTAGTTGTGCGGCGAGACGATCACGTGGTAGGCCTCGGCCATCGCCGCGATCTCGCGGAGCTCCTCGATGCCGCCCACGTTGCATACGTCGGGATTGATGATGTCGGCCGCCCGCCGCTCGAACACCTCACGGAACTCGAAGCGCGTGTAGAGCTCCTCGCCGGTGACGATCGGCATCCGGATGTCGCGGCGGCACTCGGCCAGCGCTCCCAGATCGCGCCCGGAGACCGGCTCCTCGTACCAGAACGGATCGAAGGGCTCCAGCATCCGCGCCACCCTCACCGCGTGCATCGGCGCCAGCCGCCGGTGCACCTCGATCAGCAAGTCGACCCTCGGGCCCACCGCGTCGCGGACGGCGCGCACGGTCTCCACCACCTGGCGCTCGGCGTCCCGCGTGATGTGGGTGCGCCACGGCCCCGGGAACGGATCGAACTTGAGCGCGGTGAAGCCGCGGGCGATCGTCTCCTTCGCCTTTGCCGCGTAGGCCTCCGGGGTCTTGGCGCCCGAGTACCAGCCGTTGGCGTAGACGCGGATCCGCTCGCGGCACGGTCCGCCCAGCAGGCTCACGACCGGCACGCCCAGCCGCTTGCCCGCCAGATCCCAGAGGGCCTGCTCGAGCCCGCTCACCGCGCTCCAGAAATCCATGGCGCCGCGCTTGGAGGCGAAGTCGTTGTACGCCCAGTGGGTGAAGTGGCGGATCTGGCCGGCGTCGCGGCCGACCAGATAGCGTGCGAGCTGCCGGACGTGGGCGACGATCGACTGATCACGATCGGCCTGCGTATAGCACTCGCCCCAGCCGTGCAGGCCGTCGGACGTCTCGACCTTCACGAAGAGCCAGTTCTTCCCATACCCCGGATCGACGACGAATGGCGTGACGGCCGTCACCTTCATGAGCCGATCTCCCTCGTCTTGGCGTACCCTCGTCGCGTGAGGCGCGAGGTGTACCACTCTTGACCGCGTGACGCGAGGCGAGCCTCAATTCGTGGACCCAAAGATACGAGTCTGGGTGGTGTTCGGCAAGGGGCCCAAGCTCGGGCGCGGCCGCGCCCAGCTGCTCCGGTTGATCGACGAGCGCGGCTCGCTCCGGCGGGCGGCGGCGGAGTTCGGCATCTCCTACCGAAACGCGTGGGGCTACCTGCAAGAGCTGGAGCGGGCGGCGGGCTTCAAGTTCGTCGAGCGCATGCCCGGCGGCGGTCCGCGCAGTGGGATGCGCCTGACCGCCGCCGGGCGGGAGTTCCTGGCTTGCTACGCGAAGTTCCGGATGAGCCTCGAGGCCTCCACCCTCCGGCACTTCGCCCGCGCGTTCAAGGGCAAAGACTTCAAGACTTGGCGGCGATCGCCAGAGCGATCCGCTCGGGCGAGAGCGGCAAGTGGGTGAGCCGTACCCCGGTCGCGTCCTCGATCGCATTGGCGATGGCCGCGGGCGCCGGCACGATCGGGGGCTCCCCGACTCCGCGCGCGCCGAACGGGCCGTGCGGCGCGGGCTTCTCGACGATGATGGTCTCGATGTTCGGTAGATCCGCCGACGTCAGCTTCCTGTAGTCGAGCAGACTCGGGTTCGTCAGCCGCGCCTTGTCGTCGTACATGAGCGCCTCGGTCAGCGCCATGCCGAGACTCTGGACAGCCCCACCCTGCATCTGCCCCTCGATCTGGGCCGGGTTGATCGCCTTGCCGACGTCCTGGGCGACGACGAAGTTGTGCAGGGTCACCTCGCCGGTGTCAGGATCGACCTCGATCCGCGCGAGCTGGGCGCAGAACGCCGGCGCCTGCACCGAGAAGGCCGGATGGCTCGCGCCGATCACCGGCTCCACCTTCGACATGTAGAGATTGCCCTTCTTGCCGATCGACGCCAGGGTGATGCCCTTGTCCGGAACGCCGCGCACCACGACCTTGCCGTCCTCGATCTCGAGGTCGTGCACCGAGGCCTCGAGCTCCTTGGCGGCGATCTCGAGCGTCTGCTTGCGCGCGATCTCGGCGGCCTGGATGACGGCGACGCCGACCGTGTACGTGGTCTTGCTGCCGGCGCTGAGGCCGGTCACCGGCGCCACGTCGGTGTCGCCGGTCGTGATCTTCACCTTGTCGATGTCGACGCCGTACGCCGTGGCGGCGATCTGGGCCAGCGCGATGTTGGTGCCGGCGATGTCGACCTGGCCGGTCATCACCTGGAGCGTGCCGTCGGGGTTGAGCCGCACGGTCGCCCCCGTCGGCTGAAGACCGCCGAGCCAGCCGCCGAGCGAGATACCCGTCCCGCGAAGCTTGCCGTCCTTCGCGCTGGCCTTCCACTCCGCGCGCTTCTTCCAGATCGGGTGCTCGGCAAGCCGCGTCAGCACCTCGGCGGCGCCGTTGCTCAGCCAAGGCTGGTTGTTGGCCATCTTGTCGCCTTCGTGCTGCACGTGGCGCAGCCGGAACTCGACCGGATCGACGCCGAGCTTCTTGGCCATCTGCTCCATCTGCGAGTCGATGGCGAAGATCGTCTGGGGCGCGACCGGCGCGCGGTAGGCGGCGATGCTCGGCTTGTGCGTGAGGACCTCGAAGCCCTTCACGTCGAAGTTCGGGAACAGATAGAGGCTCGCGAGGAACACGCCCGCCACGGCGAGCACGGCGCCGGAGTACGCGCCGGATTCCAGGATCGCCTCGGCCTCGATCGCCATCAGGGTGCCGTCGCGCTTGGCGCCGGTCTTCAACTTGATAATGACCTGCGGCGCCGGCATCCCGGCCTCAAGCTCTTCCTTGCGGGTCATCACGTAGCGCACGGGGCGATTGGTGGCCTTGGCCAGCACCGCGGTGATCGGCTCGCAAAGCGCGCGGATCTTACCACCGAAGCCGCCGCCGCACTCCATCGGGATGACCTTGATCCGATTCTCGGGCAGCTCCAGGACGTCGGCGACTTCCGACCGCGTGTTGAACGAGCCCTGCGTGCTCGCCCACAGGGTCAGGTTGCCGGAGCTGTCCCACTGGGCCAGGACCGCGTGCGGCTCCATGTAGCCCTGATGGACCATCGGCACGCGATACGTGTTCTCGATCACGACGTCGGATTCGGCGAAGCCCTTCGCGACGTCACCGCGCTGCAGCCGCGCCTGCTGCGAGATGTTGACGGCCTTCGAGGGCTTGGCCTCGGTCGACACGCCAGCGATGCTGCCGTGCGCCTGCGCCTCGCTGGTGTCGGCCTCGGTGCCGAGCTCGGCGACGGGCGGCGCGCCCGGCTTCATCGACTCGAGCGGATCGGCGGCGACCGGCAGGACCTCGTACTGCACGTCGATCAGGTCGAGCGCTTCCTCGGCGATCGCGGGCTCATCGGCGGCGACGGCCGCGACCGGCTGGCCCGCGAAGACGACGCGATCGATCGCGAGCACAGCGTGCGCGCGCGTCGGCGCCTTCTTCTTGAGCTGCGGGATGTCGGCGGCGGTCAGCACCGCGCGTACGCCCGGCAGCGCTTTCGCCTTACTCACGTCGATGCGGACGATCTTGGCGTGCGCGTGCGGGCTGCGCAGGAGCTTCGCGTGCAGGAGGCCGCGCGGATTGAGGTCGGCGACATACTGCACCTGGCCGGTGACCTTGTCGGGCCCGTCAGGGCGCGGAATCGAGAGACCGATGCCCTTGACGTCGCGAGTGGTCTTCATCACGGTGGACATGGGTCAGCTCCTCCGGCCGGCGCTGGCGCCGGCGGCCTCGGTAATCGCGGTCAGCATCTTCGTGTAGCCCGTGCAGCGGCAGAGGTTGCCGGCGATCCCGTAGCGGATCTCTTCCTCGGTCGGACGCGGATTCTCCTCGAGGAGCGCCGCGGCGGCCATCACCACGCCGGGGATGCAGAAGCCGCACTGAGCCACGCCGTGTTTGACGAACGCCGCCTGCACCGGGTGCAAGGCGTCCGGCTTGCCGAGCCCTTCGATCGTGCGCACGTTGTGGCCGCGCGCCTGCATCGCCACCACGAGGCAGCTCGCGATCGGCTTGCCGTCGAAGTGGACGGTGCACGCGCCGCAATCGCCCGTGCCGCAGCCTTCCTTCGGCCCGGTCAGACCGATCCGTTCCCGAAGCGCGTCAAGGAGAGTGTCCCAGGGTTGGACGAGCGCCTCGGTCGGCTCGTCGTTCACCGTGAAGCTCAGAACCTGCTTGGCCAAGTCTCTTCTCCTCGATATTTCATTTTATCGCTCGCCTCGGCCGGCGGGGTCCCAGCCCCGCGACGGCCTGCGGCTCGCACGGCCTACGCGCTCGCACGAGCGAGCGCAGTGGTCAGGGTTCGGCGGGTCAGGACGCGAACCAGGTGGCGGCGGAAATCGGCGGAGCCGCGCTGGTCGCTGATCGGCTTCGCGGCCTCGACCGCCAGATCGGCCGCGCGCGCGATGCGTTCCGGCGTCACGAGCTGACCTTCCAGCGCTTGCTCGGCGGCCGTCGCGCGCAGCGGCACCGGTGCCACCGCGGCCAGCGCGATCCGCGCCTTCGTACATACGCCATTGCTTCCGAGCGTCAGCTGCGAGGCGACGCCGACAACGGCGATGTCGAGCTCGCGACGCGGCGTGTGGCGCAGGTAGTTGCCGCCGCTGCGCGACCCGGGGCTCGGCACGGCCAGCTCGACCAGCAGCTCGTCCGGGGCCAGCACGGTGCGCCGCACACCCGTGAAGAACGCGGCGATCGGCACCCGGCGCTCGCCCTTCGGTCCGGTGATCACGGCCTCGGCGTCGAGCGCCAGCAGCGGCGGCGCCATATCGGCCGACGGCGCGGCGTTGCAGAGATTGCCGCCGAGCGTGGCCAGGTTGCGCACCTGAACCGAGCCCACGAGCGCGCCGCTCTCGGCCAGCGACAGGTAGTTCCCGAGCACGGCCCGGTCTAGCTCGAGCGTGCGGGCCGTCACCGCGGAGCCGATGCGGATCCCTCGCCCATTGCCCGCCTCGATGGCGCGCAGCCGCGGGATTCCGGAGAGGTCGATCACGCGGGCGGGCTTGAGCACGCCGTTCTTCATTTGCGGCACCAGGTCGGTACCACCGGCGAGCACTTTGGTCTCGCCGCCGCCTTGGGCGAGGGCTTTGACGCAGGCTTCTACGCTCTCAGGAAGGACGAGCTCGAATCGTCGCACGCGCGGTCTCCTAGCCGATGTTTGGTGTACCTTAGCACATCGTCCGGCAGCCCTTCATCTGGGCGCGCCGCCGAACCTCGGGGCGAAAACCTGACGGAGGAGACATCATGCGCATCGGTTTCATCGGGCTGGGCAACATGGGCGGGCCGATGGCCCTCAACGTTCTCAAGGCCGGCCACACGATGGTCGTCACTGACCTGCGGCACGAGCTGGCCAAGCCTCACATCGACCTCGGCGCCAAGTGGGCCGACGCGCCCAAGGCCATCGCGCAGGCGAGCGAGATCGTCTTCACCTCCCTGCCCGGGCCCCGCGAGGTCGAAGCCGTCGCGCTCGGCGCCAACGGCGTGCTCGAGGGCGCGGCGCGCGGTACCGTCTACGTCGATCTCTCCACGAACTCCGCGACCTTGATCCGCAAGATCCACAAGATCTGCGCCGAGCGCGGCGTCGACGTGCTCGACGCGCCCGTCAGTGGCGGTGTGCCCGGCGCGCGCTCGGGCAAGCTCGCGGTGCTGGTCGGCGGCGACGAGGCGCTCTACAAACGCGTCAAGCCCGTGCTCGACGCGATCGGCGACAAGGTCACCTGGGTCGGCGACATCGGCTGCGGCACCGTGGCCAAGCTCGTGCACAACATGGTCTCGGCGTGCTCGCGCATGGCGATCGCCGAGGGCATGACGCTCGGGGTGAAGGCAGGCGTGGCGCCCGAGGTGCTGCTCGATGCGCTGGCGAAGAGCTCGTTTGGTCAGGGCCGCGTGCTGAAGGACATGATCCCGAATACCGTGTTCCCCGGCGCGTTCGACGACGTGAACTTCGCGCTCAGGCTACTGCGCAAGGACGTCGGCCTGGCCACCGAGCTCGGCCGCGAATACCACGTGCCAATGATGATCGCGGCGCTCGCCGAGCAGCAGCTCGAGGAAGCGCTCGGCCGCGGATGGGGCGACAAGGACTCGATGACGTTCTTCAAGCTTCAGGAAGAGCGCGCCGGCGTCGAGATCCGGACCAAGAAGCCGGGAAGCTGACGATGCCCGACGCGCTCGACGCGATCCTCGAGTCCAAAGACGCCCAGCGGCTGGCGACGGGCTTCGTGTTCACCGAGGGCCCGCTCTGGCACCCGGACGGCTTCTATTACTTCGTCGACATCCGCCGGAGCAACCTGCACAAGCTCATACCCGGCAAGGAGCCGGAGCTCGTGCGGTCGAACACCGGCGAGGGCAACGGCACCACGTTCGACCTGCAGGGCCGCCTGGTGATCTGCGAGGGTGGCAACCGTCGCGTCACGCGCTGGAGCGGCAGCCAGAGCGAAGTCCTGATGGACCGCTACGAGGGCAAGCGTCTCAACCGCCCGAACGACGTCGTCTGCAAATCCGATGGGAGCATCTACTTCACCGATCCGGGGCTGCGCGTGCCGTTGTCCGAGCGCGAGCTGGCGACCGCCGGCGTCTATCGGATCGCGCCGGACGGCAAGACATCGCTGGTCGCGGACTGCGAGTATCCCAACGGTCTCGCGTTCTCGCCTGACGAGCGCGTGCTGTATGTAGCCAACACGCGCTTCACCCAGTACATCCACGCGCTGGAGATCGCTCCGGACGGCAAGCTCATCCGCCGGCGAATCTTCGCCGACATGTCGTCCGACGAGACCGACGGCGTGCCCGACGGCATGAAGGTCGACGTCGAGGGCCGCGTCTTCTGCACGGGCCCGGGCGGCACCTGGGTGTTCGGGTCCGACGGCACGCGTCTCGGCATCATCAGGACGCCGGAGGTGCCCGCGAACTGCGCGTTCGGCGGCCTCGATCTGAAGACCCTGTTCCTGACCGCCCGCACATCGGTCTACGCCCTGCGCGTCAAGGCTCCGGGCCGGCCGCACCCCTGGTACGGGAGACGCTGATGATCAATTTCGGAACGTTTCTTTTGATGCAGTCTCCGTCCGCGCGGTCCTCGGAGGAGATCTATTCGCGCGGAGTCGAGATCGCCCAGGCGGCCGAAGACCTCGGCTTCGGCAACGTCTGGCTCGCCGAGCATCACTTCTCGACCTACGGCTATCTGTCACGGCCGGCTCAGCTCGCCACCTACATCGCGGCGAAAACCACGCGGATTCGCGTGGGGACGGCCGTCATCGTGGTGCCGCTGCACCATCCGCTGGTGATCGCCGAGGAGATCGCCACGCTCGACCTCCTGTCGGGCGGGCGTCTCGACGTCGGTCTCGGACGCGGCTACCAGCCCTACGAGTTCGAGCGCTTCGGACTCGAGCTCGAGAGCGGCCGCGCGCGTTGGGACGAGTCGATCGATATCCTCCTGAAGACCTTCGAGGGCCGCCCGTTCAGCTACGACGGCAAGCTCTTCAAGATCCCCGAGACGATGGTGTTCCCGCAGACGCTCCAGAAGCCGCGCCCACCGATCTGGATCACCGCGCAGAGCCCGGCCTCGGTCGAGGCGGCGGTGCGCCGCGGCTTCAACGTGCTGACCGGCGGCTTCGGCGTGCCGATCGAGCGCATGGCCGAGTTCCGGCGGCTCTTCGATCGCCTGGTCGGCGAGTTCAAGCCCGCACAGCCGCTGCGTGTCGGCGTCCAGCGCGCGGTCTACGTGGCCGACAGTGACGCTGACGCGCGCGCCGCGGCCGAAGAGGCGCGCTGGAACATGCGCGTCACGCTCTCACTGCGCAATCAGTACGAGCGCGTCGAGCAGGGCCGCGCGATTCCGGTGCCGGCGCCGAAGGAACCCGACACCGACGATCTGCTCGACCGCTTCCTGATCATCGGCACGCCGGACACGGTGACCCGCCAGATCAAGCGCGTCGAGGAGATGGTGGGCATCACGCACTTCAACTGCAGCTTTTGGTTCGGCGACCTCGAGCACGCGCGCGTGATGAAGTCGATGGAGCGCTTTGCGCGGGAGGTTGCGCCGGCGTTCAGGTGAGAACGGGTGCACATCAAGGACCTCTACGCGGTCATCGTGACGGACAAGCGCGCCGAATGCCGCGACTTCTACGTCCGGTGGTTCGGATTCCAGGTCGTGTTCGAGGCGTCGTGGTTCGTCTACCTCGCCGCCACCGGCGACCACGCCTTCGGCATCGCCTTCATGGCTCCCGATCACCCATCGCAACCGCCGGGCCCCGAGCGGTTCAATGGAAAAGGGATGTTCATCACGGTCCAGGTCCCGGATGCGGCCGCAGAGTTCGATCGCCTGACCCGCGACGGCGTCTCGGTCACCTATCCGGTGCGTGATGAACCGTGGGGCCAGCGGCGCTTCGGTCTGTACGATCCGTCGGGGACCTGGGTCGACGTCGTCCAGCAGATCGACCCCGCGCCCGGGTTCTGGGACAAGTACCTCTCGTGACGAGGACAGCGGCCCAGCAAGGGCCGGTCAGCCGCCCCACACGTCGCGGGCGACGTCCAGGGCCAGAGCTAGCTTTCTCTTCTGGTCGTCGACCGTGACCTTGTTGCCGTGGTGCGTGCTCGAAAAGCCGCACTGCGGGCTCAGGCAGAGGTTCTCGAGCGGGACGTATTTCGCCGCCGCCTCGATGCGGCGCTTGAGGTCGTCCTTGCTCTCGAGCGCGGGGACCTTCGAGCTGATCAGCCCCAGCACGACCTTCTTGCCCTCGGGAACGAAGCGCAGCGGCTCGAAGCCGCCGGCCCGGTCGGTGTCGTACTCCAGGAAGAACGCGCCGACGTTCAGCCGCGTGAAGACGATCTCAGCGACCGGATCGTAGCCGCCGCTCGCCATCCAGGTGCTCTTGAAGTTGCCGCGGCAGGTGTGGATCGCGACCGTCACGTCGCGCGGGACGTCGCGGATGGCCGCGTTGACCTGATCCGCGTAGAGCGCGGACAGCCGCGCCGGCTCGTCGCCGAGCTTCGCGAACTGCTCGCGGACCTTCGGATCGCACGCCATCGCGACGGTCGTGTCGTCGATCTGCAGATAGGTGCACCCGGCCTGGCACAGGGCGCCGATCTCCTCGCGGTAGGCGGCCGTCAGATCCGTCCAGAACTCGTCGAGGTCGGGATAGGTGGCCATGAGCGTCGGGCGGTCGCCGCGGGCGTGGAGCATCACCGGGGACGGCAGACAGAACTTGGCCGTGCGCCGCGTGGCCGACTTCAGGAACGTGAAGTGGTCGAGCATGCTCGGTCGCGTGCGCCGGATCTTCCCGGTCACCTTCATGAGCGGCGGCTGCTCGTCGGCGCCCTCGAACTTCACGCCGAAGCTCTGGGTCGAGGTCTCGACGCCATCGAAGCCCCGCAGGAAATCGATGTGCCACCAGTCACGCCGGAACTCGCCGTCGGTGATCGCCTGCAACCCGACCGACTCCTGGAGCGCGACCGCCCCACGAATCGCCTGATCCTCGGCGTCGCGTAGCGCGGCCCGGTCGATCTCGCCGCGCGCAGCCCGTGCTCGCGCCTCCCGGAGCTCGGGCGGACGAAGCAGGCTGCCCACGTGGTCGGCGCGAAACGGCGGCTTGGCTGCGGTGCTCATCGTCCCCTCCGTGTTGTCGACTCGCCGGTCGCGGTGACGCGCGCTACCAGGCCAGCGCGTAGGTCGGACGCCTCGGATCGGCGCCGGCCGAGAGCACGCCGGTCTGCGGATCGCGCCGCGTTACCACCGCGCCGACGCCGCAGGCGCCGGCCTCCGTCACCTCGTGGCCGAGCGCCCGGAGCTCCACACGCGTCCGCTCCGGAATGCCCGGCTCGACGTTCAGCTGCCCGGGCAGATAGACGCGCGGCCAGAACGAGTTGACCAGGGTCTGTGTCGAGAAGCGCGGCGCCTCGACCGCTTGCTGCGGGTTCATGCCAAAAACCAGGAGGTTCAGGATCAGCTGGAGATCGGCCTGGCTCTGATCGTCGCCTCCCGGGCAGCCGACGGTCATCGTGGGCACGCCCCCCTCGCAGATCAGATAGCTGACCAGGGTCGTGCGCGGCCGCTTGCCCGGCACCAGGCCGTTGGGATGATCGTCCGCGAGCACGAACATCTCGCTGCGCGTGCTGAGCGTGCAGCCGAGCTCGGGCGCGAACGCCGACTTCCGGAACACGCCGCCGCTCGGCGTCAGGCAGATCATGTTGCCTTCGCGGTCGATCGCGGCGATGTGCGTGGTGCCGTCGGCGGCGGCCGACGACACGCCGCCCGCGCGCACCGCGGCATCCGCGCCGCGCGTCACGGCACCGCGCCGCCGCGGATCGCCGGGCGCGGGCGCCTCGGCCGCGGCGCGATCGGTCTTGATCAGCGCCGCGCGCTCCTTGAGATACGCGGGCACGAGCAGATCGCCGATCGAGCCGAGCGCATCGTCGCGGTCGCCGTAATACCGCTCGCGATCGGCGAAGGCGAGCTTGAGCGCCTCGGCGACGACGTGGATGTACCGGGCGGAGTTGTGGCCGAGTGCGCGCAGATCGAACGTCGAGAGCATGCCGAGGGCCTGCATGAGGACGGGCCCCTGCGTCCACGCCGATTGCCCCAGGATCTCCCGGCCCGCGAAGGTCGTGCGCAGCGGCGGTTCGAGCCGGGCCCGGAAGCCGGCCAGGTCCGAGGCGCGCAGGAGGCCGCCGACCCGCTCCGAGAAGGCGCCGATGGTCGCCGCGACGTCGCCGCGATAGAAGCGTTCTCGGGCCGCCGCGATCCCGGCCGTCCGATGCCCCCGCGATTTCGTGTCGGCCTCGATGAGCCGCCTGAGCGTCGCGCCGAGCGCCGGCTGGACGAAGAGCTCACCGACCTCCGGCACGCGGCCGCCGGGATAGAAGACCGCGGTCCCGCCGGGCGGATAGAGATCGAACTGCTTGCGCGTCTCCGGGATGTCCAGCAGGCCGCGCATGTACTCGTACATCGGGAACCCATGCTCGGCGTAGTGCACCGCGGGGGCGAGAACCTCGCTCAGGCTCTTCGTGCCGTGCGTCTCGAGCAGGGTCAGGTATCCATCGACGGCGCCCGGCACCGTGAACGACAGATGCGCGTTCGCGCCGGGACCGGTCGGGATCCGGTCGAGCTGGCGACCGCGGAAGAAGCTCACCGTCGCGAGAGCCGGCGCGGTGCCCTGACCGCTCAGCGCCATGGTCTCGCGCGTTCTCGCGTCGTGCACGAGCGCCACGCACTCGCCGCAGAGCGTGTACGACGCCGTCGGCTCGACGACCGCGGCCGCGAAGCCGGCGGCCACGACGGCGTCGAACGCATTGCCGCCGGAGAGCAGTATGCGCATGCCGGCCATCGACACCAGCGGATGGCCACCCGTCACGACGCCCTGCGTACCCGAGACCACGGGGCGCGTCGTCGCGCGGTTGGCGGCATGGTGCTCTCGTTCGTTGATCGCTTCGTTTGGCTTGCTCATCGGATCACCTCGGCGGTTGCGGTCTCGACGTCATGATAGCGCTCACGGGAGCAGATCGGCGACCGGGATCTGGACGGCCGGCGCACCGAGCGTCGATACATACTCGGCCGGGCCCAGTACGTCGACAAGCGCGTAGTCCCAGCCGTACGGCGCCGACGGCTCCGGCGCCGGCTCGCGCTGCACCTCGAGCACACGGTCGATCAGATTGACGATCCAGTATTCCGGGCGGCCGGCACGCGCATAGAGGCTCGCCTTATGCTCGCGATCGAACGCCAGACTCGAGAGCGAAACCTCCACGACGAGGACCGGATCCGCCGGATGCGAGCCAGCGAAATCGCGCACCGCGCCGCGCACGACGGCAACGTCGGGCTCGGGCTCCGACGCCTCGTCGAGCGCGATCGGCGCCTGCGAGCGCACCTCCCAGCCGTCGCCGAAGGCTCGCACGAGCGCTCGTTCGACGAGCCTGATCGCCGTGTAGTGAGGCGAGGTTTGCGGCTCCGCGACGAGCAAGAGCCCGTCGATCAGCTCGATGCGATCGCCCGGCTCGAAGATGCCCCGGTCCACGAGCCGCTCGTATTCGACGCGCGTCCACCGCTTCATCGGAACGGGCGGCTCGGGCATGAGCGAGTCTAGTGATTCTCGCGGGCGGAGGTCAATGCCGCCAGACGTTGACACCGGGCCTGCGCTACGCCCGGCGGAAAATCGGTCCTCGCGAGGCCACGCGCGCGAGATCCGGCAGCGCGGCGGCCTCGATCCGGTGGCCGCGCGGCTGCACCGGCCCGGGCTCGAGCCCGAGCCGCCTGATCGTCGCGGGGTGGCTGTAGAACCCGTCATAGGTATGCCGCACGAGCGCCTCGAACAGCTCGGGATGCGACCGCTCCACCCCGCGCAGCAGATCCTCGCGCTGACCGACGTCGAGCCCCGAGAACGCGCCGGCGCCGTGCGCCGCCTGCTCGATGACGTCGAGCGCGCGCGTCAGCAGCGATCCCGTCTCGGGCGACGCGCCGGCCATCGCGACCACGTGGTCGAGCGCCAGCACCCCGCTCTCGGGAAATCGATCGCCGGCCGGCACGAGCGTGTCGAGCACCAGGGCGAGGAGCTCGCGACGCGCCGCGAGGCTCACGCGCGCCTCCGGATCATCCCGTCGGCGACGTAGAGCGCTACCGCCTGGATCGTCGAGGTCGGGTTCACGCCGGCCGAGGTCACCATCACGCTGCCGTCGACGATGTAGAGGTTCGCCACGTCGTGGCATCGCCCCTCGCCGTCGACCACGGAGGTGGCCGGATCGGTTCCCATGCGCGCGGTGCCCATCAGATGCCAGCCGCCGGCGCGCAGGAGCGGGTTGGACGCGACCGTGCGCGCGCCCGCCGCCTTCAGGGCGTCGCCGGCGCGCGCGATGCCGTGGTCGAGCATGCGCCGACTGTTCTCGCTGAGCGTGTAGGACACGCGCGGCGCCGGAATGCCGTGCGCGTCGGTGAGCACCGGGTCGAGCTCGACGCGATTGTGAGCCTCAGGGAGGTCCTCGCCGATGATCGCGACGGTGATCGTGCGATCGAAGCGCTCGCCATAGGCGCGACGGTGCCCGCGGCCCCAGGGCACGCGGTCACCGACCGTTCCGCCGTGGGCCGAAGAGATCGGCGAGAGCCCGCGGGCCACCTGGAACGAATAGCCGCGCACGAAGCCGCGCGTCAGGTCGGTTTCGTAGAACTCCTGGCTGATGATGCTGCAGCCGATCGGCCCGCGATGGCCGTTGAGCGGGCGATCGAAGAGCCCGCGCGCCATCGCGTAGGGATGGAACATGAGATTGCGGCCGACGAGCCCGCTGCGGTTGGCGAGTCCATCGGGGAAGCGCGGCGAGCGCGAGTTCAGGAGCAGGCGCGGCGTGCCGATGCCGTTGGCCGCCAGGACCACCGCCCGAGCCTTCTGCGCGCGCTCGCGTCCGTCCTGATCGTAATAGACGACGCCGTCGGCCAGGCCGTCGGGACCGAGCGTGATCTCGCGCACGCGCGCGCGCGTGACGAGCCGCGCACCGGCCGCGAGCGCCTTGGGCCAGTACGTGACGTCGGTGCTGGCCTTGGCGCCGATCGGGCAGCCCAGATCGCAGGGCCCACAGTTCACGCACGCCCGGCGGCCGTCGTAGTCGCGGGTGAGGATCGCGCTGTCCGACGGCCACCAGTGCCAGCCCAGTCGCTCGAAGCCCTGGGCGATCGTGGCGCCGAGCGTGTCGAGCGGGATCGGCGGTGTCTGGCGCGGCGACTTCGGCGGATATGCGGGATCGCCCGTCAGACCCGCCACGCCCATCACCCGGTCGTTCAAGTCGAAGTAGGGCTCGAGCGTTGCGTAGTCGATCGGCCAGTCGTCGGCCACGCCGTCGAGGCTCTTCACGCGAAAATCCGACGGCCGAAACCGCGGGAAATGTGCGCTCCAGTGGATCGTGCTGCCGCCGACGGCGTTGTACATGAGCGGCGCGATCGATGACGCCTGATCGTTGACCGGATAGTCTTGAGGCAATCGGCGCACGTTGGGCTCGGCGCTCCAGTCCGTGTGCCGATGAAGCTCCCAGTCGGCCTGCCAGTGCGGGTAGTCGTGGGGCTTCACCCAGTCGCCCTGCTCGAGGCACACCACCTCGATGCCGGCCCCGGCCAGCCGCCAGGCAACGGCGGCCCCGGAGGCACCGGCGCCGATCACGAGCACGTCTGGGCGATCGTCGGCGGCCATGGCGTCAGCGTGAGACCGATCGAGACTGTACTACGAACGCGGCCGCTTGGAGCGGCGCGCGCGTCACTTCGCGCGGATCTCGGCCAGCAGGCGCTCGGCGGTGGGCCGATGTCGCATGACCCAGTCGGCGATGTAGCTCGGCTGCCGCTCGTCGATCACGCGCTTGAGCTCGGCTCGCGCCTCGTCGTAGCGGCCGAGCTCGATCAAGCAGCGGGCCAGCTCGAGGCGGGCACGCGTGAAATGCGGGTCGAGCGAGAGGGCTTTGCGCTGATAGCCCTCGGCTCGCGGTACGTCGCCACCGAACATGCCGGGAATCTCGAGGTAGAGCGATCCGGCCAGCGACAGGCCCGGCACGTGATTGGGATCGATATCGAGGACGGTCTGGACCTCCTGCTTCAAGGTCGACAGGAGAAACGCGGCGCGCAGCTTGCCCTTCGTGATCGCCCAGCGGCCGAGGTTCGCCGCGTACCAGAGATGCGCCTCCGGGTTGCGCGGCGCCATGTCGATGGCGCGCTTGGCGACGTCGCGGCCGCGCTCGTAGCTGGCCAGCTTGGCCTCGATCGTCGGGGCCCGGTAGTCGGCCCAGATCAGATGGGCCCAGGCCAGGAGGAGCAGCGCCTCCAGGGTCGGCTGGCGAGCCACCTGGGCCTCGAGGAGATCACGCGCGCGATCGATCCGCGCGAGATCCTCGTGAAAGGTGGTGACGTCCTTCCATGCTTCGAGAACCGGGCCGCTCGGCGGCGTCGCCGCCCGGGCCGAGGCCGGCCCCAGGAGCAGGAAGCACAGGATTGCGCGGGCGATCGGACGGGTCGGCTCGAACCACTGTCGATCTCGGCGGGCCATGTGATACGCCTCGGAGCGTAGCACGGCCGCGAAGATCAGGGGCGTTGGGTGAGGATCGTCTCCACGCTGTGCACGTGACGAACACCGTCCTGGGCACAGGGAATCAGGCCTTCCTCGTGGCGCAGGATGATCCAGCCGCGGAAGGCGTCGCGCAGCTCGTCCGGAGTGAAGTAGTGCACGACCTCGTTCTTCTCGCGATAGATCCGGCGCTCGGTGAAGACGACGTGCGCCTGATGGCCGCCCGGGCGCGTGAGCCCGCGCAGGCGCTCGAATAGCGCGCCCCGCTCGTGGCGGTCGACGTAGTGAATCGAGCCGCAGGAGAAGACCAGATCGAAGGGACCGCGCACGGGCAGATCCGGGAGCGCCGCGCACACCCACGGGACGTGGACGCCACGGCGCTCCGCGAGAAGCTGAGCCTTGTGCAGGCCGTCGAGCGACAGATCGACGCCGACAACCTCATGGCCCTGCTCGGCCAGGAACACGCTGTCGCGGCCCTCGCCGCAGCCCAGGTCGACCACGCGGGCGGCGTGACCGATCAGCTCGGCGGCCTCGCGGGCCAGCGCCGACGGTCGCGTGCCCCAGATGAAGCGATCGGGCGTGGCGACGTACACGCGACCCCACGGGCTCCACGGCGGCGCCTCGAGGGTCGCGAGCCGTTCGCTTTCGCCGTCAGCGCTTGGGTTCGGTCTCATCCCGGCCCAGTGATTCTAAGAGGGTATGCAGATCGTTGGCGTGATCCTCTTCTTCGGCCAGGATCTCTTCGAGCATCCGGCGGGTCGTCGGATCGTCGTTGCCCAGGAACCGGATCATCTCCGAGTACGACTCGATGACGATCCGCTCGGCGACCAGATCTTCCCGGATCATGTCGATGAGCCCCTTGCCCTCGACATACTCCGAATGACTGCGGACCGCAAGGACCTCCGGATTCAGGTCCGGCTCGCCGCCGAGCTGCGTGATGCGCTCGGCGATCTGGTCGCCGTGCTTCTGTTCGGCGGTGGCATGCTCGAGAAATTCTTCGGCCACGGCGCCGGCGTGAATCCCGGCCGCCATGTAGTAGTGCCGCTTGTAACGCAGCACGCAGACGATCTCCGTCGCGAGCGCCTCGTTCAGGATGCGCACCACCGTGCCGACGTCTGCCTTGTAGCCCTCGGTCACCGCGCCCTGCTCGAGGTGCGCGCGCGCCCGGCGGCGCAGCTCCTTGACGTCACTGATGAACGATCGCGGCTTGATGACCAGCGACTTGTTGTTGTCCCTGGACACGCGAATCTCCTTCCTACAACCGACCCGTTAACAGCAGCACGATCAAGACGAGCACGATGATGCCCAGCCCACCGCTCGGGTAGTAGCCCCATCCCGAGCTGTACGGCCACGTGGGAAGGGCGCCGATGAGCGCCAGGACCAATACGATGATGAGAACTGTCGAGAGCATGTTCGTCCCCCCTGGTTTCGTCTGAGCAAAAGGTGTTGCACCAGGAATGCCAACGGGATTCGCGCAACAAGGACGCAGGAGTAGACGCGTCCCGCGCACCGCGAGCGGAAAAATTTACCAGGTAACTCTTACCGCTGATCGCCGCACGAAGCTACGGCATATGTCTTGCTCCGCTCTCGCATGTTCGACGAAAAACCGAAAGGAGGCGACACCTATGAATCAGGACATTCTCTCCGGCAAGTGGAAGCAGATGCGCGGCGAGGTCAAGCAGTGGTGGGGCAAGCTCACCGACGACGACCTCGATCGGATCGACGGCGCGATGGACAAGCTTGCCGGTGCGTTGCAGGAGCGATACGGCTGGGAGCGTGACCACGCGGAGCGCGAGATCAAGAAGCGCTTCGACCGCTTCGACACCGAGACGCGCGACCCGGCCCGTCGCTAGCCGTAGCGCGCGGTAGCCGGAAACAGCGAGAGCGGGCGGTCACTCGGACCGCCCGCTCTCTTTTCGACCGCTGCTACGTGGCTTGGCTAGTTGGTCTTCGCCTGCGCCACGGTGAGCTCGTTCTTCACCGACTTCACGCCGTCGACCCGGTGCGCCATCTCAGACGCCTTCGCGCTGGCCGAGATCGTCGGCACCTCACCGCTCAGCACCACGACGCCCGCGTCCGCGCGGACGTCGACCTTCTTCATTTGCGGGTCCTTGCCGAGCGTCGTCTCGACGGCCTTGGTGATCTGCTTATCATTGGCCTGGACGGTCTTGCGGGCCGCTGGCGCCACGACCTGCAGGTCGTTCTTCACGCCCTTCACGCCCTCGACGCCCTTGGCGATCTCGGCCGCGGCGGTCTTCGCCTCGTCCGAATCCACCTTGCCGCGCAGGAAGACCTGGCCGTGCTGCGTCTCGACGCGCACGTCACGACCCTTGACTCGATCGTCGGCGAAGAGCGCGATCTTGGTCTTCGAGGTCAGCCAGCTGTCGCTGACCGCGCCCTTGGCCTCGCTCGTGGTTTCCTTGACCTTGTCGGTGGCCTTGTCCATCTTGTCCGAGGCCTTGTCCTTGACGTCCGAGGCCTTGTCCTTCATGTCGGCCGCACCCGCGACCAGCGGGAGCGTGAACAACATGGCGGCCAGCACAGCTACCCCAGTCTTGAATTGGCTACCCATCGTGGTTGTCCTCCGGTTCGTTGTATAGGACCCCGGTCACACACGGGTCCGATTCGCTCGCCTGCCCCTGTATGAGCAATGCGCTTGCCAGGAGCGCAGAACCGCGCTCGCGCGAGGGAAAAATCGGCGATTTCATCAGGGATTTCGGGTACGACGACGACGGTGGCAGCGCCTTGGAGCGCTGTGACTCATGGGGGGTAGAAGTTACAGGGCCACCCTGTAGAAGCTACCGACTTTCGCGCCCGCCGACGATCGCGTCTCGCGGCTCTTGTGACGTTGGTATCCGCCTTGCTCCTGACCCAGTCGATACCTGAGATCGAAAAGACGTCGAACGGGAGAACTTGATGACCACGCGCTTGGGCCCAGCACGAATCGGCCTTGCCTTACTCCTCACCACCACCACCGGTTGCGCCGGCGTTCCGCCGCACCTGGAGCTGCCCACCCTCGACATCAAACAGCCGGCGTTCGCGGCAACGCTCGGCGCCTACACCGGCACGACGGTGGTCGGCGGCAACCGCGTCGAGATCCTGTTGAACGGCGAGGAGATCTTCCCGGCGAAGGTGGCGGTGATTCGCAAGGCGCGCCGCACGATCAATTATGCGCAGTACGTCTTCGAGGACGGCGAGCCGGCCCGGGAGATCACCGAGGCGCTCGCCGAGCGCTGCCGCGCCGGCGTGAAGGTGAACGTGCTGCTCGATGCGGTCGGCGCGCTCGCGATGCCGTCCCAGTTCCGCGAGGAGATGACGAACGCCGGCTGCCGTGTCGAGAGCTATCGGCCGCTGAGCCCGTTGGCGATGGATCGCGTGAACTACCGCAACCATCGACGGATCCTCGTCGTGGACGGCCTGGTGGGCGTGACCGGCGGCTCCGGCATCAGCGGCAAGTGGAGCGGCAACGGCCGCCAGGAAGGCCACTGGCGCGACACCGACGTGCTCCTGGAAGGACCGGTGGTCGAGCAGCTCCAGGGGGCGTTCGCCGAGAACTGGCTCGAGACGACCGGCGTGGCGATCGGCGGGCCGGAATACTTTCCACGCCGCCGTCTCGAGGTCAAGGGCGCCGTCGACGCCCAGGTCGTGCGCAGCTCGCCCGCCGGCGGCAGCACCTCGATGTACACGATGTTCCTGCTCGCGTTGGCCTCGGCGCAGCACACCATCCACATCACCAATCCGTACTTCGTGCCCGACGACAAGATGATCGACACCCTGGTCGGCGCCGCGAAGCGCGGCGTGCAGGTCACGCTGATCATCCCGGGGGCGATCGACCACAATCTGGTCCGGCAGGCCAGCCGCTCCGAGTTCGGCCGGCTCCTGAAGAACGACATCGAGATCTACGAATATCGGCCGGCGCTGCTCCACGCCAAAACCATGGTCGTGGACGGCATCTGGGCGACGGTGGGGAGCACCAATCTCGATCGTCGCTCGTTCGCACTCAACGAGGAGCTGAACGTGGCGATCTACGACCCGGAGACCGCACAGCGACTCGAGCGTATCTTCGAGCAGGACCGCGGCAACTCGCGACGCGTGATGTACAAGGACTGGAAAAACCGAGGCCTGGCGAGCCGCTTCCTGGAGTTCCTGGCGCTGCCGCTCAAGGAGCAGATGTAGTCGCGCGGCGCGCGCTGGAAGGGTCGCCGCGGCTCCTGTAAGCTCGAATCAGTGGTTCTGCGGGCGGCGCGTCACGGCATTCTCCTCCTCGTTCTGGCGTTCGTGGTCAGCGCATCGGAGGCCTCCCCGCAATCAGCGGTCAGTGCCTCGCTCCCGGCGCCGACCGTCGTGGCAGGACTCCAGCACGCGCCGCGAGTGGGCAAGACGTTCCGGAACCTCGACCCCGAATATCACCGGGCCTCGATCTGGATCCGCGCGCGCTCGCTCATCATCGGCGGCACCTGGCTCATCGGCGAGCGACGCGTCGCGGCGCTGCCCAGGGTCACGCCCGACGTCGCCGCGCTGCGCCGCAACACGAGCCAGCCGACCGTAACCTGGATCGGCCACTCGACTCTCCTCGTCCAGCTCGACGGCGTGAACTTCCTGACCGATCCGACGTGGGCCGGTCGCAGCGGCCCGTTCAGCGGGCTCGTCGGCGTGGGTCGGTATACGCCGCCGGCGATCTCGTTCGACGATCTGCCGCCCATCGATTTCGTACTGATCTCGCACGACCACTACGATCATCTCGACGAGCCGACCGTCCGGCATCTCGCCGCCAAATTCAACCCGCGGTTCGTGGTACCGCTCGGCATCAAGGCGTGGCTCGCGGATCGCGGCATCACGAACGCGGTCGAGCTCGACTGGGGTGAGTCGGTTACGATCGACGGTCTCACCGTCGTCTGCACGCCCGCCCAGCACGGCTCCGGGCGGACCCTCGTCGATCAGGGCCGGCGCCTCTGGGCGTCGTGGGCGGTGCTCGGCTCCAAGCGCTTCTACTTCGCCGGCGACACCGGCTACTACCAGCACTTCAAGGAAATCGGCGACGCGCTCGGCCCGTTCGACCTGGCCGCGTTGCCCATCGGCTCGTACACGCCGCGCGCCCTCGCCAAACCCGTGCACATGTCCCCGGAAGAGGCGCTTCAGGCCTGGGTCGATCTTCGCGCGGCCAAGTTCCTCGGTATCCACTGGGGCACGTTCGAGCTGGCACGCGAGCCGTACGACGAGCCGCCGCGGCGCATCGCCCAGGAGGTCGGCCGTCTCCACCTCGACGCCGACAAGGTATGGATCCTCAAGCCAGGCGTGACCACCGCCTGGTGAAGACGCTTGCGCGGAGGGCCTCGGGCACGGCAGACTCCCGCCGATGATGATGCACGCCGAGTGGGCCGCCAAGCTGCAGGCGGTCTTCGAGCTCACGCCGACGATCCTGACCGTCACCGGTCTCGACGATGGTCGGATCATCGAGGTCAACGATGCTTTCCTCCAGGCCACGGGCTACGAGCGTGACGAGGTTATCGGACGCTCGGTACCCGAGATCGCGGTCTGGGTCGATCCAACG